>OMNP01000694.1_pt1 | contig 12495 bp, 9 predicted proteins | sample 1673811 | NCBI WGS metagenome assembly OMNP01 (sample SAMEA103958127, study PRJEB25191) | human gut metagenome | biome: human-associated habitat [ENVO:00009003]; feature: intestine environment [ENVO:2100002]; material: feces | place: Germany | collected 2013/2015
GCAGCCGGAGATCAGGAAAAATTTGAAAAAAGGCAGCAGTTTCTAAAGGAAAATGAAAAAAAGCGTATAGAGATCGAGCAGAATCTTTTCGCAATAGGCAAAAATAAAAACGACTACTACATGATGTCATTTTTGAAAAATACTGATAAATGGAAAGTCGGAAATGAAATTTTGATGTATATCATGCAGTTCATTCTCGTATTTTTCATAGTATCATTTGCATGCACCCGGCTGGATATTATGGGCGTGGGGGCAGTGCTGACAGCATTTATAAATATATCTATTTATATGCGCATAAAACAGAAATACGAAGTGTTTTTTGAATCTCTTGGAAATTTTAAAAATATATATAATTTTGCAAGATGGATCGTAAAAGATGAGACACTGGGCGATATATTTGCGGACGATAAGACGAAAGCATCTGTTGAAAAACTAAAGAGGATGACAAATGCAATTGTAAGCTTGAATACCAGAAAGCAGGGAACTATGTCGGGTGATCTGGGATCTATCGTAGCAGAATATCTGATGGCCGTTACACTTATAGATGTTGCGGCATTTAACAGGACTATGAAGATAATTGAGAATAAACAGACAGATGTCGTAGGGCTTATTGAATTTGCAGGGGATATAGATGCACAGATATCAGTTCTTTCATATAGGCAGAGTATGGAAGGTGGCTGGTGCAGGCCTGAGTATAACAGTGAGGGAATCTCGGCAGAGCAGCTTGTCCATCCGCTGCTTGGGAACCCGGTTGCTAATGATTTTGCGGTAAAAACAAGAGCGATAATAACAGGAGCAAATGCATCCGGCAAATCAACATTTATGAAAGCGGCAGCGATAAATATGCTTCTGGCCCAGACTATCAATACCTGTACGGCTAAGTCTTTTATAGCATCGCATATGTATGTGATGACCTGTATGTCTCTCCGGGATGATGTGCTTTCGGGCGAAAGCTACTATTTCAGGGAGGCAAGATATCTAAAGAGAATGATAGATGTGATCGACAGCAGGAATAATGTACTTTGTGTAGTAGATGAAATATTAAAGGGAACAAATACACATGAGAGAATAGCCGCATCTAAGGCAATCCTTGATTATATTGCGAAAGATAACTGCATTGCCCTGATCGCAACACATGATATGGAACTTACAGAGACGGATCTGTACAATAAATTTTATTTTGACAGTACGGTTTTAAATGATGATATAGTATTTGATTATAAGATCCATGAAGGTATCGGTGGGAAATCAAATGCCATAGCATTACTTGAGATACTCGGTTACCCAAAGACTATAGTAGAAAGAGCAAGGCGTGGAGCAGAAAGGAAAGTATTTTAATACATAGATTATAAAAATGTTTTACGGTAATTTTACTCAATGATGGTATCAGTTTTACAACGACTTGATATTATAGACATGTTGAATAGTTATTGATTATTATTAATCATTATTAAACTAATGGAGATAACATGTTGAAGAAGAATCCACATAATATAATGGCTGCTATAGCGGCATCGGTGATAACAGGCTGTTCACAAATACCCCAGAGGTTATGTGGATGGCCTTCATTTGTCAGGGAAAAATACAATTATGGATATATTTCAAAAGATTTATCTGTAAATAATAAGGACGATTCAGAGAAATCAACGATAACATCACAAATAGGAGCGTACATGGAGATGAAGAAATTAGAAGAATGTTACACAAACAGAGAACTGTCATGGCTTCAGTTTAACGAAAGAGTATTAAATGAAGCAGGTAATCCGAGAGTGCCACTTGCGGAGAGACTTACATTTGCATCTATCTATCAGACGAATCTTGATGAATTTTTCATGGTAAGGGTCGGAACGCTTATGATGCAGATGAATTCAAAGGAGAAAATCCGGGAGAATAAGACAAGGATGACAAGTGAGGAACAGGTAGCTGCGATACTTGACAGAGTCTGTACATTAGAAAAGAAAAAAGCAAAGATTTATGAGCAGCTTATGGGAGAACTTGAGCCAAAAGGTATAAGGATCATCAATTTTAATAAGCTTTCCAAAGACGAAGGCGATTTTCTGGAAAAATATTTTGACGCACATATTGCGCCATTTCTCTCACCTATGATAATAGGCAAACAACAGCCTTTTCCGTTTCTGGCAAACAAACAGCTTTATGCCATAGTGCTTCTTACATCGCAGAAAGGAAAGAAAAAAACAGGAATTGTACCATGCTCAAACAGTGTGTTCAAGCGACTTATAGAGATACCCACAAGACCGGGCTGCTTTATGCTTTCGGAGGAGCTTATACTCCACTTTATATCAAAGCTGTATCCAAAATATGTGATCCGTGAGAAATCAATTATGCGTGTCACACGAAATGCAGATATTGATGCCCAGGATATGTACGATGAGGACATGGATTACAGGAACATGATGGAGGAGCTTATAAAAAAGAGAGTGCGTCTGGATCCTGTAAGAGTAGAACTGAGCAGGAAGATCAATTCAAAAGCAGTCGATGAATTATCATGTTTTCTTGAAATCGGAAAAAAGCATATTATAAGCGTAAAGACACCTCTGGATATATCGTTTGTATTCCAGCTGCAGAGTTATCTGAGGGATAAACCGGAACTGTTTTTTGAAAAACGTACACCGCGTGATACGCCGGAACTTTCATTAAAAGAGAGTATTTTAGACCAGATAGAGAAAAAGGATGTGCTTCTATCATATCCGTTTGAAAGTATGAAACCATTTATTAAAATGCTCAATGATGCCGCAGAAGATCCGGATGTGGTATCGATCAAGATGACACTTTACCGTGTAGCGGACAGAAGTAAAATAATCGAGGCACTTATAGAAGCAGCAGAAAACGGAAAAGAGGTCATAGTGCTGGTGGAGCTTCGTGCGAGATTTGATGAGGCGAACAATATAGAGATGTCTCACAGGCTTGAGGATGCAGGCTGCCAGATACTTTACGGACTGGGTGATTATAAGGTTCACTCAAAGCTGTGCCTTATAACAAAGAGAAAGGGTGATGGCTTTGAATACATCACACAGGTTGGAACAGGAAACTATAATGAAAAGACATCGAGACTCTACACAGACCTTTCATTGATGACAGCGGATCAGAAAATCGGTGCTGATGCTGCAAAAGTATTTATGGCATTACAGAAAGGCGAAACGATCGAAGCTGGTGAAGTATCAGAGCTTCTTGTAGCACCAAAGTGTCTTCAGAATAAAATCGTTGATCTGATAGATGAACAGATAGCTGCCAAAGAGGCTGGAAAGGAAGCATATATAGGAATAAAGATAAATTCACTTACCGACAAGGTACTTATCGACAAACTCATTGATGCCTCAAAGGCAGGAGTCAGAACAGAATTAATTGTAAGAGGAATCTGCTGTCTGAAACCACAGGTTGATGGTGTGACAGATAATATCAGAGTGATAAGTGTCGTTGGCAGATATCTTGAGCATTCCCGCATATATCGTTTTGGTGTTGGCGAAGATGAAAAAATATATATTGCATCTGCAGATTTCATGACCAGAAACACGGTAAGACGTGTAGAGGTTGCAGCTCCGGTGCATGATGAGCATGCAAGAAAGAAGATCTGCCACATATTTGATACGATAATGCTGGATGATGAAAAGGGCAAGGAGCAGAGGGCTGATGGAAAGTATGCAGACAGAACGATAAACAGTACACCGCTTGATTCGCAGGAGCTGTTTTATAAAGAGGCATATGACAGGACAGCAGATGCAGGAAGCCGCAGATGAAATGGGATACCAGTCACCGGCAAAAAACAGACAATAGCACAGAAGCTGCCACAGTATATCAGGAATCTGATATAGCTATGGCAGTTTTTTAAATATTGATACTATCCTTTATTTTGCGTTTGTTTTCATACATTTTAGAATCTGCTTCACGTATAGCATCGTCAATTGAGCGTTTCATATCTTTACGCAGAATAGAATAGCCCATCGCAACTGTTATAGGCATATATGTATCATCATCAATATGCAGATCGCCATAGGATTGCGAAAGAGACGCAGTTATTTCCTTAAACCTGTTTTCAGCATCATTATCTTTCGATATAAATACAAATTCATCTCCACCTATCCGGTAGCATTTTCCGAGGTCACTGAGATTGTTTTGCAGACAGTCTGCAACAGACTTTATGAGCTCATCTCCTTTTATGTGTCCATATGTATCATTTACGAATTTAAGATTGTTTACATCAAATACTGCGACAAGCAGCTCGTGATATCCGTTGCTGCTGATGTTCTTTATCTCCTCCATATATGATGTACGGTTCAACATATCTGTAAGTCCGTCGTGGTATGCAAGTCTGCTTAAAAGCTTCATCCGGATATTTGCCTGATAGTTTGAACGCAGATAAGATATGATCTGCAATGTATCAAGAAACAGAAAAAGCAGCACGCCGATTCGTGTAAAGAAGCTTGTTTCAGCGGAGAGCCTTGTCCAGTGCAGAACGATATCTATTGATACGGCGCTTAAAAAACAGATACAGCCGATATTATGGTATATAGTATTCTTGTTTCTCCTAAGGATGCCGGTTATAACTGCATGTACAACTAAAATAATAGATATACCATATATAATATGTGTTATTATTAAAGTTTCATGAAAGTCTTTTATGTTAAGAAGCGAAAGCATAAAGCGGAGAATAAAGCTTATGCTGCTAATTGCCGTTATTAAATTCACAATTCGTTGTGAATATTCGTTATACATACGTCCCATAAATAAAAATAATGGCGGAAGGATCAGCGGCATAAGAATTTCAGCCTGCATATGGAAAATATGTGCATTCTGGAAAAACAGCTGCATTATCCTGCAGTCCATTATCATAAATAAACCTATAATAGTGGCGAAAACACCAAGGTAAAGCATTTCGGCTCCTATCATATGTTTACGATAAAGAGGGATAAATAAAAATATAAAACATAATCCAAACACAGTAATTACCAGACTGAGGCTGAATGCAGGCAGTCTCTGCCGGATGTGGGATAGTATTATATCTTTACCATCACCGATGTATATGTCTGAAATTTTCCCGCTTCCATCACAGTATGGATTATCTATATCTAAAGTGACTGTATGACCGGAATATTTTTTATCTATATTGATCTGTACAAAAGACGCACCGGGAGTTTTTCCCAGCAGGCGTGTTGTGTAGGAATCCGGTTTGTATATAAGTTCATCGTCAATATAAACATATACATTTGATGTTTTCAGAAAGAAAAACAACTTACTGTCATGTGATAAGAGTGGAATAGTATTGTGAACCATGTATTTCCCAGTTATGTGTGACAGATCGGCTTTAGAACCATTGTCAGTAACCCATCCATTTGAAAAGCTTTCATAATCGCATGAAATAGTTTCCAGGTTGCCGGGGATTGAACATAAAACAATGATCGAAATTATAGTGGCGATTATCGAAAACAGAAAAATTATCCTGGGTATTTTATTGAGTGTTTTAAGATGTCTGTTTTTTGAATTATTCATTATATTCTTTGCTTTCTGATAATTGGAATAAACTAATAAAACATGTGCTTATGCACATGATAGCCTGCGGCTGATACCTATGCGCATTCGCGCTGATATAATTCGCTTACGCTCATTATATCATGTGTTAACACGTATCCAATTGGATTTATTTATGCCACCACATTAGCATTAATCCGATCAATCGCCATTCTTATTCCCATAGTATCTCTCCCTCTTCGTAATTTTACTACAAATTCTCCGTATGACGGCATCTTGGGAATCCCGTACATCCCCAGAACTGTCCATATCTGCCGTTTCGTTTTTGCATAGGCATATTACATTCTGGGCAGATTTTAATAGGATTATCGTTTTCTACATTCTGTTCCGCAATCTTCTCTGCACTATGTCCCATATTCTGTTCCATACCATGGTCTGTGCTATGTCCTACGCTCTGCATGGATAATTCCTTCCCCATATGCTCAAACACCTGCTGGTTCATTTTACAATCAGCAAGTGCCCTGTGTGCACCATCTGTGGAGATACCATAGTATTCTGCCAGGTCACTCAGTCTTCTGTGCTTCCAATCTGGGAATATCACCTTTGCAAGACGCAGTGTATCTATGTAATCATTGGAAATTGTTTTTCCAAAATAACGCTCGCAGTCTCTGTATATGAATTTCATATCAAAGGTACATATATTATGTCCGACCAGGACATCATCTCCTGCAAAATCCAAGAATCGTCCCAGCACCTGATCGAAATGCGGTGCATCATTTACCATGCGGTCAGTGATGTTATTTACTCTGCTGGCTGCATATGGGATTGGCATTCCCGGATTTACGAGTTCACTGAATTCTTCTGCTATCCTGCCGTTTCTGACCTTTAGTGCTGATATTTCTATAACTTCGTCTGTATTGCAGGAAATTCCTGTCGTTTCGAGATCGAACAACACATAGTCCGCTGTGTATTTATATAATTGTTTTCCTTCTATATTTCCTAGCATTTGTTTTCCTTTTTTCTTCTGTAAATTGTTTTCTCTATCTTGTCAATATCTCCACGTCTATATCCGAACATCTACATATACACGCCCGTATCTGAGTATATGCATATACACGTTCATATCTGAACATCTCTACACACACCTGCATTCACGGCTATCTTTTATATTTACTCTGCAAGATAGCTTCTGAGAATCATTGCCATATACCTGACACATCTGCGTGACAGTTGATGCTGAAGGTGTGATAACAGCCAGAAACACAATAATTATGTCTTACAATAAAGCATCCAATGATTCCTTTATCATTTTCCTCTGCAATATCATATAACTCAGCTAGTTTTCTCAGCAGAATACTCTTATCAATCAACTTAGTTTTATATTCAGCAATCATTGTCTGCGATAAACTTCTACTCAAAGAATATTCAATGACATCCGTATCAGCATTTTTCCCATATATTCAGGTTTGAAATCATCCATTTTTAAATCGATTGCGACTAAACACTGTAACTCTCTGTGATAAAAAAGAAGATCTACATAGTAATCATTATTTCCCACTTGGACATGATATGTGATAACTCTAACTGGATTATTTATTTTTTTCTTTTAATTTTAAGATATATTCTTCTTCTGCCTGTTCTAATCGTTTCTGAATAGCTTCCTCTGATGGCAACTGCGATTTTATTTCTTGTAAGCGTATATTATCGTAAGTTGCAACGCCCATAGGAGTCTCTATTCCCTGAAAAGCCCACTGAACCTCTGTCTGATCCTTATCTTTACATATCAACAGACCAATTGTTGGATTATCGGATTCCGATTTCATTAACTCATTAACCGCATTTACATAGAAATTAAGTTTTCCTGCAAACTCTGGTTCAAATGATACAGCTTTTAGTTCAACAACTACATAACAACGAAGCTTAATATGATAAAAAAGCATATCTATTTTTCTTGTTTTACCAGCAACGATAATCTCTTTTTGTCTTCCTATAAAGGCAAATCCTGATCCAAGCTCTAACAAGAAGCGTGTAATATTCTGCTCTAACGCAGCCTCCAACTCTTCCTCATCATATCCTACAGGAAGTGATACAAAACCAAAATTGTAAGTATCTTTTACGATTTCCTGTGCAAGTTTTCCTTGTATGGCAGGGAGCTTTTCGGCAAAATTAGTCAGTGCTTTGCCTGACGATTGGTATAAATTGGCTTTTATACAATCTACAAGTGTTCTTCTGCTCCAGCTTTCTTCTATTGTTTTTCTCAAATAGAATAAAGCTTCTTCTATTGTTTTACATTTTGTTACTATTTCCACATGATGCCCCCACGGAACAAATCCAAATATTGTTGGAAACTCTAATTCTGCAACAGACTGTTGCAGTTTTTGATTTTCACTAATTTCTGCACCAACCTGTTGCAGTTTTAAGCTGTTTAAATCCATACTGTCTGCAATCGTATGAGCCATTTCTGAAAACATATCACTTGAAGAATAAAACAAGTACCATTTTTTCATATTCCAAAGATTTCTTGCTGAAAAGCCTTTTGCATCAGGAAATTCATTTTGTAAATCGAGACTTAATTGCTCTACAATTCCTTTTCCCCACTTCTCTTCCGCTTTTCTTTCTACTAAATCCCGTCCCAGTTGCCAATTAAAATAAAGTCGTTCTGTATTAACTTTAACAGCTGCTTTTATCTGTGTGGATATATAACGTTGTTTCACATCATGAATCCAATTCACATAATCAGAATCTAAATTAATATCATGCGATTTCACAATACGAGTTTTTGTTTCTTCAGACATATGATTCCCCACTTATTCAAGATTTTTCATTCAAAAAATTTTTTAAATTGGTGTGTGGAACTAATAACCACATACCAATTAATATAACACAAAAAGCGTAATTATACTACTGAAACAGGCTTTTCCTTCTTTTTCATTTCTGAATTTTTTCGTGTAGATTCGTGTTGTACAGCTGATAAAGGCTGGTATCCTTGCTGATCTGATTATCAAACGGAATGACTACATTACCACACTTAAGGACAGTCCCTCTGTCGTGCCGAATCTCTCCTGTTCTCTGCAGATTATGTATCACGTCCATATACTGTATATATGCCGGTGTGACTCCATTTGGCAGTTCTGGCAGCAGTTCTCTTATTATCTTCTCCAGGTAGCAGGCATCTAGCATTCCTTTTATCTTGTCAGGCTGCATGATGTTTTCCTTTCATTCATATAACCAATAAAATAATTACCTATGTTAATTATCATATGTAGTTATATATTTAAAAAATAAAATGTCAATTATTTTTTTCAACATATTCACAGATCATTTATCATATACTAGGTGCATGAATGATTTAAGAAAAATAAAACGACAAAATCTATTAATCTATATCACCGGTTACATCGCAGTGACGGTTTTTGGAACGCTTTTACATTTTGTGTATGGATGGAGCAGTTCAAACATGCTGGTCGGACTTTTTGCTGCCGTAAATGAATCGACATGGGAGCATATGAAGCTGGCCTTTTATCCGATGCTCATATTTTCCGTAATATTCATGGTGATCTATTACAAACAGCCCTCCCACAGGGGGACTCTTCCTGTCGGATGTACAGCAGCAAATCTGGCCGAGTCTACGCTGCTTGCCACCTGGCTTATTCCGGTAATGTTTTACACATATTCCGGGATATTGGGCTTTAACGTGGCATTTATAGATATCGCTATATTTTTTATTAGTGTATTATTTGCTTTTATACATCTGTGGAAGCTGCAAAATAATGATGACTGCGGATGTTATGGATTTTTAATCATTGTAGTGGTACAGCTTATCATATTCTTTGTATTTACAAGCAAACCGCCTGCGCTTGGTCTTTTCATTCCACCGTTAGGTTAAAAGAATATATCATATGCTTACGCATATGATAAGCCTGCGGCTGATACTTATGCGCATTCGCGCGGATATAATTCGCTCCGCTCATTATATCATGTGCTTACGCACATGATATGCCTTCGGCTGATACACATGCGCATTCGCGCGGATATAATTCGCTTCGCTCATTATATCATATTCCCTCTAAAATAAAAAGGGGTCTTACAGTACTGTAAGACCCTTTTATTTCGAGATGTTAATACAATGTTATATTTTACCAATAATTTTTTATGCTACTACTGCTTCCGCTGAACATTCCTAATGCTGATTTGATCTCAGACACAACTCCCGGGCAATAACACTCAAGTCCGATCGTGAACATTATTATAAGTGCAATTATAACAAATATAAGAATTGCTGCTGTAATAAGGTGGACTAATAAGTTATCACTCTGCTCTGATACTACAGGAAGCGCTTTTACAATCGCTATAAATCCCCAGATATTTATTATAAGTGAGAATACTCCTCCCCATAAAGGATTGATAAGTATAATTATAAGTGCAACTACCATAGCTGGTGCAATAACTATAGATCTTACAGATGCAAGACAGAGTGCATTCTTAAATGTCATATTGTTTTTTGCAATAAGATTAAATCCTAAGAGAAGACCTGCAAGCATTATGCTGAATATAGCAGAAAGAAAAAGTGTTCCGAAAAATACTTTTACATATGTAACTCCTACTGAAGATCCTACAATTTCTGCAAGATTTGCAAGTGAGCTTCTTGCTTCAAATACCATTCCAAGGATCACTGCAAGTACAGCCTGGACCAAAAGATATCCGATCGCAAGCGTGAACTTTCCAGACATAACGTACTCTTTGCCTGCTGTGACAGGTTTTTTCCAGACATTAAGTGCTGTGTTAAAAAATTGCTTGAAATAGTCAGATGCGGCCGACTGCTGTGGTGCCATCTGCTGATACTGCTGCTGATATTGCTGTGGTGGTACCTGCTGATACTGCTGCTGTGGTGCCTGCTGATACTGCTGCTGTGGCGCCTGCTGATACTGCTGCTGTGGTGCGGCTGACTGCTGCTGTGGTGCGGCCTGCTGAGCCGGATCTATCTGTGGTGCTGCCCCCTGACAATTACAAACTTCACCATCTGCTAATGGCTTTCCACATTTAGTACAAAAATTTCCCATTTTTCTTTCCTCCTGATATTAAAAAATATAATTAGAACCAATTATTGTAAGATATTGTTGTAGGTATTGAGTATCCATTGGCAATAATCCATTTTCCATCAACATATTTAAGAAGCATATCTGTGCTTCCTGATGTGGACGCAGATCCGTTTTTAAGACTTCCTGTCCACCAATCTGTCGTCAATCCTGTATTTGCATCATCATATCTGATAGAAATCGAAATAAATACTTCCCCCTCTTCTATATATACAGATTCTACATCTGCCTCCACCTTTGAGAGCGCAACTCCTGTAATTCCATCATCTTTTGCATATGCATAAAATTCACTGGCAAAATAATTTTCATATTCGTCTTTAGCATCCTTTGCTGCATCATCAGTAAAAATATTTTTTATGGAATTAAATTTCTGTCCTGTTGATGCTGCATCAATAATCTGTTTCATATAACCATATGCTGTATCAACAATTTCTTTCTGGGAATCCTGATCTATTTTTATAGAATCCACAGTATAGTAGTCTTCATCATACTCTACATCATATGTTCCTTTTGAACTCTCAAAATCTCCTGTTTCTATATAGAAAGTATGTGTTCCTTTAAACAGCTTATCTATTGTATATGTTGTGTACGAATCTGTATCTTCATCAATATACTTCTCTGGTACCTCAACATCATCGATATATAAAGTTGTTCCGCTTGGGACCTGGACAGTAAAATCACTTACAGTATATGAATCAGAGCTTATTTTCCATGAATCAAATAATAAAAACTGCTTGCTGTCTTCTTTATTCATGGAAAGCTCCAATTCATCATCCGATGATGCGCCACGTTTTCTGTATTTTATCACAGCATCCGCTGCGATACTGCTTTCACTGGCTTTTACCGTGTATTTGTTTACTTTTAGTGTATCTGAACCATTCACCGCCTTTACAAACATATCTTTATTTATAAAGTCAGATTCATCCATATCCATCATATCATAGGCAACGTCCCAGTCTCCATTTATTATTGCCTTAAAGTAATCTGTTGCGACATTCTGTGCACTGAATGTATTTTTCCCAACAACAAAAAATACAACTATAGAAGCTATAAATGCGACACTTAAAATTCCAGTTACAACAGCCAGTTTGTTTACCTTAAATGGTTTCTTTGGCGGTTTCTGCTTCTGCACAGGTGCATAATACTGCTGCCCCGGCGCCTGATATTCCGGCATATTCTGCTGATTTGGCATCTGTGGCTGTCCATATATATTTTGCTGTGTATACGGCTGTGACTGAGTCTGTTCACCTGCCTGTACCGACTGCTGAGGTTGAACCTGTTCCTCTGGCTGCACATATGCCTGTGGCTGAGCCTGCTCTTCCGGCTGTGCGTATGCCTGTGGCTGAACCTGCTCTTCCGGCTGTGCGTATGCCTGTGGCTGAGCCTGTTCCTCTGGCTGCGCATATGCCTGTGGCTGAGCCTGTTCCTCTGGCTGCGCATATGTCTGCGTCGGGGTCTGTTCTTCCGGCTGTGCATATGCCTGTGCCCCATTTTGAACTTCTGCCTGTACAAGTTCAATATCCGGTTTAAAATCATTATCTATTGGTGGTACTACTGCCTTGTCTTGTAATTTAGTACCGCAAGATCCACAGAACAGTGCATCATCATCATTCTTTGTTCCGCAATTCGGACAAAACATATTTATACCTCCTTATTTTACATCATATTTTAATTGATTATTTTCCTGATAGATTCTGATAAACTCTGCGTTTTTCTTTTCGAGATCACTCAAAGAATCATCCGTTGCGGCTGAATTTACAGTATACCAGCTCTTTGTAGCAAAATAATCGTTAAGTTCTTTGGAATCAAATACATACCCATATCTTGCGTATATCTCATTACGGGCATATGTAAGTTCCTGCGCTGTAAGCCCAGAGAGATCTGCATCCGTAAGTTCTGCTGAATTACTTGTCGG
>OMNP01000697.1_pt1 | contig 12475 bp, 7 predicted proteins | sample 1673811 | NCBI WGS metagenome assembly OMNP01 (sample SAMEA103958127, study PRJEB25191) | human gut metagenome | biome: human-associated habitat [ENVO:00009003]; feature: intestine environment [ENVO:2100002]; material: feces | place: Germany | collected 2013/2015
TATAGAACAAATGAAAGCAAAACATTATTTACCAATGGCTGTATTGGCTCTGGCAGTAGCTGCCGGATGCGACAGTAAAAAGGAAGCCGTCATGACTTCGGGTATAGACTTGACAAATTTGGACACTACGGCTGTTCAAGGAGCTGATTTTTATCAGTATGCTTGTGGCGGATGGATGAAGAAACACCCTCTGACCAATGAATATTCCCGTTTTGGCTCATTCGATATGCTTGCCGAAAATAACCGGGAACAACTGAAAGGATTGATTGTGGAAATTGCTGCCGGACAGAATGCGCAAGGTACAATAGGTCAGAAAATAGGGGATATCTATAATCTGGCTATGGATAGTGTGAAACTGAATGCGGATGGAGTAACTCCTATTCAAGCTGATTTGGAAAAGATTGCTTCAGTGAAGGATAAATCGGAAATAGTTCCTTTGATGGCGGAACTGGCTCATAGCGGTGTATTCCCTTATTTCAGTTTCTATGTGGGTGCCGATATCATGGACAGCAAGAGCAATTTGTTTCAATTGTATCAAGGGGGTATCAGTCTGGGTGAAAGAGAATATTATTTGGACAATGATGATGTGACTACCAATATCCGTAATAAGTATAAAGAACATATTGTAAAGATGTTCCAATTGGCTGGTTTTGATGAGGCTGCCGCTAAAAAGAAAATGGAGGCTGTAATGGATATCGAAACCCGTATTGCGAAAGCTTCTTTCAGTGCGGTGGAACAGCGTAACCCTGCGGCCAATTATCATAAAATGTCTTTGGATGAATTAAAGAAAGAGATTCCGGGCATTGACTGGGATGCTTTCTTGAATGGTATAGGCGTGAAAGGGGTGACAGAACTGAGTGTTTCTCAAGTGGAGCCGATTAAAGAGGTTGAGAAAATTATCAATAGCTTGCCGGTTGAAAATCAGATCGCTTATATGCAATGGAATCTGATAGACAGGGCTGCCGGTTACTTGAGTGATGATTTGGTAGCACAAAACTTTGATTTTTATGGAAAAACACTATCCGGTAAACAGGCTAACCAACCTCGTTGGAAGCGTGCCGTAAGTACTGTGAATGGGGTACTGGGTGAAGCGGTAGGTCAGATGTATGTGGAGAAATATTTTCCGGCAGCCGCAAAAGAACGTATGGTGCAGTTGGTAAAGAATCTGCAGACCGCATTGGGAGAACGTATCCGGAATTTGGAATGGATGGGTGACAGCACAAAGATTAAAGCTATTGAGAAGTTGAATTCTTTTTATGTAAAGGTAGGCTATCCTGATAAGTGGAGGGATTATACCGGTTTGAATATTGAAAAAGATTCTTATTGGGCCAATGTGAAGCGTGCTACAGAATTCGAACTGGATTATATGTTGTCCAAGGCAGGCAAGCCGGTTGACAGAGATGAATGGGGAATGACTCCGCAGACTGTCAATGCATATTATAATCCGACCACGAATGAGATTTGTTTTCCGGCAGGTATTCTTCAATATCCGTTTTTTGACATGAATGCTGATGATGCATTTAATTATGGAGCTATTGGCGTGGTTATCGGTCATGAAATGACTCATGGATTCGATGATCAGGGACGTCAGTTCGATAAGGATGGTAATTTGAAAGATTGGTGGACAGCCGAAGATGCCAAACGTTTTGAAGAACGTGCTCAGGTAATGGTGAATTTCTTTGATAGCATTCAGGTTTTGCCGGGACTCAATGCCAACGGTTCTTTGACTTTAGGTGAGAATATAGCCGACCATGGTGGTTTGCAGGTTTCTTTCCAAGCGTTCAAGAATGCGACAAAAGATGCTCCGCTACCAGTAGAAGACGGATTTACTCCGGAACAGCGCTTCTTCTTGTCATACGCCGGAGTGTGGGCTGGCAATATCCGCGACGAGCAGATTCGTTTGCAAACAAAGTCTGATCCACATTCATTGGGCAGATGGCGTGTGAACGGAGCACTCCCTCAAATTGGTGCATGGTATGATGCTTTTGGCATTAAAGAGGGGGATCCTATGTATTTGGCTCCTGAAAAACGTGTCTCTATTTGGTAAGCTTTATACATAAAAGATAATAAAAAGCATGGTAATTGCTGATAATTTGGCATTTACCATGCTTTCTTTTTGGAATTTACATGATAAACACCTATTTTTGTGCCCGATGAAACGGAGACGATATATAGCATGGGTATTAATGTTGGTCAGCATAATCATGTTGACTGCATCTGTTCTGCCTCATCATCATCACCGGGAAATCCTTTGCTTGCAGCATGATATGACTTTGTGCGGCTGTCAATGTTCTGTACAGCATCAGCAGCATAATAGTTCCGATGAGAATCATACATGTAATGCCGGATGCGTGACCAAGTTTAAAAGTGTAACTCCGGATCGGGCTCAGGACAGTGTTTCTCCTGATTATTCGTTTTGTTTGTTGCTATATACGGTAACGGATGTATTGGCGCTTTCATTGCAGTTGACAGAACACAACACATTACCTTATAATTACTATTTAGAAAAACTGCATTCTACGTGTCTTCCCCACGTAAAGGGGTTGCGTGCTCCTCCTTGCGATGTTCTTGCTTAACAGATAGAAAGTTTATCTTTTTATCCGCAACTTTGTTGCATTTTCTTTACGCTAATTTTGTATTTAATAAAAAAGTAAGAACAAATTATATCATCATGAAGAAACTTATCTTTATGGGAGTCTTGGGATTATTTCTTTTAGGCTCTTGCAACAGTAAATCGGAACATGACCATGAGGGGCATAGTCATGAAACGGAAAAAGCACATAATCATGATCATGAAGGCCATGATCACGAGCATGAGGAACACGATCATGCGAGTGAAAACCACGAAGGACATAACCACGAGGCAGAGATGGCAGCCGGACATTCCGATGAGATAATCCTGGCTCCGGAAAAAGCGAAAGCAGCTGGAGTAGAATCGGAAATAATCCAGCCTAAATCATTCCGTCAGGTAATAACGACCAGCGGACAGGTACAGGCGGCACAAGGTGATGAAAGCGTAGTAGTTGCCAATGTAGCCGGTGTGGTTTCTTTCCGCCATCCGGTAACGGACGGTATGAGTGTGAGCAAGGGGGCTCCCATTCTGAATATCTCTGCTGAGAATATGCCGGACGGAGACCCTGTAAAACGTACCCGTATCGCATATGAAACCGCCAAAAAAGAATATGAACGTGCCGCCAAGTTGGTAAAAAGTCAGATAATATCACAGAAAGATTTCAATGCCATTAAGGAGAGTTATGAAAATGCATTATTGGCATACGAGGCTATTTCAAAGAACCAGACCAAGACAGGTGTGTCCGTCACAGCTCCTTTAGGTGGTTATATCAAGAATTGTCTGGTGCAGGAAGGTGACTATGTGTCGGTAGGCCAGCCTTTGGTGAGTATCACTCAGAACCGTCGTCTGTTCCTTCGTGCAGATGTTTCCGAGAAATATTATGGTTATCTGCATAGCATCCAGTCGGCAAACTTCAAGACTCCATACGATAATAAGGTATACGAGTTGGGTGAGTTGAAAGGGCATCTGCTTTCTTATGGTAAAGCATCCGGTGGTACTTCTTTCTATGTACCTGTTACTTTCGAATTTGATAATCGGGGAGATGTGATTCCCGGTTCGTATGTGGAGGTGTATCTGCTCTCGTCGGAAATGCCCGATGTGCTGGCCTTACCTGTTACAGCATTGACCGAAGAACAGGGCTTGTATTTTATTTATCTGCAATTGGATGAAGAAGGGTATAAGAAACAGGAAGTGACTTTGGGGGCTAGTGACGGAAAGGAAGTTCAGATTCTTACGGGGTTAAAAGTCGGTGACCGTGTGGTAACAAAAGGAGCCTATCAGGTGAAATTAGCATCGGCCAACAATGCGATTCCGGCTCATAGTCATGAACATTAATCAGCCGTCCTATGCTAAATAAGATTATACATTTTTCCCTTCAGAACCGTATATTGGTTCTGGTGGCGTCGGTTTTGCTGCTTATTGGCGGTACTTACACGGCTTTTCATACGGAAGTCGATGTGTTCCCCGATTTGAATGCGCCGACTGTAGTGATTATGACTGAAGCGAATGGTATGGCTGCCGAAGAGGTGGAACAATTGGTAACCTTCCCTGTAGAAACTGCTGTGAATGGTGCGACCAATGTGCGCCGGGTGCGTTCATCTTCCACCAATGGCTTTTCCGTTGTGTGGGTGGAATTTGAATGGGATACTGATATCTATCTGGCCCGTCAGATTGTTAGTGAGAAATTGTCCTTGGTCAGCGAGGAGCTGCCCGAGAATGTAGGTAAACCTACCATGGGACCTCAATCCTCTATTTTAGGTGAATTGCTGATTATCGGTCTGACTTCGGATACTACTTCCATGCTCGATCTCCGTACACTGGCAGACTGGACTATCCGTCCGCGCCTGCTTTCTACGGGAGGTGTGGCACAGGTTGCCGTGCTAGGAGGTGATATCAAGGAATATCAGGTGTTGCTTGACCCTGCCCGCATGAAACATTACAATGTTACGTTGGCAGAGGTGATGAACGTTACCCGTAACATGAATCAGAATGCCAATGGCGGAGTGATTTATGAATATGGAAACGAATATATTGTTCGCGGGGTGCTTTCCAGCCATGATGTGGCTCAGTTGTCACGTTCCGTCATCAAGACGGTGGAAGGGGTGCCCGTTACATTGGAGGATATTGCCGATGTGAAGATCGGTTCGCAGGAACCAAAACTAGGTACTGCTTCGGAGAGAGGAAAACCTGCCGTACTGCTGACCGTTACCAAACAACCCAAGACTGGGACTATTGAACTGACAGAGCAATTAGAAGCCGCATTGAAGGATTTGCAGAAGAATCTTCCGGCTGATGTACACGTTTCTACAGATATTTTCCGTCAGAGCCGTTTTATTGAAAGCTCTATCGGCAATGTGAAGGATTCGTTGTATGAAGGTGCTGTTTTTGTGGTGATTGTTCTCTTCCTGTTCCTTGCCAATGTACGTACCACGGTTATTTCATTGGTAACCCTTCCGTTGTCATTGATTGTTTCTATATTGACTCTTCACTATATGGGGCTCACCATCAATACCATGAGTTTGGGTGGTATGGCTATTGCCATTGGTTCGTTGGTGGATGATGCTATTGTGGATGTGGAAAATGTATGGAAACATCTGCGCGAGAACCGCTTGTTGCCCGAAGGGGAACGTAAAAGCGTGATTGAAGTCGTGTTCAATGCTTCGAAAGAAGTGCGTATGCCTATCTTGAACTCTACCTTGATTATTGTAGTCAGCTTTGTTCCTTTGTTCTTCCTGACAGGAATGGAAGGTCGTATGCTGGTTCCGCTGGGCATTGCCTTTATTGTGGCGTTGTTTGCTTCTACGGTAGTGGCTTTGACACTGACTCCGGTACTGTGCAGCTATCTGTTAGGTAATAATAAAAGTAAAGGATTACCCAAAGAGGCATTTGTAGCCGTATGGATGAAAAAGCATTACCGCAATACCTTGTTATGGTCCTTGAATCATAAATCCGTAGTATTGGGTTTTACAGGTGGACTGTTTGCGGTGGCATTGGTTATGTTTTTTGCATTAGGACGTAGTTTTCTGCCATCTTTCAATGAAGGTTCGTTCACCATTAATATCAGTTCATTGCCGGGAATTTCTTTGGCAGAATCGGACAAAATGGGACACCGTGCGGAAGAGTTGCTGATGTCTATTCCCGAAATACAGACTGTAGCCCGTAAAACGGGACGTGCCGAACTGGATGAGCATGCATTAGGGGTTAACGTGAGTGAAATTGAGGCCCCGTTTGAATTGAAAGACCGTTCCCGCCAGGAACTGGTAGCCGATGTGCGTGCCAAGTTATCTACCATTACCGGTGCGAATATCGAAATAGGCCAACCTATCAGCCATCGTATCGATGCCATGCTTTCGGGTACCAAGGCCAACATTGCCATCAAACTGTTTGGTAACGATTTGAACAAGATGTTTGCCATCGGTAATCAGATAAAGGATGCTATCAGTAGCGTGGAGGGTATTGCCGACTTGAATGTGGAACAACAAATCGAACGTCCGCAGCTCAAGATTGTTCCCAAACGCGAGATGCTTGCCAAATTCGGTATTTCTTTACCGGAGTTTGCCGAGTTTGTATCAGTGAACATGGCGGGTGAAGTCGTTTCACAGGTATATGAAGAAGGCAAAGCGTTTAATCTTATTGTCCGTACCAAGGACGAGGTGCGTGATGAGATGGAGAAAGTGCGTAACCTGATGATTGATACCGGTGACGGTCAGAAAATCCCTGTCAACTATGTAGCCGATGTGATTTCTGCCATGGGACCGAATACCATCAGCCGTGAGAACGTGAAGCGTAAGATTGTGATTTCAGCCAATACCAGCGGCCGTGATTTGCGCAGCGTGGTGAATGATATACAGGAACGGATTGATGCGCAAATCAAGCTTCCCGAAGGATATCATGTGGAATATGGCGGTCAGTTTGAAAGCGAGCAGGCGGCCAGCCGTACGCTGATGCTCACTTCGTTTATGAGTATCGTGGTTATCTTCCTGTTGCTTTATACCCAGTTTAAGAATGCAGCCCAAAGTGGAGTCATTTTGTTGAATTTGCCTTTGGCGTTGATTGGTGGGGTATTTGCATTGATGATAACAACGGGTGAGATAAGCATTCCGGCTATTATCGGCTTTATCTCGTTGTTTGGTATTGCTACCCGTAATGGTATGTTGTTGATAAGTCATTACAATACGTTGCGCGAAGAAGGTATGGATTTGAAAGAAAGCATTCTTCACGGTTCGTTAGACCGTTTGAACCCTATCCTGATGACTGCATTGTCTTCCGCGTTGGCTTTGATACCTTTGGCGTTCCGTGGCGATTTGCCGGGTAATGAGATACAAAGTCCGATGGCGAAAGTTATTCTGGGAGGTCTTTTGACATCGACTTTCTTGAACGCTTTCATTATTCCGATTGTTTATGAACTGATGAATCGAAAGAAGAAATAATAGAAATATATGAAACGAATCTTATTTATAATAGCCTTCTGCTCTCCCTTGCTGGCGCAGGCCCAGAGTATTGAGCACATTTTGAAAAGCATCGAGCAGAACAATAAAGAGCTCAAGGCACAGAAACATGCCGCCGATGCGACCAAGATGGAAAACCGGACAAACAACAACTTGCCTGATCCTACGGTGAGCTACAGCTCTTTTTACAGTAATGGTGCCGAAGGGGGGCACGGTACGGAACTTGTCGCTTCACAAGGTTTTGATTTCCCTACTCAGTATATTGTCCGCAATCGGCAGGCTACTTTGCAGAACGAAGCGGTGGACAAGCAACAACAGGCTGCCCGCCGGGATATTCTGCTGAATGCGAAGAATCTCTGTCTGGACCTTATTCTGTTGAATCAGGAAAAGACATTGATGGATATCCGTATGAAAAATGCAGATGAATTACAGGCACTTTATGAAAAGCGTCTGACTACCGGTGATGCGAACATATTGGAAGTCAATAAAATCAAAATGGAACGTATGAATGTGCAGACGGAAGTTGCCCAAAACAGCGCAGCCCACCGCACTGCCTTGCAATCTCTGCTTGCCATGAACGGCAACATGCCTTTAGAATTTGCTGAAACCACATACCCTGCCATACAGGAAATCAATGATTACAATGTCATGCGGGATGAAGTGATGGCATCAGACCTTGACTTGCAGGCCGCCGTCGCCACTGCCCGTGCCGCCGAGAAGCAGGTTTCGGTAGACCGTCAAGGATGGTTGCCGAAACTGGAAGCCGGTTTTCGCCGTAACACGGATGATGCGGTTTCGATGAATGGTTTTGTGGTAGGGGGCTCCTTGCCTTTGTTTCAGAATCGTAAAAAGGTAAAGATAGCCAAGGCACAGGCTATCAGCGCACAATTGATGCAAGAAAATGCTAAAGATCAGGTTGAAGCTTCTCTGATGTCTCTCTTCAATGAGATGCAGCAGTTGAAGGATGCCATGAATGCGTATGATGTTCCTTTGATGTACCGTTCGCTGGATTTATTGAAGCAAGCATTGACCGAGGGACAAATTTCATTGATTGAATATTTTGTGGAAACGGAAAATATTTATAAGAATCTCCAGGCGTATATGCAGATTGAGAATCAATACCAGAAGGTGATGGCGAATATTTACAAGAATAATCTGTAAAGCTGACAGTCTGTTCTTTTAACGCAGATAGGGTAAAAACGGATGGCAGGATGGTACGGATAGTCAACAAACTATATCCGTGTTATCCTGCTTTTTCATTTAAAAAAGCAGACTGTCGCTGTCAAAAATGTACCGAAGCGGATTGTGTTTTTTTTGTCCGTAATCTTCCGGCTGATCAATGTTGCCGATAAGGTTTCTATTTCCTCCAGTTTCACATTATATCCGTCCGCCAGATGGTCTGTCAGTTGGTTTCCCAGGTTGGCTGAATCGTCCTATGATGATACTCTCCTTAAAGCCGAAGTACTTTGGCTAGAAATTCGAAGAATGCCGGTTACGTCCTTTTTTTGATTCTTAATAAAAGCTGGAAACGATTGTCGTTCAGAATGGCATAAAAAATGTGCCGGAAGAATTGGGCTACCTTTTATGACAGAGTGACTTCCGACACATTTTTTCTTGTTTATTTCTATTTATTTCTTTTTTTTCTTGGCTTCTTTCGCCCATTCTTTCGCTCCCTGCTCTTTCAGTTTCGCGGTGAAAGCCTTTGCTTTTTCCATGCTTGCGTTTTCGTCTTCGGGTGAAGCGTATGCATGTTTGTAACCTTTGGTCACGTTCCATTCACCTCGTGTGAAGTCCGGGAAGGCTACTGCCGCACAGCCGTTGTCCATAGAGATAGCTCCCAGTTCGGCCAGACAGCACCATTCGGCCAAGTCATATACATCCATGTCCAAAGGCAGTCCGTTTTGCAGACAATATACCAGACGGCTATCCATGATGAAGTCCATACCGCCGTGGCCGCCGACTTCTTTTGCCATTTCACCATATTTCTTTAAAATAGGATGCTGGTATTTCTCAATAAGCGCTTCCATTTCTGCCTGGGGTAAGAATCCGTGAGAGTTCAAATCGTCTACTTTGGGTTGCACGCCCGATGCGGTCAGTTGTGCTGCATCCAAAGCATATCCTTCAACGGGATATTTATTGGCAAACCCTTTGCTTCCTGTCAGTTGGTACAAGCGGTTGTAAGGTTGGGGAGTCATTACATTATGTTGGATTTCAATAACTTTCCCATTTGCTGTGCGAAGCAGGGTGGTGGTATGGTCTCCGTTGCGGAATTCTTTACATTCTTCGCCGGTTCTCTTCTCCACTAAATCTTTACCAACAACAGATTTGGTGTCCATAGCTACTAAAGTGGTTATACGGTCACCACGATGGATATCCAATGCTTGTGCTACAGGACCCAAGCCGTGAGTGGCATATACATCACCCCGGTGTTTCATGTTATAATCTAAACGCCATCCTAGTTTGTCTTCTTTGCCGTTTTTCCAATAATGATCCCAGAACGGGCTTAAATTGTGAATGTAGGCTCCTTGGGCACGGATTATTTCGCCAAATACACCTTGTTGTGCCATATTCAGTGTATTCATCTCAAACCAGTCATAGCAACAGTTCTCAAGAATCATGCAATGCTTGCGGTTTTTTTCACTCAGGTTGATTAAATCCCAGCATTCTTGCAGGTTCATGGCCGAGGGAACTTCAATAGCTACATTTTTACCGTTTTCCAATGCGCATTTTGCTACGGGGAAATGATGCAACCAGTCTGCGGCGATATAAACTAAATCTATGTCTGTACGTTTACATAATTCTTCATATCCCTTTTCTCCGGAATAAATGGCAGCTTTCGGCATAGATGCTTTCTTTAGGATATCCTGACATTTTTCTGCACGAGATGCTTCATAATCACAAAGTGCCACAATTTGTGTGCCGGGAATATAAGTGAAGCGCTCTACGGCTCCGGGACCTCGCATTCCCAATCCGACAAATCCTACGCGGACTACTTCCATTTTCGGGATGGTTAAGCCTAATACACTTTTCTGGCCGGACGGACGTTCAGGAGTGTCAATCACAATGGTTCCTTTGTCCCATTTCCAGGAATCTCCTGAACTTACGGTTTGTGCTGTCGTGGTTTGTGGTAAACACATGCATAGGGTTGTACCCATACATAAGCTTATCATCAATGATTTAAAGGTTCTCATACTTTTTGAATTTAAAGATTAAAATTTAAAAATATAGGTTGTTTCTTGAGTCAACTACTTGAAACTTAATTATATTTCACATTAATAATAAGAATATTTTTTATTTTTGCGCTCAAAGATAATTAATCTTTTTTGATTATGGATATAAGTTCGTCCTCTTTTTTCTGAGAAAAAGGTGAGTTAATAAATAAAATGAAGGAAGGGAAAAAGTGGAATCAAGACAGAAGTTGTGAAGATATGAGTGAAAATCTAAAAATAATCAAGGTTTGTTGATTGAAAACGATCAAGAAAGGAAATAATTTAGTCCAAAAGATCGTTTAGTAAGGAGATTTGGCGGGATTTTTTTAATTTTGCACTTACAACTAATTAACAGATAAGAAAATGCCGTTAAATTTACCCGATAAACTACCTGCTATTGAATTGCTGAAGGAGGAAAATATCTTCGTCATAGACAATTCACGTGCCAGTGCACAGGATATTCGTCCGTTAAAAATCGTGATATTGAATTTGATGCCGTTGAAGATAACGACAGAAACGGATTTGGTACGTTTGCTTTCCAACACTCCCTTGCAGTTGGAAATATCATTTATGAAGTTGAAAAGCCATACATCGAAAAATACGCCGGTGGAACATATGAAAGCATTCTATCATGACTTTGATTTGATGCGTGGCGAGAAATATGACGGGATGATTATTACGGGGGCTCCGGTAGAGCAGATGCCGTATGAGGATGTGAATTATTGGAATGAGATTACTACTATTTTTGATTGGGCGCGTACTCATGTTACCTCAACTCTCTATATTTGTTGGGCGGCCCAAGCCGGGCTTTATCATTTCTATGGAGTTCCCAAATATCCGCTGAAACAAAAAATGTTTGGTATTTTCCGCCATCATATCAATGTACAGGGATTGCCCATATTCCGTGGTTTTGATGATGAGTTTTTTGTACCACATAGCCGTCATACCGAAATACACCGTGAGGATATTCTGAAAGTAAAAGAGTTGGCTTTGATAGCTGAGTCTGATGAGTCTGGGGTTTATATGGCTATGGCTCGTAATGGGCGTGAATTCTTTATTACCGGGCATTCGGAGTATTCTCCTTATACGCTTGATACGGAATATAAGCGTGATTTGGGGAAAGGGTTGCCTATTGAAATGCCTGTAAATTATTATAAGGACGATAATCCGGACAATGCCCCGGTGGTGCGTTGGCGCGGACATGCCAATTTGTTGTTTTCTAATTGGTTGAACTATTATGTATATCAGGAAACCCCGTTTGATATAAACGAGATACGATGATCAGACAACGAAAAATAGAATTATTAGCTCCTGCTAAAAATCTGGAGTGCGGTATTGCAGCTGTTGATCACGGTGCTGATGCCATTTATATTGGTGCTCCCCGTTTCGGAGCACGTGCGGCTGCGGGGAATTCATTGGAGGATATTGCTGAGTTGGTGCGGTACGCTCATGTATATAATGTCCGTATCTATGTGACTGTGAATACGATTCTGAAGGATGAGGAACTGAAAGATACGGAAAAAATGATTTGGGATTTATACCGTGCCGGAGTGGATGCTTTGATAGTGCAGGATATGGGATTGTTGGAATTGAATCTGCCACCTATACCGTTGCATGCCAGCACGCAGATGGATAATCGTACTTCTCAAAAAGTAAGATTCCTGGCTGAGGCAGGTTTCCGTCAGGTGGTATTGGCTCGTGAACTTTCTCTTGTTGAAATAGAAAATATCCATCATGCTTGTCCTGATGTGCCTTTGGAGGTATTTGTACATGGTGCTTTGTGTGTAAGCTATAGTGGACAATGTTATGTTAGTCAGGCTTGTTTTGGGCGTAGTGCCAACCGGGGGGAATGTGCCCAGTTCTGTCGCCTTGCTTTTGATATGATAGACGCGGACGGTAAATCTATAGTAAGGAATAAGCATCTATTGTCTCTGAAAGATTTGAATCAGAGCGAAGAGTTGGAGCAATTGCTGGATGCCGGAGCTTCTTCCCTGAAAATAGAGGGACGTTTGAAGGATGTATCTTACGTTAAAAATGTAACAGCTTACTATCGCCAGAAGCTGGATACTATTTTCAAACGTCGTAAAGAGTATATCCGTGCTTCATCGGGAGAAGTGAAATTAGAGTTCAAACCTCAATTGGATAAGAGTTTCAGTCGTGGTTTTACTAATTATTTTCTTTTCCTTTTCACTTAATTTTTTCATTGCTTCTGCAACTGTTATATTTTCTGCCCATAATTCATCTGT
>OMNP01000701.1_pt1 | contig 12463 bp, 6 predicted proteins | sample 1673811 | NCBI WGS metagenome assembly OMNP01 (sample SAMEA103958127, study PRJEB25191) | human gut metagenome | biome: human-associated habitat [ENVO:00009003]; feature: intestine environment [ENVO:2100002]; material: feces | place: Germany | collected 2013/2015
CGGTAAATAATCCGATAGAATATATTTTGGAATGTATCAATACCATTTACAGCATTAAGCATAAAAACGGAGCAATCCGCCGTGTTAACGTAAACATTGCGGCAACTACTGTAGAAAATTACCGCAAATTAAAGGACGCAGGAATTGGAACGTATATCCTGTTCCAAGAGACCTATCACAAAGAAAATTATGAGAAGCTGCATCCGACGGGACCGAAGCATGATTATGCATACCACACTGAAGCCATGGACCGTGCCATGGAGGGAGGAATTGATGATGTAGGATTGGGAGTATTGTTCGGATTGAATAACTACCGCTATGATTTTACGGGAATCATCATGCATGCCGAGCATTTAGAGGCAGCAAAGGGCGTGGGTCCTCATACCATCAGTGTACCGAGACTCCGCCGTGCTGATGACATTGACCCGGATGTCTTTGACAACGGAATCTCCGATGATTTGTTTGCAAAAATTGTGGCATGTATCCGAATCGCTGTGCCATACACGGGTATGATTGTTTCCACCAGAGAGTCAGAGGAAACCCGTAAAAAAGTATTGGAGCTGGGAATTTCTCAGATTAGTGGCGGTTCCAAAACCAGTGTAGGCGGCTATGCCGAAGAGGAACCGGAGGAAGAAAACTCCGCACAGTTTGATGTCAGTGACAGAAGAACCTTGGATGAGGTAGTCTGCTGGCTGATGGAATTGGGGTATGTACCGAGCTTTTGTACCGCATGTTACCGTGAAGGCAGAACAGGAGACCGGTTTATGAAGCTCTTAAAGAGCCGTCAGATTGTCAACTGCTGTCATCCAAACGCCCTGATGACTTTAAAGGAATATCTGGAGGACTATGCATCTCCAAAGACAAAGGAAATCGGAGAGAAACTGATTCAGAAAGAACTGGAAGTAATTACCAATCCAAAAGTAAAAGAAAAAGCAAGGGAATATATCGAGAATATTCACGAAGGACAGCGGGATTTCCGATTCTAAACCTGTATATTCTTCCTTGATAAGATGTCTATTTTGTGCTATTTTAGAATAAGTAAAAAGTAAGAACGTCTATGTAGGGAGAGGGCAATGAGCGTACAGGACAAAGTAGAGAGAACGCTTCGGGAAATGCATGTGCTGTTTTCAAAAAGTGAACCGTACGACAAAGAATCCGGGAAGGTTATTGTAAATAAAAAAGAAGTCATCGGACTCTTAAATGAGTTAAAAGCAGCAATGAGCGAGATGATGGAAGAGTATGAGATTACAAAAGAGAGCCGGGACAGAGGAGAACGTGAAGCACGGAAACACGGAGAAGACATTATCTGGGATGCCAGCCATAAGGCAGAGGATGTCTATGCGGCGTCAGTTATTTATTCAGATGAGGCATTGAGCTGTATACAGGAAATTATTCAGAGTGCCAATGATGAGATGGAACAGGTTTTCCGCAACATCAAAAAAGAGATGAAGGCGAAACAACAGGTGGTTCGGGAGAATCAGTTGGAGCTGAAAGCTTCTCTGGGAGATTTGCGGGATACAAACAAATATCTGAATATCATTGACGAGAGTAATAAGGAGCGGCAGAGAAAGAAAGAAGCCAAGGAAGCAAAACGTGCAAAACAGAAGGAAGAACCGGCATTTCAGGTGGTAAAACCGGAGATTAAGATTAATCAGGAATATTTCCAAAAGATGGGGATTCCTCTGGAGGAAACCGCAGTAGAAGAGACAGAAGAAGTCCATGAGATTACTCCGGAAGAAAAAGCAGCACAGGAAATGCAGATAAAGGTAAATCTGGATGCAGAATATTTCCGCTGGAAAAACGAACAGAAAAAACAAGGCTGATGGGATTTTCCCATCAGTTTTTTGTTTCTTTAAAATTCTTCAAAATTTCTTAAGAAAATTTGCGGTGTCAAATAGAAAAATACATGATAGAATAAGGAAAAGCAGCCACAAGGAGGGAATTATGGTACAAATATTAGTTTGTGATGATGACAAAGAGATTGTAGATGCTATTGAAATATATTTGCAGCAAGAAGGATTTCAGGTATTGAAAGCATACGATGGAGAACAGGCTTTGCAGATGTTAGAGCAGCATGAGGTTCAGCTTTTGATTATAGATGTGATGATGCCGAAGTTGGACGGTATCCGTGCCACTTTAAAAATTCGAGAAAACAGCAGCATACCGATTATCATTTTGTCTGCGAAGACGGAGGATGCGGACAAGATTCTGGGATTGAACATTGGAGCAGATGATTATCTGAGCAAACCATTTAATCCTTTGGAACTGGTGGCTAGGGTAAAATCGCAGCTTCGCCGTTATATGCAGTTAGGCAATGCTGTAGAGGATAGTCAGAGTATTTACCGGGTGGGAGGTTTGGAAATCAATGATGATCTCAAGGAGGTTACCGTAGATGGGGAGAATATCCGCCTGACACCTATCGAGTACAATATTCTGTTACTTCTGGTAAAAAATGCAGGGAAAGTATTTCCTATTGAGCAGATATATGAAAGTATCTGGAATGAGGAGGCAGTAGGAGCGGATAATACGGTGGCAGTCCATATCCGCCATATTCGTGAAAAAATAGAGATTAATCCAAAAGAACCGAGATACCTGAAAGTAGTCTGGGGAGTGGGTTATAAGATAGAAAAGGATGTGTAATATGAAAAACCGTCATTATTCTACCGCATCAAAAATAATTGCAGCTATCATACAGCAGATTATGGCTGTTTTATTTGTGATGTTCCTGTTTTTTTTAGTTAATCTGGCAGATAAAAGCATGCTGGAAATACGGGAAATCGGAACCACAGGGAATAATTTCTTAAGTTCTGAATATTACACTCAGGAATTAAAAAAAACCACCACCGAAGTACAGCATTTAATCGCATTACAAAAAGAGTTTGAGACAGAGGGGGAATATGACCCGACCAAGCCGATATATGTGAATGCCGACATCTGTTATCAGTTGGGAGATATGATTAGCTGGGCAGAGGAAGGCTGTAAATATCAGGCAGCAGGCTATCTAAGTCTTGTGGAGGAAAGTTATCCTGCCATGGAGGATGGAGGGTATATTGAGAGATATCTCAATGGAGAGATTAGCACGGAGGAGGCTATCAGTATCTCTAATTCCATCGAGAAAACCGTGTCGGGAATTACCGAACAGATAAACGATTACAAACGTCTTGTGAATAAATACGACCTCGAAAAATCCAATGTGTACTACTACTACGAAATGGAATCCGGTCAGGTATACTCCAATTTTATGACAGATTCTGAGGAAATTGTGGAAGAGCGGTATGGAACAGACAGAAATACGGTTATGTTATTTGGCAATTCCAAAGAGGAAGCCAAAAAGAAAATGGAAAGTCTGGGAAGCTATCTCAGCTATGATGATCAGGATGTCCGTTTCACTACCAATGTAGAGGGATTGGAAGAATATTTTTATAACGACATGAATTATATTACCGGAAATATGGACTCCAATTCCGTGCTGATGGTAGGGATTGATACCAGTTTTCCGCAAAAAGACCATTTTTACGAAGCGAGACTTACCTATTATCGGCTTCATCCATGGATTCGTGTCAGTATGGTAATGGTGGCAGTAGCTTTGGTGGGCTGGATTATTTCCGTCATCTATCTCAGTACGGTTTCGGGAAAAGGCTTCAAAGAGGATGAGATACATCTGAATTTTGTGGATAAGATGAAGACCGAATTTTTGATTTTCTTGGGAATTCTGTTTCTTGTGGGAAATATCTTTGTGCTGGGAGCAGTCGGAAGTCTGGAATGGGAAATGTCCGGCATTATGATTATGGCAGGAAGTTTGGCGTTTATCGGAAATGCGATTTTCATGGTACTGTATTTAAGTCTGGTAAGAAGAACCCGTGCCGGTACCCTGTGGAGCAACAGCATCATTTATGCATTGACGGATTTGTTGCAGCAGTTCTATAAAAACAGAAAAACAACCGGAAGATTCGTATTCTTTTATCTGGCAGGGGCAGCTGTTGTACTGATACTGGCAGCCATGGGTTATTATTATTCTCAACCCCTATTTTTGCTGGTATTGATTTTGGTGATTGCCGCCGTAGGAGTAGTTCTTTTGAAAGAACAGCTACAGCGTCAGGAAATTATGGACGGAATCGAGGAAATCAAATCGGGAAATCTGGAATTTAAAATTGATACGGAACAGCTTACCGGAGCTAATAAAACCTTAAGTGAAGGAATCAATACTCTGGGAGAGGGTCTGGAAAAAGCGGTGGATACCAGTATGAAAAATGAACGGATGAAGGCAGATTTGATTACCAACGTATCCCATGATATCAAAACACCGCTGACCTCCATTATTAATTATGTAAACTTGCTGGAGAATGAAAATATTGAAGATGAAAAAATCCGAAACTATATTCACATTCTAAATGAAAAATCTGCCCGTCTAAGACAGTTAACGGAAGATTTGGTGGAAGCCTCCAAAATCAGTTCGGGAAATATTACGCTGGAAATGACCAAGATTAATCTGGTGGAGTTAATTTATCAGACCAGCGGAGAGTTTAATGAGAAGTTTGAAACCCGGAATCTGACCGTTGTCACAAAGCTGCCGAAGGATTCCGTAGTCGTTATGGCAGACGGCAGACGGATTTGGAGAGTGTTGGAGAATCTCTACAACAATGTGGCGAAATATGCATTAGAAGGAACGCGGGTCTATGTGGAATTGGATAAACAGGAAGAAAAAGCCATCTTTTCCATCAAAAATATTTCTTCCAAACCACTGAATATTCCTTCGGAGGAGCTGACAGAGCGTTTTATCCGGGGAGATGTATCCAGAACCACAGAGGGTAGTGGTCTGGGACTTTCCATAGCACAGAATCTGACCAAACTAATGGGTGGAAAGTTTGATATTATCTTAGATGGAGATTTATTCAAGGTAACCATTACATTTCCACTTGCTTTTTAAGAGGGTATTTATTATAATTTTTCATGGAAATAGAGTGTCGACGGTGGCCTTCCACCGTCGATTTTCTGTATGACAGGAAAGAGCAATATACATTTCAAGTTATAAATATAAAGGAGGTTCCTATATGAAACTATATGACGGAGGCGTATATCTGGTAAACGGAACAGATTTGGTTCCGGAAGGTGCCAAAGCAGCGGCACAGATTAACGCAAAGACAGGTATTTCTATTACAAAAGAGGAAGCGGCAAAGAATACCATTGCCTACAATATCTTAAAAGAGCACAATACCTCTGACAGTATGGACAAGCTGAAAATCAAATTTGATAAACTGACATCCCATGATATTACCTTTGTGGGAATCATTCAGACAGCAAGAGCATCGGGATTAGAGAAATTTCCGATTCCTTATGTATTGACAAACTGCCACAATTCCCTGTGTGCGGTGGGAGGTACCATCAATGAGGATGACCACATGTTTGGACTGACCTGTGCGAAAAAGTATGGCGGCGTCTATGTACCGCCTCATCAGGCAGTTATCCACCAGTATGCCAGAGAGATGTTAGCAGGCGGCGGTAAGATGATTCTGGGTTCCGATTCCCATACCAGATACGGAGCATTGGGAACCATGGCAATGGGAGAAGGCGGACCGGAGCTGGTAAAACAGTTATTGAGCCAGACCTATGATATCAATATGCCGGGAGTAGTGGGTGTCTATATGACCGGAGAGCCACAGCACGGCGTTGGACCGCAGGATATTGCCTTAGCCATTATCGGTGAAGTATTTGCCAACGGCTATGTAAAGAATAAAGTTATGGAGTTTGTGGGACCGGGTGTGTCCAACCTCAGTGCAGATTACAGAATCGGCGTAGACGTTATGACCACAGAGACCACCTGTCTGTCCTCTATTTGGAGAACCGATGATAAAATCAAAGAATTCTATGAGATTCACGGAAGAAAAGAAGAGTATAAAGAGCTGAATCCGGGAACCGTTGCTTACTATGACGGTATGATAGAGATTAATCTCAATGAAATCAAGCCGATGATTGCAATGCCGTTCCATCCGAGCAATACTTATACCATTGAAGAGCTGAATGCAAATCTGATGGATATTTTGGAGGATTGCGAGAAGAGAGCACTGGTAAGTCTTGACGGAGCCGTAGATTTCAAATTAAAGGATAAAGTAAGAAACGGAAAATTATATGTAGATCAGGGTATTATCGCAGGCTGTGCCGGCGGCGGATATGAAAACATCTGTGATGCGGCGGACATTTTACGTGGTGCCAGCATCGGACCGGATGAGTTTACTTTAAGCGTATATCCGGCAAGTACACCGGTTTACATGGAGTTAGTAAGAAATGGTGCGGTGGCAGATTTACTGGCTACCGGAGCCATTGTAAAAACCGCATTCTGCGGACCGTGCTTCGGAGCGGGAGATACACCGAGCAACAACGGATTCTCCATCCGTCATTCCACCCGTAACTTCCCGAACCGTGAAGGTTCCAAGTTACAGAACGGACAGATTTCTTCCGTGGCACTTATGGATGCACGTTCCATTGCGGCAACAGCGGCAAACAAAGGTTATCTGACCTCAGCGGCAGATTTAGATACAACTTATACAAAACCCGCATACCACTTTGACCAGACCATTTATGCAAACCGTGTCTTTGACAGTAAAGGTGTTGCGGACCCGAATGTGGAGATCAAGTTTGGTCCAAATATCAAAGATTGGCCGAAGATGAGTGCATTGCCGGAAAATATGGTATTAAAGGTTGTATCCGAGATTCACGATCCGGTAACTACCACCGATGAGCTGATTCCTTCCGGAGAGACATCTTCTTATCGTTCCAACCCATTGGGTCTGGCAGAGTTTACACTTTCCAGAAAAGACCCGGCGTATGTGGGTAAAGCCAAAGAAGTACAGAAGGCACAAAAAGCTATCGAAGAAGGAAAATGTCCGTTGGATGCATTGGAGGAACTGAAACCGGTTATGGAGACTGTTCAGAAGACCTTCCCGGAGGCAGGTGAGGGAAATCTCGGTGTAGGAAGTACTATTTTTGCAGTAAAACCGGGAGATGGTTCTGCCAGAGAGCAGGCAGCATCCTGTCAGAAAGTACTGGGAGGCTGGGCAAATATTGCAAACGAGTATGCAACCAAGCGTTATCGCTCCAACCTGATTAACTGGGGTATGCTTCCATTCCTGATTGAGGAAGGTGAGCTGCCGTTTAAGAATGGAGATTATCTGTTCCTTCCGAATATCCGCAAGATGGTGGAGGAAAAAGCAACAGAGATTCCGGCATATGTAGTAAAAGAAGATGGTTTAAAAGAATTCACATTGCAGATGGGTGAGCTTACAGATGATGAGAGAGAGATTATCTTAAAGGGCTGCCTGATTAATTATAACCGAGTAAATTAAGAGGCGATTTTCATGCAAGAGAAAAAACAATCACATTGGAACATCCGGCCTTATCTGGCGATAGCACTGACGGCGGTGCTGGTCATCTGCCTGTGTATCGTATTCTTCTTCCTGATATACCGCTACAATGGATTTGCGGCGGGCTGGAAGAAGCTGACGGCAATTTTGCAGCCGATTATTATCGGTATTGTCATTGCCTATCTTATCAATCCTATCATGGTGTTTTTTGAAAAACACCTGATACGATGGATAGAGCCGAAGATGAAGAAAAAAGCAAAGGCAAAAAAATTGTGCAGAGGCATTGCTACTTTAGGGGCATTGGCAGTATTTATTTTGATTATTGTGGTGCTGCTTGTGATGTTGGTACCACAGTTGGTGGAAAGTATTCAGGGAGTGGCGACCACTCTTCCCAGCGAAGTGCAGCATTTGATAGACAAGACCAACAAGTATTTGAGCAGTGATTCAGAGGCGGCAAACTTTGTAGAGGACACATTGATTTATGCAACCAATTATATCAAAGACTGGGCAATGAACGATTTGCTTCCAAAGAGCAACACTTATCTGACTTCCATTACCACAGGATTGATAAATGTGTTCAAGGTATTGCTGAATATCATTGTGGGATTGATTGTATCCGTATATCTTCTGTTCAGCAAGGAGACCTTTATCGGTCAGTTCAAAAAGCTGACCTATGCACTCTTTAAACCGAAAAAAGCAAATATTGTCATTCAGACAGCCAGAAAGAGCAACGAAATATTCGGAGGTTTCATCAGCGGAAAAATTCTGGATTCCATGATTATCGGAATTATCTGCTATATTGTGCTTTTGATTATGAAGATGCCATATCCGGTACTGGTCAGTGTGATTGTAGGTGTGACGAATATCATTCCGTTTTTCGGACCGTTTATCGGAGCTGTTCCAAGCTTTATCATTATTGTGCTGGCAAATCCGATTCAGGGACTGTACTTTCTTATTTTTGTGGTTATTCTGCAACAGGTGGACGGAAACATTATCGGACCGAACATTTTGGGAGATTCCACAGGATTGTCACCGTTTTGGGTTATCTTTGCCATTATGGTGGGGGGCGGATTATTCGGCTTTGCTGGAATGTTGCTGGGAGTGCCGACCTTTGCAGTTATCTACTATATCATGCAGGAGATTCTGAGATATTTTCTGCGGAAAAGAGATTTGCCTCAGGACAGCAGCCAGTACATTGAACTGGAAAAGATAAATGTGGCAACAAACCAGCCGCAGTATTTTCAAAAAGAAAAAGAAACGAACGAAAAAGACGAAGAAAAAGCTTAAAAAAAGCCGTATTCGACAGGATTTGCCGGATACGGCTTTTATACAATAATTTTTGACACATGAGGGTATCCTATGGTACACTAAAATGGATAATAAGTAGCGAAAAAAAGCACATTTAGAGGTGACATAAGTTGGATAAATATGAATATAAACTGAAACTGGATCAGATGAAAAGTGCTTTGGCGGAAGGCAGTATCCATATGGCACAGGAGCTTGCGGATGCAATCAACTGGAAGAAAGTCCGTAACGTAAATTCTCTCATGAAAGCGGGCGAGGTATATGAAACTGCGGGAAGATATGAAGATGCAAAAGAACTTTACCTGATGGCATATGACCGTTCTCCTATCGGAAGAATGATTATCTACCGTTTGGCGGAGTTGGCAATAAAAGCGGGGAATTTTGAGGAAGCGTTGGAGTATTATGATGAATTCATAGACATTTCACCGAATGATAACTTGAAGTTTGTGTTAAAATATAGAATATACAAAGAAAAAGGAGCCTCTCTTCAGGAGCTGATACAGATTTTAGAGGATCTCAAAGAACAGGAGTATATTGAGGAGTGGGCATATGAGCTGGCATATCTCTATCATCAGGCAGGTATGAGTGAAAAATGTATCGAAGCCTGTGACGAACTGATTCTATGGTTCGGAGATGGAGCATATGTTGAAAAAGCATTAGAATTAAAGATGCTCTATCAGCCATTGACCAAACAGCAGGAAGAAAAATACAGGCAGTTCCGCCAGAAACGTGACGGAATTGTTGAGGTGCGTCCGAATGATATGCTGCAATCGGGAGAGATTGTTTCCGAAGTGGTAAAGATACCACAGGTTACTATGAATACAAGCCGTTTTAATACTGTGAATTTGCAGGCAGAGCTGGCAAAGAACATGAAGCAGATTATGGATGCCACCGAAAAAGAAGAGGTTAACGATTCCATGGATGCCATCAAGAAGATGGTGGAGGAAATTCCGTACCTCCAGATTCCTCACGAGGATGAAGCAGAAAAAGAAGAAAAATACGGTCATATTGAGACAGATGAAGAGATTGACGGTTCCCTGAAGATTAATTTTAAAGAGCTGTTAGCAGAAGATTCAGACGGACAGATTAGTCTTTATGTACCAAAGGACCCCATGGTGGAGAGCCAGATTACGGGTCAGATGAGTATTGAAGATGTATTAGAAGAATGGGAAAAAACAAAGCGGGCGGCAGAGACAGCATTGCAGGAAGCAGAGGAACGGAAACTGAAATCAGCCAAGGCGAGAGCCCTGCAGGAAGCAGAGGATATTATGGAACGTCTGGCAGATGTGATTCCACAGCTCAATGCCGGCATGACGCCAAAGGATTTGTTGGAACAGGAGTATTTGCAGGATATGCCGGGAAAAGACGAAAAGGCGGCAAAGCTGTTTGAGGATGTAAATCACATTCTTGCACAGGAAATTGAGAAAATTTCTCAGGAAAACAACAGCATTGACCAGATGATACAGGAGAATAAAGGTGAAGAGTTACCGAAGATAGAAATGCCGGAGATGGAGATACCGGAGATAGACGTACCGGAGGAAGAACCTGCGGAAAAAGAACCGGAGATACCGGAAATAGAATTGCCGGAAGAATTCTTAGATGACGAAGAGATAATTACTGCTCTGACAGAAGAGCAGAAGGAAATCTTTTCTTATTTCGTTCCGATTCAGGGAATGGAGAAACAGCTTTGCCAGATTCTCACCGGAGTGAAGAAGCGGGCAGGAAAGAGTACCACCTCAGCCAGCGGCAACATTATTATTCAAGGCGGACAGGGAAGCGGTAAAACCGTACTTGCCACTAATCTGATTAAGGTTATTCAGCAGGAGACAGAGCTTATTCACGGAAAAGTAGGAAAGATAGAGGCTTCTGCCTTGAACCAGAAGGAGATACCGGAGCTGTTAAAGAAGGTCCGGGGCGGTTGTCTGATTATTGAAAAAGCAGGAGAGATTAACCGTGAGACCGCCATCAAGATGGCATTGCAGATGGAGCAGGATACAGCAGGAATGCTGGTAATTCTGGAGGATACGAAGGATGGTATCAAACATGCATTGGGACGGGATGAGAGCTTTGCCAAACGGTTTACCGAAAAGATTACCATACCGATTTTCTCCATTGATGAATTGGTGGAATTTGCGAAATCCTATGCCGGTGAATTGGATTATGAGATTGACGAAATGGGTATATTGGCACTTTATAACCGAATCAGCAATATCGAGAAGTTGGATGAAGCCACAACCCTGTTTGAGGTAAAAGATATTGTGGATGAAGCGATTGTAAATGCACAGAAAGGTGGATTTAAAAAGGCATTTAGTGCTTTTGCAACAAAACGCCACGGTCAGAGTGACGGCAAGATTCTGCGGGAAAAAGATTTTGAAGAGTAAAGAAAGAGGGAAACGCTATGGGGAATTTTTCAGAATTGGATGCATACCTGTTCGGACAGGGAACACATTATGATATTTACAAAAAGTTAGGAGCACATCCTGCCAAAGCAGACGGCAAAACAGGAGTGAACTTTGCAGTCTGGGCACCTCATGCAAAGCGTGTTTTTGTAATCGGGGAATTTAACGATTGGAATGAAACCCGAGATGAGATGAAGCGGATAGAGCCGGAAGGCATCGGTGTTTTTGAGACATTCCTGCCGGAGGCAAAGGTGGGAATGCTCTACAAATATCTGATAGAGACAGAAGAAGGGGAATTTCTCTACAAAGCAGACCCTTATGCCAACGAAGCAGAGTTGCGTCCGGGAACCGCATCCAGAATTACAGATATTACAAAGTTCAAATGGACAGATACCAAATGGATGAAGGAACGGAACGCCTGTGAAAATCCTTACAACAAACCCATGGCAATTTATGAAGTGCATCCCGGTTCATGGATGCGTCATCCGGGCAGAGAGGATGAGGGCTTTTATAGCTATCGGGATTTAGCAAAGGCGTTGACAGAGTATGTAAAGGATATGGGATATACCCATGTGGAGCTGATGGGAATATCCGAATATCCCTATGACGGTTCTTGGGGATATCAGGTAACGGGATATTATGCACCGACTTCCCGCTATGGAACACCTGAGGATTTTGCGTATTTAGTGAATTATCTGCACAAAAATGGAATCGGAGTGATTTTGGACTGGGTTCCGGCACATTTTCCGAGGGATGCCCATGGACTGGCTGATTTTGACGGAACTCCGACCTATGAATACGGGGATCCGCGGATGGGAGAACACCCTGACTGGGGAACCAAGATCTTTGACTATGGAAAAAATGAAGTCAAGAACTTTCTGATTGGAAGTGCATTGCTGTGGATAGAGCATTATCATATTGACGGACTCCGTGTGGATGCGGTGGCATCTATGCTGTATCTGGACTACGGCAAGAAGGATGGAGAATGGATTGCCAACAAATACGGAGAGAACAAGAATCTGGAAGCCATTGAATTTTTCCGCCATATCAATTCCCTGATTTTAGGCAGAAATCCGGGAACTGTAATGATTGCCGAAGAGTCTACGGCGTGGCCGATGGTAACCGGAGATGTGAAAAACGGAGGCTTAAACTTTACATATAAGTGGAATATGGGCTGGATGCATGACTTTTTGGACTACATGAAGCTGGACCCGTATTTTAGAAAAGATAACCACTATAAAATGACCTTTGCCATGAGCTACAACAGCAGTGAGCATTATATACTGGTGTTATCCCATGATGAGGTAGTACATCTGAAATGTTCCATGATTAATAAAATGCCGGGACTTGAAGATGATAAATTTGCAAATCTGCGAGTTGCCTATGCATTTATGATGGGAC
>OMNP01000707.1_pt1 | contig 12402 bp, 8 predicted proteins | sample 1673811 | NCBI WGS metagenome assembly OMNP01 (sample SAMEA103958127, study PRJEB25191) | human gut metagenome | biome: human-associated habitat [ENVO:00009003]; feature: intestine environment [ENVO:2100002]; material: feces | place: Germany | collected 2013/2015
TTTCATGCTCCTTCCGCGTGCAGCTTTTTGGTGCTTCGCCTAAGCCCTTGTTTGCCCCCCAACTTTCCGTGAAGAACCTTAAAAACGCAGTTCCGAAATCGGCGCGGCAAACGGCCCCGGCAGCGGAGAGGGAACATGCTTCTGTCCGCACATATCCGTATCAAGCGTCAACGGTGATCCATCCGGCGCTTCATAGCGCTGCTCAGGCTCAAAGGCACTGCCCAGCACATCGCTGCAGACGCACTTCGTATCCACCGCTGGAAGAAAATCATAGAGGTTTGTTGTCAAGCCGCTTTCCGTGACTGCAAAAGTCACAGGGGCTGGCACGGTGACACTGCCAATATCACAATCCGCCGTCTGCGCGCCGTTCAGATAGACGTTTCCGCCTGCCTTGACGGGTAGATGACCATAGTAAATGCCGCGGTCGCCTGCAATGCGCTCTGGCGTAAATTGTGACAGGTATTCGCTTTCTGTCGGGAAGCCCTGATAGGGCAGCGTACCGACGATGAGGTTCATTTCGCACAGCTGATTTTTGCCAATGCTGTTGATGTAGGCCGTATATTCCTCAGAAATCGGCTGTTGCACGAACAGGTTATTCCAAAATTGTGCATCGCCGTGGAGAATAGACATGAAGCCCGCCACAGCCGTCTGATGCGGCACATGGTAAGGCGTGTAGCGCACGGAATCAGGGCGAGAAAGCCCGGCGTTGTTTGTTCCCGCACCGACAAAGGTGAACGAACCGGCAATCAAGTTCTGCGCAAATGCAATCCCTTGTGTGCTGATGCGCCCTGCGATTGGGCTGAGCAGAAGGTTGTGGTCAATCAGGGTCGGGCCATGGCTGACCTCAACAAAAATGTCTTCGCCAAAGCTCAGCTGTGTGCGGATTTTCCGCCCGCACAGCGGCTGATTGTGGTGAAATGTATTGCCCGTCACGCGCGTTCCCTGCGCCTGCCAGTCCAGCCACAATCCGCGTGTACAATGGTGAATGTGATTATGCGCAATGATGGTGTCAATAGCGGCGTGCAGCTTAATGCCGCCGATTTCGGCGCCGTTCAGCTCCTGCTTGTTGTTGATATGGTGAATGTGGTTGTCCTCAATCACGGAGAAAACGCAGCCAAGATGCCCGGCAATGCCTGCCTGTCCACAGTCGTGAATGTTGCAGCGGCGGATAACGTGGCTGCCGACATGCGCCCGATCCCAGCCTTCCAGCTGCGCCTGGCAGATGGCGTCCCGTTCATTCTGCGTTCCATGTTTCAGCCCGAAGCGGCGCCACTTGTTTTCGTTATTGTGCTGAAGGTATTTGCCAAGCGAAATGCCAACGCACTTGCTTTCATACAGCTCGCAGTCCTCAATGACCCATCCCTTTGCCCAGTGCGGGCCAACCATGCCCTCTTGATACGCTGTCGGCGGCGCCCATTGCGGTGCTGCCTTGCAAAAAACAAAGCCGGAGAGCGTGATGGAATGGATACCCGTTTCCATGGGGTAGAAGCAATGGCGGCGTGCGCTGTACTCCAGCAAATGTCCAGCCGGCGCCCCACAAAGCAGGTGCAGATAAATGGTTGTTTGCCCGTCTGTGCGTTCGCTCATCCACACATTGCGGGAGAATTCCGTATCCCACGCATACGGCGACGGTTCAGCGGCAAGCAGCGCCTCCCGCGTGAAAACCTCGCGCAGGGATCGGTTGTCAAGATATATATCTGCCCGATGTACAGGCTCGGCGGCATCATCGTAGTACCAGTCGCCGGAAATCAAATCCGCAAACGGATTATCCTCACCCAGTACGTCGTTGGGGATAACGGTTTTCCAGATGCCGCAGCCGCATTCTTCCCACTGTGACAGCACTTCTGCCCCGGTAATCACACTCTGCCCCGGTACTTCGGCGCGGTAGATAATCCGGTTTTCTTCGCTGCCGCCGCGCAGAGGATGTACATCCTCCCGATAAATGCCGGGAGCAACCAGCACTTCATCACCCGGCATGGCAGCGTCCGCCGCCTGCTGAATGGTTGAAAAGGGGCAAGCCTTCGTCCCCATACCGGGGAAAGGCTGATTACAATTCACATAAATTTTCATGGGCGATTCCTCAGCGCGGCAAAATCACGTTTTTCTGTTCGCCATGCAAGAAAGCATAGAGGTTGTCAAAAACAATTTCAGCCCGCCGAAGCATGGATTCCTCGCTGGCAAAAGCAATGTGCGGCGTCACCAGGCAGTTCTTCGCGTTCAGCAGCGGATGTTCCCGCGGGATGGGCGGCTCCATTTCAAACACATCTGCCGCTGCCGCAGCAAGATGTCCGCTGTTCAGCGCATCGGCCAGCGCCTGCGAATCAACAACAGGGCCGCGCGACGTGTTGATAAGGATTGCACGATGCTTCATCATGCTGATGCGTTCCGCATTCATCAGGCCACGCGTGCTTTCTACAAGCGGGCAATGCAGGGAGACAACATCCGCATGACGCAGCAGTTCATCCAGCGAAGTTTGCTGTACATAATCCGGCATTTGCGCAATGGGATTGCTGTCATATGCAAGAATCGGGCAGCCAAAGGCATGGAACAATTCCGCCGCACGCCTGCCAATTTTGCCGAAACCGATGATGCCGACCGTTTTTCCGCCGAGTTCACGGCCGACCAGCCCCTCCTTCGTCCCCTGCTGACGGCAGCGCGCGGAGACCGCCTCCACGTTGCGCAGGCAGTCAATCGCCATGCCCAGCGCAAGTTCCGCAACGGACTCATTGGAATAGCCGGACGCATTGCTGACAGCCACATGCATCTCCTCGGCAGCCTGCAAATCCACATGATCCACGCCTGTGAACGCCACATCAATGAATTGCAGATGCGTGCATTGGCGGATGATGCTGCCCTTCAGCGGCATGTTTGCCAGCAGGAGAATATCCGCATCCTTCGCGCGTTCGCAAAGGGCTGCTTCATCCTCACAGCGGGAATACGCGCAGAAGGTGTGCCCTTTCTGCTCCAAATCGCGCGTGTATTTCTGGAGGACTTCATCGCTGACAGCAAGTGATTCCAGCAAAACAATCTTCATAAGCCAACGCTCCTTTTCGCTTTCCGCGATCGTTTGATCACAGTTACCTATTATTATAGAGAAGCGGATGGCTGTATGCAAGTTGAAAAAACATCAACACGCGCAAAGCGGACTGCCCCATTGCGCGGGGAGAGAAATCAGGCGCTGGAAAAATTCTTCCGATTGCTATCGCTATATGAGCGGCTCTTTAATGCATAAATGATATACACTCCACAATTTAGTCGCTGAATGTATGTATCAGGGAAAAGCATCCTTCCCAACTATCTCCTGTTGCATCTCAATCTTCCAGTGCAAACTTCTGCTTGTCGTGGACGTCGATTGCTTCACCCAGCTGTACTTCGATCAGCTTCAGTTTTGTTTTGGCAATAACAGTATGGCGACAGCCTGCGGCCATGGTGATCACGTCGCCTACCTTCACATTCTGCTCTATGCCGTCCACGACGGTCTTGCCCTCGCCTGCAATGACCGTCCACACCTCGTCCCGATGCTGGTGGCTGTGATAGTTCATCTGGTGACCTGCATTCAGGGTTACTTTGATGGTCATGGAAGCCTTGTCGATGTCGATGACCTTAAAGCTGCCCCACGATTTTTCAGCGAACATGACCCGGTGGTCGAGTGTGTTGACGAAGGGCTTGATGTAACTGGACTGCTCCTTATCTGAGACCAGAATGCCCTCCGGGCTGGCAGAGATCACCACGTCCTTCAGACCCATGCAGAGGATAGGCACATCCAGCTCATTGACCACATGGACGTTCTCGCACTTCTCATTAAACAGCGCCTCGCCTACTGCTTGGCTGTCCATTGCTTCGGTCAGGGTGTTCCATGTGCCGAGATCTTTCCAAGTGCCTGCGAAACGCATGACTTCGATCTCCGGCTCGTGCTCCACCACGGCATAGTCAAAACTGATTTTGTTCAAGGTGTCATATTTGTTGAACAGGTCCTTATAGTCCACAAAATCGATCAGCTCATGGGCACGTTTCAGCACATAGCCCAGCTTGAACGCAAACACGCCGCCGTTCCAGAGCGCTCCCTTTGCAATGTAGTCCTTTGCCACTTCCTGCGTGGGCTTTTCCTTGAACATGGACACCTTGCTGACCTGCTCTTTGCCGATGGGGATGATATAGCCGTATTTCTCGCTGGGATAGGTCGGTTCAATGCCCATCAGGACCAGATTTGCACTGCTGACGGCAGCACGGTCGCTCAGCGCTTTCAATGCCTCAAAGTAATCATTTTCCACATAGGGGTCTACCGGGCAGACGACAACGGATTCTTCCTCGCCGACGCCCTGCACGTCCTTCAGGTAAGCAGCTGCCAGTGCGATGGCCGGGAAGGTATCACGGCGGCAAGGTTCCACGCTGATGCCAACATTCTCACCCAGCTGATTGTGGATGGCCGAGACCTGAGACTTGGAGGTCGCAATGGTGACCGTTGCATCCGTATCGACTGCCTTGATCTGACGGTAGACGCGCTGCACCATGGATTCCAGCTCGCCGTCTTCCCGGTGGAAGAACTTGATGAACTGCTTGGAACGGATATCGTTGGAAAGCGGCCATAGACGCTGACCGGAACCTCCAGACAATAACACCAGATTCATAATTTTCCTCCTGCCTCTATCAAAAAAGTCGTGGTTCTGCACAAACACACGACCTTTTCAAATCGTTTGTTTATTTTTAGCGCTCTGCACGCATCGGGTTGTTTAGGAAGTCCTCGTAGGACAGGCGCAGACCGTCTTCCAGTTCCGTCTTGTAGGTCCAGCCCAGATTGGTAGCCTTAGACACATCCAGCAGCTTGCGGGGAGTACCGTTGGGCTTGGTGGTATCCCACTTGATCTCGCCGGTGTAGCCCACGACCTTGGCGACCAACTCGGTCAGTTCCTTGATGGTCAGCTCCTTGCCGGTACCGGCATTGACGGTTTCGTTGCCGGAGTAGTTGTTCATCAGGAAAACACACAGGTTTGCCAGATCATCCACATACAGGAACTCACGCAGCGGAGAGCCATCGCCCCAGCAGGTAACGCTCTCTACACCGTTGACCTTTGCCTCGTGGAAGCGGCGGATCAGTGCCGGAACCACATGGCTGTGGGTGGGGTGATAGTTGTCGTTGGGGCCGTAGAGGTTGGTGGGCATGACGCTGATGTAGTCGGTGCCGTACTGGCGGTTCAGGAACTCGCAGTACTTCAAGCCGGAGATCTTCGCCAGCGCATAAGCCTCGTTGGTCTTTTCCAGCTCACTGGTCAGCAGGCAGCTTTCCTTCATGGGCTGAGGCGCCATGCGGGGATAGATGCAGGAGGAGCCGAGGAACTCCAGCTTCTTGCAGCCATTCTTCCATGCAGCGTGGATGACGTTCATCTCCAGCGTCATGTTGTCATACATAAAATCGGCCAGCGCTTCCTGATTTGCCACGATGCCGCCTACTTTAGCAGCAGCAAGGAACACATACTCCGGCTTCTCCTGTGCAAAGAACGCTTCCACGGCATCCTGACGGGTCAGATCCAGCTCCTTGTGCGTACGGGTGATGATATTGGTGTAACCCTGACGCTGCAGTTCACGGACGATTGCAGAACCCACCATGCCGCGATGACCTGCAACATAAATCTTCGCATTCTTTCCCATCATAACAAGATTACCTTCTTTCCAAATTACAGAACTGCCTTCAGCGCCTTTTCGCGCTTTGCACGCTCACGGTCGTGCTTGGCCATAATCTCCACCAGCTGCTCGTAAGTCGTGGACTGCGGATTCCAGCCCAGCACGGTCTTTGCCTTGGTGGGGTCACCCCACAGGTTGTCCACATCGGTGGGGCGGAACCACTGCGGATTCACACAGACCAGCATCTTGCCGGTAGCTGCATCATAGCCCTTCTCGTCGATGCCGGTACCCTCCCAGCGGATGGTGATGCCATTGGCTGCGAAAGCCTTCTCGGTAAAGTCACGGACAGTGTGCTGCACACCGGTAGCAATAACGAAGTCTTCCGGCTTATCCTGCTGCATAATCAGCCACATGCACTCAACGTAGTCCTTCGCGTAGCCCCAGTCACGCAGAGAATCCATGTTGCCCAGCTCCAGATGATCCTGCAGGCCCTCGGCGATACGACCGGCTGCCAGCGTGATCTTACGGGTGACGAAGTTCTCGCCGCGGCGCTCGGACTCATGGTTGAACAGGATGCCGTTGACGGCAAACATGCCGTACGCATCGCGGTACTCCTTGACCATCCAGAAGCCATACTGCTTTGCGACAGCGTACGGAGAGTAGGGATGGAACGGGGTGGTCTCACGCTGGGGAATCTCCTCGACTTTGCCGTACAGCTCAGAGGTAGAAGCCTGATACACCTTGCAGGTCTTCGTCAGCCCGCAGACGCGGACAGCCTCCAGCACACGCAGAACGCCCAGCGCGTCTACATCGCCGGAATATTCAGGCGCATCGAAGGAAACCTGGACATGGCTCTGCGCAGCCAGATTGTAGATTTCATCAGGTTTGATTTCGCCCACCAGACGGATCAGACCAGAAGAATCGGTCAGGTCTCCGTCGTGCAGGGTAATCGCGTTCTTCTCAATCAGATGGTCAATACGAGCCGTGTTGGAGATGGAAGCACGGCGGACGATGCCGTGGACTTCATAGCCCTTCTCCAGCAGAAACTCTGCCAGATAGGAACCATCCTGCCCAGTGATACCCGTGATAAGTGCCTTTTTCATGTATTTTATTCCTCTCTGACGTTTGATAGATTGTGCTTCATTTTGTCGCACACTTGTATTTTATAAATTAAGGCACATTCTCTTAAGTGTTAAAGTAGTGCTTTATTAGCATAATATTGGTTTTTTAGTGCCTACGAAATATACGCAACTGTATCCATGCAGTTTTGCGAAAGTCTCGAGCACACAATATATCTCTTATTCCCACAACAGCTTACAGTCCGCCACATCCACAAGGCTGTCCATAAACACCTCATGCAGACGCTCTGCCACCTGCTTCTTCGTCACGCCTTTCTTCAGCACGACCTGCAAAAATCCACCGCCGCCTGCGCCGCAGACCAGCCGGCCATCAATCATCTCTTCAATACTGCTGAAGATTTGCTCAATCAACGTGTTGCTGCTTCCGGCATCCACCTTCTTACTCAGCTCCCAGTGGTAATCCAGCAGCTTCGCAAATCCATCCACATTGCCGCGCTCCAGTTCAAACCGCATCAGCGCCGCCACCTTCTGGATCTCCTCCAGCGCAAACACACTATCCGGCTCATTGCCGGCATACCGTCCAATCACGTCACGGAGCAGGTTTCTTGCCAGCCTGCGCTGACCGGTGTAGATCAGGCAGAAACGCTCGTCCAGTTCCTTTTTTGCTTCCTCCGGGATCTCCACATGTACCACCTTCAGCTTCTGGTCGATCCCCGGCATGGAAGTGATGTACTTCAGCCCCGGTGTAACGCCGCCCACCTGATCCTGCCAGCCGCCTCCGGTGGACATGATCTGCTCCATGGCCAGTACATGGGAATACAGGTCTTCCTCTGTATACCCGATTCCCATGAACTCAAACACCGCCTTCACACAGGCAGCGGAAAGGATCGAGGAGGTTCCAAGGCCGGAACCCTTCGGCACGTTTGTCACCTCTGAATGCATGACAAAACCGCCGCCCAGACGCTCCAGTATCTCTTTCAGGCTGTGCCCCTTCATCGGGATGATGCCGCAGGCAAGCAGACATGCCTTCTGCAGGGCAAAAGGATCAAACGGATCTCCGGTGCGCTGTAACTCACCGATTTCCTCAAACTCCCCGTGTACATCCATATCACGGCTGTCAAAGACCACCTTCGGCTCATCCATGCGTTCCAGCTTCACCACCACCGGCTTCTCACCGTTCAGCAGGATCGCCGCATTCAGCACCGTACCGCCATGCTCATTGCAGTACGGAGGGGTATCGCTCCATCCGCCGCCCCAGTTCACACGCAGCGGCAGTTCCACGGTATGGGTATCCTTCACGATGTGTGCCTTTTCGTTATAGCTGAGACTGCGTACCGTAGCCTCCAGCACTTCCGACTGGATGGTTCCAAAGCACTTCTGCACCTCGTTCTCATCCTCCAGCACCACACCAAGGTAATAATGCAGGCGGAGCTTCTCACTGAAATCCGCCCTTGCAAGGCGTTTTTCCAGCCAGTGTCTCTGGATCTTCGTCAGTGCCTTACGCTTCGGAAGCGTCTGTGCCGGTACCTGTCCACGGATCGCTTTTGCCAGTTCATCCATCATCACCAGGTCTGCCATGCGGCGGTTCCATGCAATAATGGCATCCGGGTCAGCCGCATTGAAGCCGGAACACAGCGACTTGCGCGGACTCTCTTTCCAGTCCTCCAGCCTGCCTTCCCCGGTCACAAGCGCATACAGGTTCAGCGCCGCCGCCACCGCTTCCCTCACGGTGTCTTTCTCTGGATAAAGTTCTGCCGTCCAGAGGGTATGGTTTCCGCCATCCCAGAGATCCGTGCCGAGCTTTTCTGCCACCTCATCCAGATCCCTGCCAAACAGCCGGTTCTCCTTCGGATTATCCTGCACGCCAAAGATGCGCACGACGAACTTCCCGTCACGCTGTTTCAGCCCATGCAGAACCACCCCGTCCGGAATCACCTCATCGTGGATGTCCACAAAGGAAAGGACACAGTTGTTTCCCACCTTTGCATGGCTGTGGACATAGGATACCTCCAGATAGCAGTCCTTCCCAATGGAAGCACGGCTGCTCAGCACGCTGTTATACCCGGCCGTGCTGCCGCTGATGCTGCTTGCCACACGGCTGCTCCAGCCAAGGCTGGCATACGCATCCACGCCGCCGCACATCAGTGCCAGGATCTCCCTCGTGGTGCCAAAGTGGATGAACTTCGCCGGGGCAAGACGCAGCAGCTTCATCCGGTAAGGACGAAGTACCTTCCATACCTGTTTCCTTGCTGCTGTCAGTTCCTCACAGAATTCCCCTTCCGGCTTTTCCAGATAAAACTGCTCCAGCGTAGAATCTTCCGCTAACGGATAGAGGAAATCCGCATACAGGGACAGACGCACCGTCCCGTTGACATACCGGTCATATCCTTCCTCTGTCCCGATCAGGGAATACAGCGAATCCATCATGGCGGTGCTGAAGATCAGCGCACCGGTGTCAATGTCCACACAGCCTGCCTCATTCACCGCACCGGCCTTTCGCAGTTCCTCCTCCGACTTCTTCTGGAGGCAGCATTTCACGTTTCCGCCTTCCCCGTTCACATACACACCATGGTTCTTTCCGACTTCCACGCGCTCCTTAAAGGAAATCGCCGCCGCACCGACATTGTTATAGTCGATCTGCAGCGGATTAAACAGAAGCAGCACATCCCCGGACAGCAGCACCATCCCCTCACGGATACGAGATGGCATGGAACTCATGCAGATCATGAATTCATCGAAAAGCGTAGAGCTGCGGCCATCCGGCAGCTGATGGGGTACCGGTGAGAACAGTTTTCCCAGTGCGGAATACTGCGGCACACGCTTGCTGTCACCACCGGAGTGGATGACCAGAACGCGCAGCTTCCGGAAGTCTCCCTCCTGCTCATGGAGATACTTTAACACCTCCAGCGTCGCACCGCCGGAACCCACACGCTCGCCATCCCGGTCCGGGATTGCTGCAAACCTTGTCCCTGCCGGAAGATACTCCTTCCGCTCCTCGATCTGCCTGCGGAACCCCTCTGCCTGCTGGTCATTGGATGCCGTCAGGATCACATAATCCCATCTGGGGAAATTTTTCAGTTTCACGGAACGGTTGTAATCATCCCAGCAGTCCTGATAGGCCTGGGATAAAAACATTGAATACAAGCTCTTCATATTTCCTTCTCTCCTCTTTTTTCAGAATTTCCAGCCATCCGGCCGGTTTCTGTGTCTTTCCCTTTTCAAAAAAAGCACAGCGATTTCTCGCTGTGCCTCCATGTCACCACTGTTTCCGATATTCCCTTGGACTGATTCCTTCTACTTTTCGGAACATCCGGCTGAAGTAGTTTGCATCTTCCATGCCAACCGCAGCGCCAACTTCATCCACAGTCATATGTGTGAAGCGAAGCAGCTGCTTTGCTCTGGTGATCCGCTTTGAGATCAGATAGTTATTGACTGTTGTTCCATAAGTCTCTTTGAAGATTTTGGACAGATAGAACTTATTGATAAAGAACTTTTCTGCCAACTCTTCCAACATGATTTTCTCTGTAAAGTGATCGTCTAAATACTCCTTCACAGCTGCCAGTTCCATTCTCTTCCGGCTTATTGTCGCGCTCTCTGGATGCCAAGACTGCTCCATCAGCAATGTGAGCAAAGTCCCCAGCTTCTCATTGATCCGCATATCTCGTATGTAATCGGAAGATGATGCTAAGTTATAGAGGTCTGTCAAGAGTGATGTGAAGGGTGTTAGATCATCTGGATGAAACACCGGCCGACCGCCTCGCTCTTTGTACTTCTCATACACAGCCGGAAGGGACGGGGCATAGAAGTGGCACCACTGGAGCGACCAGAGGTCATCCGAGGTAGAATGGCTGTACGCTTTTCGGCAGTCAATGAATACGCAATCTCCCTCGCTCAGCTGATATGTTTGCTCCTCATAGGAAAGTTCTCCCTCGCCAGACAGAACGATAAAGCAAAGAAACGACACCAGATTCTCTCTCTGAGATATATGCGGGTGAACAGCCTGCAAAGAGCCGACCTCCTGCAGATGGAGCAACGATGTCCGGGCAAAGGTTGATGGCGTGTAAATGATTCGGGAGGAACTTACGGAAGAAGATTGTGGGTTGAATAGTTCTTGGTCCATAAGCTGCTCCTTTCCCATTTTCGTCACATCTCACTCAATTCGCATTATATCCGAATTTCCTGCTTTGCAGAGTTTCCTTCCACCAGCTTTCTCTTTCGAGAATCACGCTGTCATCCACTTTTGCATTATAATTTTCAAGAATGGAATACTGGAAATTTTTCTTTATGTAATCAATGCCTTCTTTATTTACCAGTTCAATCAGTTCTTTATTGCCGCCATGCCCTGAATCAATATAGTTTGCCCATCTCTGCAGCAGCATCCCGTTGTCGCTTGTAGCCGAGCCGACATATAATTTCCCATTACTTCTATCAGTAATTAGATAAACCGCTTTCTGATTCTGCAAGGCTGCCATCCAGTCCTTCTTGTGCTGTTTGATGATAATTTCAAGTTGCTCCCAAGTAAGCCTTACCTCATCGTATCCCGGAAAATCGTAGCCATCAAATGCAGCAGGGAGAAGCTGGTTCACTAACAGTTCATCACATACATTTTTATAGTAAATCCCCTGTGTTGGAAATGTCTTATGAAACTGTATGATCAATCTTCCATAGTAGGGTTTATACTCCGGCAGTTCATCTCCGTCATAAGATATTCCACCTACAATATTAAGTTCCTTCGTAATTCTCTTTATCGTGGTCAAAAGCCACTTATCCCAGCCTATTTTCAAAAAACAAACTGCAATCTGGCCTTCATAGAAATAACGTCTCTGTTCTCTCCAAAATAACCACTGTGTATTGATAATGTCCGGATTCTTTCTATAAAGGTCCAGTGGATCTTCATCCGGGCTCGGCTGATTAAATTTTATTTTAACTTTGTCCATATCACTTTGCGGAATACGCAAAAGATCATTTATTTTTAATGGCATAAAACACTCCTTCTTTTTAGGATACCCCTTATAATTGCGCCCAAACCATCCACATCATCCCCGCCGACCCAAATTTCGAGAAAGAGCGCAATTCAAGCGCACTGTTTGCACGCGAAATAAACCTCGTTACGCAACCTTCATTCGATTGCAAGCAAGGTATAAATTCGCAAGTGCAAACAGTGTGCAGCAATGCTGATGCAGTTTTTCCCGTCCTCGGAATCGTGTTTTGCAGAAATGAAAGATTCTCTTTATCACGCAAAACACATGTTCCACTTTGGAACGCACCGAGGATTTCGCATGTTCGATCGCCTTGAACAGCTCGAACTTTTCGCCGCTTGCTTTCTTCAGCTGCGACGGACGCTTGTTGATTTGATATCGGATAGGATGTCCTTCATTGTTGACAAGAATTGCATCATCCTTCTTTTCTGCACCCAGATACCCGCTGTCACCATAAACATCCTCCTCTGTTCCTTGAAGAAGCTCGACAACCATGTTGCTGTCGTGCACATTGACGGCTGTCGTTTCCACCGTGTGAACCAGTCCGCTGTCCGCATCCACGCCGATGTGCTTCTTGTAGCCGAAGTACCACTGGTTGCCTTTTTTGACGGAACGAGCTTCCGGATCACGCTGCTTTTCTTCGTTGATGCCTACCCCCAGATCGTCGCTAATCAGGCTCATCGTCAATTGCTTCTTCACCTCTTTATTATACCTCTTTCCCGACC
>OMNP01000708.1_pt1 | contig 12399 bp, 10 predicted proteins | sample 1673811 | NCBI WGS metagenome assembly OMNP01 (sample SAMEA103958127, study PRJEB25191) | human gut metagenome | biome: human-associated habitat [ENVO:00009003]; feature: intestine environment [ENVO:2100002]; material: feces | place: Germany | collected 2013/2015
AAAAACCCGGCGGCGGAAAACTCCGCTGCCGGGCGCTTGAAGGCAAATTTAGATGTTTCTGACGTTCTCGTCTGCAAGGAAGAACAGCGCCAGTGCGCCGGGGCCGACATGGGAGCCGGTCACAGGCTCGTAATCGACCGTCAGGATTTTTTTGGGCGGCTTGCTGCTGCGGCGCAGGAGGGACGCGAGGATCTGCGCGTCGGGCGCGCAGTCGGCGTGGGCGATGCCGACGGTCTGGTCCTGCGCATCCACAACAAGTTCCTCATACCGCTTGGCAATGGCCTCAACGGCGCGCTGCCGGCCGCGGAGCTTGGCAAAGCAGACGATCTTTCCCTGCGGGTCGCCCTTCAGAAGCGGCTTGATCTGCAGAACCGTCCCGACGGCGGCTTCCAGATTGGACAGGCGGCCCGTCCGGCGCAGATAGCGCAGATCGTCGACGGTAAAGATCTGCGCCATGCGGTGGCGCAGCGCGCGGAGCGTCTTATAGGTTTCGTCAATGCTCAGCCCTTCGCGGCGGCAGTCCGCCGCGCGCATGACAAGCAGGCCCTCGCCCAGCGATGCGCTGTAGGTGTCGACCAGAAGGAACTTCCTGTCCGGGAACTCCTCGCGCAGCTGCCGCGCGGCGATCTGGCCGGAGGCATACGAGCCGCTGATGCCAGAGGACATACTGACAAACAGAACGTCCTCGCCCGCTTCCAGCAGCGGCGTCAGTACGTCGATGTAGCGCTGCGGCGGGATCTGGGAGGTCGTGACCTTCACGCCGCTGCGCATCTGCGCGTAAAAATCCTTCGCGTCAAAGGTCGTCAGATCCATGCAGGACTGCTCGCCCTTTCCGCTCTGGAAGGTGTAGGGGATGACCGTGATCTGCTCAGCGTGCAGATAGTCGGTCGGGAGATTTGCGGATGTATCGGTAACGATTCTGAACATGACGTCGCTTCTTTCTTGATATAATCTTCGATATTAGATTATCACATTTTACACGCAATGTCAATTCATCTTTCAAACGCGATTATCTCTTGCATTTTTTACCGGATGTGATATACTTGACCCGGAAAGGTGTGTGCAGCAATGAATTTTGACAATGATCTGGTCGTCGGAAAGCTCCGGCGCTGGGAAAAGTTTCTCGCGGCCTACCGGCTGCCGGAATGGGACGCCATTCCGGACTTTGGCCTCTACATGGAACAGGTCGTGCAGCTTTTAAAGCAGTATCTCGACTATCTGCCGCCCGAGCTCAGGCAGACGGAGCCCATCACAGCGGCGGCCATCAACAACTACGTGCGCACGAAGCTCCTGCCGGAGCCGCGCAAAAAGCGCTATTACCGCATCCATATCGCATATCTCATCATGATCTGTACGCTCAAGCAGAGCCTGCGGCTGTCGATGCTGCAGACGCTCCTGCCGGGCGATCTTGCGGAGGAGGACGTCAAAAAGGCCTACGCCGCGTTTGCCCTGCGCCACCAGCGGTGCGCGAAATACTTCATCGAGCAGGTCCGTCTGACGGCCGCCGCCATGTTCGACCGCGAGGTCACGACGGAGCTGAACGTCCGCGACACGGCGGAGATGATCGTCTCCGCCGCGATCTTAAGCGGCTTCACGAACCTGTTTGCGGAAAAGCTCATGCTGCTGGAGGGCAAGACGCTTGCCGACGGCGGAAGCATTGAGGTGCAAAAATAAACGCAGAGCCGGTGTTCCAATCTGTCTGGAACACCGGCTCCGGCTATTACGGGATCTCAAGTTCGCGTTTGAATTCGTCCAGCGTGGTGTCGCGGCTGACGGTGATGCGTTCGATCAGCAGCGGGTCGCTGCCGGTTTCATAGACGCCTGCGCAGGTGCGGACGCCGTAGGTGTAAAACCAGCTGGCAATTTTTCTGGTGCGGGCGCTGCTGTTCCCGTTCGGATAGGAAAGCGCGACGGGGAAGCGCCCGGTGAGCGTGAAGATCGCGCTCTGGCTGCGCACCAGCTCCCACAGCAGCGCCAGCGGGGACAGCGCGGCCATGTTCCGGTGGCTCCAGCCGTGGCTCTGGATGCTGACCAGCCCAGACTGCACCAGCTCCGCGAGCTGCGCCCGCGTCAGCTTGTGCGGCTTGCCGACGTCGCCCGCGATCAGAAAGATCGTCGCCTTCATGCCGTACTTCTGCAGAAGCGGCAGGAGCGTTTCGGCATTGTCGTCGTATCCGTCGTCAAAGGTCAGGAGCACCGGCTTTTCATATTGCTCGATGTGGGAAAGATCCTCGAAAAAGATCGTCTCATAGCCGTTTTCGGACAGGTATTGCAGCTGCTTTTCCAGCTCCTCCGGCTTTACGAACAGACTTTCCTCGCCCCAGCAGTCGTCGCCGACGGCGTGGTACATGAGAACGGGGACCCGGACCCCGGCGCTTGACGGCAGGCGCTGCGCACGCCGGACGGCGGCAATGCCGAGCGCCAGCGCACAGACGGCCAGCAGCAGGAAAAGCGCCGTCAGCACTCTGCGCCGTTTCATGCCTGAACCAGCTCCGTTTGCTCACGCGGGAAGGTCACGACAGCCTTGAACAGATCGCCGTCGATCTCAAGGCGGAACGTGCCGCCCTGCAGCTCGGTCAGGCTCTGCGCGATGGACAATCCCAGACCGCTGCCCTCTGTATGGCGCGAGCGGTCGCCGCGCACGAAGCGGGCCATGAGCTCCTCTGCCGGGATGTTCAGCTCGTATTTCGAGATATTCTTGAACGTGAGCGAGACGGTGTTCTCATCCGCAGCGCTTTCAAAATACACGCGTGTGCCGGGCATGGCATATTTGCAGATATTCGAGAACAGATTGCCCAGCACGCGGGACAGCAGCTGTCCGTCGGCCTGAATGACCGGCTGGGACGGCGCGGGGCGGAAGATCGGCTCCAGCTGTGCGTCTTCCAGCTTTTCGAGGTAATCGCCCGCCAGCTGGCTCAGCAGCACGTTCACGTCCGTCCGCGCCAGATGCACCGGCAGGCAGCCGGACGAGGCCTTCGACGCCTCGACCAGATCCTCCGTCAGCTTTTTGAGCCGCGCGGCCTGCCGGTTCAGAACATCCACATATTCCTTTGCCTTTTCCGGCTGAATATCCTCTTTTTCCAGCAGATCGACGTAATTGACAATGGATGTAAGCGGCGTCTTGATATCGTGGGAGACGTTTGTGATGAGCTCCGTTTTCATGCGCTCAGCCCGTGTCTGCTCGTCAACGGCCTTCTGGATGCCAAGCTGGATGCTTTGCAGGTTTTCCTCATGCTTTTTGAGCGCCGGCAGCCAGCGGGGGATGGGCTTGCCCTTGTAATCGGTCTGGCCGTCGGCAATGGCCTGTCCTTCCTTCTGCAAAAGCCTCAGACTGGAGGCCAGATATAAGATCACAATGGTCAGCACCGCGCGAGAGATCACCCAAAAGGCTGGCAGGAGCGAATCATAGTAATAGCTGTTGGAGAACGTAAAGTACAGATCGACAAAGCACCAGCAAACCCAGATCAGCATCGTCCGCCAGACCATCGGAATGCGGCCCAGCCCCCGAAAGATCCACGCAAAAACCTTGTAGATCAGCGTGTTTTTAAAGAATCCTGGTGCTTTTGCCCGGCCTGCAACGCTCAGAAGGAGCGTCAGCGCCAGAGCCGCAGTGCCGAATGCGAGAAGAATATAATACCAGAAATCAATATACCAGATATTACCAAGGAAGGATGCCCACGCGAAGAACAGCAGAGCAAGCAGCGCAAGGAACAGATCGAGCGGGATTTTATTGAGCCAGCACTGGTAGATGCCGTCCACGCCCTCCTTGTGCCCCATGGCGCACAGCAGGAAGATAAACAGGAACAGGCAGACTGCAAGAAGCAGAATGGTCAGCACGATCAGAAGATAGCGTGCGCTGATCAGCCGCTCAACCCATGTCATAACGTACAGCGCGGAATCGCGCGGAGCAAGCGGGCTTTTGAGATATGCCTGATAGACCGCTGTGACTTCGCTGCCGTCGCTCAGCAAAGTGGTCATGTCCTGCTGGTAATAGGCGGAGGCCTTGCCGGAATAATCGTCTTTATTCAGTGCGCCGGTGCTGAACAGAATCTCGCCGGTGGCTTTGTCCGTGAGTTTGAAGTAGATGTTGGAGGTGAGCGGGTCATAGCGATCACGGAGAAGATTGCGCGAGACCGTATCGTCCTCGACCCAGGCGTGCAGCGCCGCCCAGCCGTCGCCTCTCGTCTGCTGTAATAGATTATTTTCCGCTATCTGGCGCACTTGCTCACCGCCGTCTGCGTAGGCGCCATAATTGATCAGATACGCGATGCCAAATGCCGAGGCTGCCAATAATACCGCGAACACGATCAGGAGCACAATGGCTGTGCACTTGACCCACAGTTTTCCGTAAAGCTGTTTCATGTCCTGCCTCCTTCCAGCTTGTAGCCCTTGCCCCAGACGACCTTTAAATACCGCGGCTCGGACGGGTTGATCTCCAGCTTTTCCCGCAGATGGCGGATGTGCACCGCCACTGTATTGTCAATGGCGACCGGCGCTTCGTTCCACACGGCGCTGTAAAGCTCCGCAGGCGTAAAGACCTTGCCGGGGTGCTGCATGAGATAATATAAGATGTCATATTCCTTCGGCGTCAGTGCGATCGGCTCTCCGTCGAGCGTGACGCGCTTCGCGTCATGGTCAAGGCAGATGCCGCCGACCGTCAGCTCCGACGGGGTTTTGACCGCCGCGCCCAGCTGCAGGAACCTTCGCAGCTGCGATTTGACTCGCGCCAGCACCTCCACGGGGTTAAAGGGCTTTGTGATATAATCGTCCGCGCCCACGCTGAGGCCCAGAATTTTGTCCGAATCCTCGGATTTTGCCGTGAGCAAAATCACGGGAATATTGGAGAACTCGCGCAGCTTCGCCATGGCCGTGATGCCGTCCATGCCGGGCATCATGATATCCATCAGCGCCAGCTGCACCGGCTCCGTCTTCGCGACCCGCAGCGCTTCCTCGCCGCTGTAGGCCGTGTGGACGCAGTAGCCGTCGGATTCCAGATAAATTTTCAAAGCCGCGACGATATCCCTTTCATCGTCGCAGACCAGAATATGCTGCATAACAGATTTCCCTCCGTTTTCTTCTCTGTGCTATCATCATATCCAAAATCCTATGAACAAACAAGCGGGAAACGCCTTAAGATTTTATGAAGCTATGCGGGGAAGGCGTTTGGGTGCGCCCGTGTTCCCTATCCCCGAAAAATGAGATTGAATTTTGCAAAAAACTAGTATAAAATCAAACTATCAGAACCTTCATGACTGGGAAAGGAGCCGTGTGCAGTCTATGTTATTTATCGGCATTGATCTCGGCACGTCTGCCTGCAAGCTGCTGCTTGTCGGGGAGGACGGTACGATCCAAAACGAAGTCACAAAGGAATATCCCCTCAGCTTCCCGCACCCCGGCTGGGCAGAGCAGAGGCCGGAGGACTGGTGGGACGCGGTCCTGACCGGCGTTCCGGAGCTGCTGCGCGGCTTTGACGCAAATGACGTTGCGAGCATCGGCTCCGGCGGGCAGATGCACGGGCTTGTCGCGCTGGATGAACACGATCACGTCATCCGCCCGGCCATTCTCTGGAACGACGGCAGAACGTTCAAAGAGGTGGATTATCTCAACAACGTCGTCGGCAAGGACAGGCTGTCAGAGCTGACGGCGAACATCGCCTTTGCGGGCTTTACGGCGCCGAAGCTCCTCTGGATGCGCGAAAACGAGCCGGAAAACTTCAGAAAAATCGCAAAGATCATGCTCCCGAAGGACTATCTGACCTATAAGCTCACCGGCGTCCACGCCTGCGATTACTCCGACGCGTCCGGGATGCTGCTGCTCGACGTGCAGCACAAGCGCTGGTCGCAGGAAATGCTGGAGATTTGCGGCGTTTCCAAACGCCAGATGCCGAAGCTGTTTGAAAGCTTCGAGGTCGTCGGCACGCTGACAAAAGAGGCGGCACAGACACTTGGCCTTCCGGAATCGGTCAAGGTCGTGGCGGGCGCAGGTGACAACGCCGCGGCGGCGGTCGGCACGGGTACGGTCGGCGCAGGCGGGTGCAATCTCTCGCTCGGTACGTCCGGGACGATCTTCATTTCGTCCGACAAATTCGGCGTTGACCCCAACAATGCGCTTCACGCTTTTGCCCACGCCGACGGCGGCTACCATCTCATGGGCTGTATGCTCTCTGCTGCCAGCTGCAACAAGTGGCTGTGCGAGGAAATCCTGAAAACATCCGACTTCGCGGGCGAACAGACGGACATTACCGACGAAAAGCTCGGTGAAAACCACGTTTATTTCCTGCCGTACCTCATGGGCGAGCGCAGCCCCATCAACGACACGAACGCAAGAGGCACGTTCACCGGCATGACGATGGACACCAGCCGGTCCGACATGGTGCAGGCGGTTCTCGAGGGTGTGGCGTTCGCCATCCGGGATTCGTTTGAGGTCGCGAAGTCGCTCGGAATCGAGATCCCGCGCTCGAACATCTGCGGCGGCGGCGCGAAGAGCCCGCTGTGGCGCAAAATTTTCGCGAATGTCCTCGGCATTCCGCTCGACATGGTCAAGACCGAGCAGGGCCCCGGCTACGGCGCGGCGATGCTTGCCATGGTCGGCTGCGGCAAGTTTGCCTCCGTGCAGGACGCGGCGGACAAGCTCGTCGAGGTCGCATCTACGACCGAGCCGGACGCGGCGCTGACGGCAAAATACGAAGCCCGCTACCAGAGCTTCAAAAAGCTCTACCCCGCGCTGAAGGAGTTCTTCGCTGTAACGGTGTAAGTCAATCTGCACGTTCCGTGTAGGGGCGGACGACTCTGTCCGCCCGCAGAATGCACTGCTTTTACAGAAAACTATGGAAAATTCGCAATATTTTCAGGGCCGACAGAGTCGTCGGCCCCTACAGTCGTGATTTTCTATAACAGGAGGAATTATGAAAATTTACTCTGTTTCCGACCCCGCATTCAAGCCCTACGGCAAGGTTCTGACCGGCTTTGACACGGCTGCGCTGATCGCGGCGATGAAGACTGTCCCCATGCCGGAGAGCGGCACGGCCTATGAGCCGTCGATTCCCGCATTGGAGGAAAGCGGCATCTTTGATGCCATGCAGAATCGAGCCTACGGCGGGATGCCCATCCAGATCGGGATGTGCTGGGGCTACAACACAAAGCTGAACTGTCTCGAATACCACCGCGACAGCGAGGTCAACGTCGGCGAGACCGACTTTGTTCTCCTGCTTGCAAAGGAAGACGAGATCGAGGACGGCAAGCTCGACACCGCAAAGGTCAAGGCTTTCCGCGTTCCGGCAGGTGCTGCCGTCGAGGTCTACGGCACGACGCTCCACTACGCACCCTGCCAGACCGCAAAGACCGGCTTCCGCGTCGCCGTCGTCCTGCCGAAGGGCACGAACACGGAAAAGCCCGCATTCGAGCCGCAGAGCGAAGAAGATACATGGATGACCGCCCGCAACAAGTGGCTGCTGGCCCATCCGGACTCCAGCGAAGCAAAAACCGGCGCGCACATCGGCCTGACCGGCAAGAATATCGATATTACCGAAAACTAAGGAGGAACTGTATCATGTTTGAAAACATCCCCAATGTCAAGCTCGGCCTCATCGCCGTCTCCCGCGACTGCTTCCCCAGAACGCTCTCCGAAATGCGCCGCGCGAATATCGCCAAGGCCTGTGAGGGCGGCGTGTACGAATGCCCCGTGACCGTCGAGAACGAGAACGATATGCTCAAGGCCGTCGCCGACGTCAAGGCCGCGGACTGCAATGCCCTCGTCGTCTTCCTTGGCAACTTCGGCCCGGAGACGCCGGAAACGCTCATTGCCAGATATTTTGACGGCCCGTGTATGTTCGTGGCTGCCGCCGAGGGCGACGGCGACCTGATCAACGGCCGCGGCGATGCGTACTGCGGCATGCTGAACTGTTCGTATAACCTCGGTATGCGGCACCTGAAGGGCTACATCCCCGAATACCCGGTCGGCACGGCGGAGGATATCGCGAAGATGATCTCCGATTTTATTCCCATTGCAAGAGCTATCATCGGTGTGAAGAACCTGAAGATCATCACCTTCGGCCCGCGTCCGCAGGACTTCTTCGCCTGCAACGCGCCCATCAAGGGCCTGTACGAGCTGGGCGTGGAGATCGAGGAGAACTCCGAGCTGGATCTGCTCGTTTCCTACAAGGCCCATGCGGGCGATGCGCGCATTCCCGCCGTCTGCGAGGATATGAAGAAGGAAATGGGCGAGGGCAGATATTACGCCGATATGCTCGAGCGCATGGCGCAGTTTGAGCTGACGCTGCTCGACTGGGCAGAAAACCACAAGGGCGCGCGCAAATACGTCGCGTTCGCTGACAAGTGCTGGCCGGCGTTCCCGGAGCAGTTCGGCTTCGAGCCGTGCTATGTCAATTCCCGTCTGGCCTCGCGCGGCATCCCCGTGGCCTGCGAGGTCGATATCTACGGCGCACTGTCGGAGTACATCGGCGCGTGCATCTCGAAGGATGCCGTCACGCTCCTCGACATCAACAACTCCGTCCCGGCCAGCCTGTTTGAATCCGAGATCAAGGGCAAGTTCGACTACACACTGACCGACACCTTCATGGGCTTCCACTGCGGCAACACGCCGAGCTGCAAGCTCTGCGCCGACCGTGCGGTCAAGTACCAGCTCATTCAGCACCGTCTGCTCGAACCGGCAGGCTCCGAGCCCGACTTCACGCGCGGCACACTCGAGGCAGACATTGCGGCAAGCGATATTACGTTCTATCGCCTCCAGTGCGATTCCGACGGTGTGCTTCGCAGCTACATTGCAGAGGGCGAGATCCTGCCTGTTGCTACCCGCTCCTTCGGCGGCATTGCAATCTTCGGCATCCATGAGATGGGCCGTTTCTACCGCCATGTTCTGGTCCAGAAGCGTTACCCGCACCACGGCGCCGTTGCATTCGGTCATTACGGCAAGATCCTGTTTGAGGTCCTCAAGTTCCTGGGCATTCAGGACATCGCTTACAACCAGCCCAAGAGCCTGCCGTACCCGACCGAGAATCCGTTTGCTTGATCTGGCATAAAAAGCTGAACCACAATCCAGCAACAAGAACGGAATCCACTATTTTGTTTCGGTAACAGTCACTATACTGTTAAGCGTAGGGAAAAACCGTAAAAAAACAAAAATCTAGGGAGGAACATTATGCTGAATCCGTCCGAACTGAAAAAGATCGATGCCTATTGGCGTGCCAGCAACTATCTGGCAGCAGGCCAGCTGTACCTGCTCGATAACCCCATGCTGCGCCGTCCGCTGACCCGTGACGACGTGAAGAAGAAGATCGTTGGCCACTGGGGCACCGTGCCTGGCCAGAACTTCGTTTATGTTCACCTGAACCGTGTCATCAAGAAGTACGACCAGGATATGATCCTGATCTCCGGCCCGGGCCACGGAGGAAACTTCTTTGTTGCCAACGCTTACCTGGATGGCACCTACTCTGAAGTTTACCCTAACATCAGCCGTGATGAAGAGGGCATGAAGAAGCTGTTCAAGCAGTTCTCCTTCCCCGGCGGCATCTCCAGCCACGTTGCACCCGAAACTCCGGGCTCCATCAACGAAGGCGGCGAGCTGGGCTACTCCATCGCACACGCATTTGGCGCTGTGTTCGATAACCCGGATCTGATCTGCGCAGTTACCGTTGGCGACGGCGAAGCTGAGACCGGCCCCCTGGCCACCAGCTGGCAGTCCAACAAGTTCCTGAACCCCGTGGGTGACGGCGCTGTTCTGCCCATCCTGCACCTGAATGGCTACAAGATCTCCAACCCCACCATCTTTGGCCGTATGACCCATGAAGAGATGGAGAGCTTCTTCCGTGGCTGCTCCTGGAAGCCGTACTTCGTTGAAGGCGACGACCCGATGACCATGCACGAGAAGATGGCTGAGACCCTGGATACCGTCATCGAAGAGATCCACGACATCCAGAAGCGCGCCCGTGCTGGCGAGGATATGGGCCATATCCAGTGGCCTATGATCGTTCTGCGCACCCCGAAGGGCTGGACTGGCCCGAAGGTAGTGGACGGCAAGCCCATCGAGGGCACCTTCCGTGCACACCAGGTGCCCATCGACATCACTGTCGGCACCCCGAACCAGGAAGAGCACCTGAAGCAGATCGAAGAATGGCTGCACAGCTACCATGCTGAGGAACTGTTCGACGAGAACGGCACTCTGATCCCCGAACTGCAGGAACTGGCTCCCACCGGCGACCGCCGTCTGGCTGCCAACCCGCACGCAAACGGCGGCAAGCTGCTGCGTGACCTGCGTACCCCCGATTTCAAGCAGTATGCAGTGGATATCCCGTTCCCCGGCTCTGTCGAGAAGCAGGATATGATCGAGCTGGGCGGCTACATCCGCGACGTGCTCAAGCTGAATGCTGATGCTAAAAACTTCCGCATCTTTGGACCTGACGAGACCATGTCCAACCGTCTGTACAAGTGCTTCGAAGCTACCCAGCGTGATTGGAACTCCACCATCATCCCGGGCGATGAATTCCTGGCACACGACGGCCGCATCATGGACTCCATGCTGTCCGAGCATATGTGCGAAGGCTGGCTGGAAGGCTACCTGCTGACCGGTCGTCACGGCTTCTTTGCTTCCTACGAGAGCTTCATCCGCGTGGTGGACTCCATGGTTGCACAGCATGCTAAGTGGCTGAAGGTTTGCAGCCAGCTGCCTTGGCGCCAGAGCATTGCTTCCCTGAACCTGATCCTGACCTCCAACGTATGGCAGCAGGATCACAATGGCTTCACCCATCAGGATCCCGGCTTCCTGGATCACATCGCCAACAAGAAGGCAGACGTTGTCCGCCTGTACCTGCCGCCGGATACCAACTGCTTGCTGAGCTGCTTCGACCATTGTGTCCGCAGCCGTGACTATGTCAACGTACTGGTCACCTCCAAGCATCCGCGTCCCCAGTGGCTGACCATGGAGCAGGCTGTTAAGCACTGCACCCAGGGCGTTGGCATCTGGGATTGGGCTTCCAGCGATGCAGGCGAAGAGCCGGATGTCGTCATGGCCTGCTGCGGTGATACCCCGACCCTGGAAACTCTGGCTGCTGTCACCATCCTGCGCGACGCTATGCCCGAACTGAAGATCCGCGTTGTCAACGTTGTTGACCTGATGAAGCTTGAGCCCAACACCAAGCATCCTCATGGCCTGTCTGACGCTGATTACGATGCTCTGTTCACCAAGGATAAGCCGATCATCTTCGCATTCCATGGTTACCCGACCCTGATCCATGAGCTGACCTACGAGCGTACCAACCGCAACCTGTCTGTCCATGGCTACCAGGAGGAAGGCACCATCACCACGCCGTTCGATATGCGCGTGCAGAACGAGATCGACCGCTTCCACCTGGTTAAGGATGCCCTGCAGCACCTGCCGCAGCTGGGCAACAAGGGCGCTTATCTGATCCAGCAGATGAACGACAAGCTGGTTGAGCACAAACAGTACATTGCCGAATACGGACAGGATCTTGAAGAGATCCGTAACTGGGAGTGGCATAAATAAATCCGTCTAACAGATGATAAATTCCTTATAAATATAATAAGTCATCAGGATTCACATCATGTGGATTTCCTGATGACTTTTCTATTTCAGCGGTTCTGTTCTTTCCGTTCTGCCAAAAACTTCTGGAATGCTTTAGATGCAATACTTTGAGGATATTCTGTATCATGGATCAGAATAATGCTTCTCTCCGGAAGTGTTTCATTTACATCTATCTCAAAAACCTTTCCGGATTCCAGATCATCTCCGGCAAATTCTTCTGGCAGGAATCCGATTCCCATATTATACCGTACTGCCGGGAGAATCATATCTGTAGTCGCCAGCTCTACATCCGGCGAAAACTGCAGTCCATTTTTTGAAAAATACTCATTCAAAAATCTCCTGCTGATTGCCTCGGAAGTCAGGCTGATCCATGGATAGGCTGAAAGTTCCTCCAACGAAGTCTTCCTCCCCTTCAGCTCCGCAAAACGACTGCCTCCGATCAGAATTTCCCTATACTTTCGCACTACTTTCATTTTCAGTGGCTCTGCTAACTGTAAAGAAGCAGATACAACTGCAAGATCTACTTTACCCTCTTTTAAGGCATTTACAGAATCTGTAGTGCTGTTATTAAGAATTTTAAAATGCACATTCGGGTATTGAATATTAAAGTCTCTGACTGCCTCGAACAAATAACAGTGCAATGCTGTCTCTGTTGCACTGATATAAATGGTCCCGTTCTCAAGGCTGATCAGATTATTAAGATTATCCTCGGCTTTGAAAAACTGAGCACAGCCTGCTGCTACATACTGATAGAAAATCTTTCCCTCAGGAGTCAGTTTCATGCCACTTTTGCTTCTGGTAAACAGTCTGCACCCTAATATATTTTCCAGATTATGTATCGTC
>OMNP01000719.1_pt1 | contig 12267 bp, 11 predicted proteins | sample 1673811 | NCBI WGS metagenome assembly OMNP01 (sample SAMEA103958127, study PRJEB25191) | human gut metagenome | biome: human-associated habitat [ENVO:00009003]; feature: intestine environment [ENVO:2100002]; material: feces | place: Germany | collected 2013/2015
TTCAATCCTATCAGTTATGCCTATACCTATGTTGAGAATATGAATCTTAACAAGAATATTTGGGAAAGAGTGCCAACTTTCTTTAATCTTATCAAACTACATGGCTCAATTTCATGGATTAAAAATGGCAATACTATAAATGAGATTGATTATAAGCATATTGGAAATGACGATACGGTTATGATTTATCCAACACCATTGAAGGATAGAACGACTTTGATGACTCCATATTCAGATTTATTTAGAGCAATGGAGACAGCACTGCTTAAGAAAAACAGCGTATTGATTACCTTGGGATATAGTTTTGCTGATGATTATATAAATAGATTGATTTTAAATTCATTGGCGATACCTACTTTTAAGCTTGTGATTTTTGGAAAGAGCGAAGCTATAACTCGATTAACAGAATTAAATGACTCAAGAATCATAGTGATAAATTCGGATGATCATATTCATTACTTTAAAAACTTTGTTGAAAAAGCAATGCCGAACCTCCAAGAGGATGTAAAGGAACAAATTGACTTGCCGGCGGTTTCTGAAATTATAAAAGCATTTGAAGGTGTAAAAGAATGAGTAGCCGTGAAATTGGAAAGATAACATCTGTTGGTATACATGGTGTAATAGCGGATGTGAATTCAGATTTAGGAAACTATATTAATACAGTAGATGGTATTTTGTTTGTGGGAGAAGTGGGTTCATATGTCTCCATTTACGAAATAGGAAGAACGATAATAGCGGAGATTGTTGGCGTAGATGAGAAAACACAAACTACTAATTCAGGTGAATTAATCAAACCTAATAGTAAAAGACAGGTTTATCTTAATTTAATTGGAGAAATTATAGAGGATAAATTTTTCTTTGGTGTATCAAAAATGCCGTTGATTTTTTCTGCGGTTTATATGATTTCGCAAAATGAGCTTGTTACAATGTTGGAGGTTGGAAAAGAAGAGCTGCCTATAAATGAAGATTCTAATAATACTCGTAGTGTTTTGCTGAATATAGGGAAATCAGTTATTTTTTCTGATTATGATGTTAAAGTTAACATAGATAAGTTTTTTGGATTTCACTTTGCAGTATTTGGAAATACTGGAGCTGGAAAATCAAATACGATTGCAAGAATAATTCAGAATATTTTCGTTAAGAAGAATTATTCTGCAAAAGGCGCAAAGTTTGTGATAATTGATTCAAACGGAGAATATAATAAAGCTTTTTCTAAATTGACAGAAGTAAACCCACAAATAAGGCATTCTCTTATGACAACTGATGAGAACGATACGAAAAAGTTTGCAATTCCGGTATGGGCATTAACAGCAGATGACTGGGCTACATTACTGCATGCATCTGAAAAAACGCAGATGCCAGTATTAAAAAGAGCAATTGATATAGCACGCATTTTTTATAACACAGAAACACCAAACAAAGAACTGAAGAATCATATTTTGGCTTCAACATTGCTGGGGATTATACAAAGCTCAGATTCTTCTCCGTCAAAGTCAGACAAATTAAAGGCAATTATAACTAAGTTTGGCACAGAGGATTTTAATATGGACACGCCTGTGTCGACTTCTAAAAATCTAAGGCAAGCAGTGGCGATTAATTATGGTAATCTGTCAGATGAAGAAACGGTGATATCGTTTTTAGCGAGATTTATAAAACCTGATATTATTACTGAGAATTCTGTTAAAAAAATGATACCATACAGTTTAGAGGATTTTGGAGAGGCGGTTGAGTTTGCAACATTATATGAAGGAAGCATTAGTTCGCAAAGAATTCAAGAGTACACAGCAACTCTTATGACACGATTGCAAACGCTTTCTGAGGGGATTCAGGGACAAATATTAACAAAAACGGAGTACGAAAGCGTTGATGAATATGTAAATATGTTATTGGGTGAGAACCAGATTGTAGATATAGATATTAGTACATTAGATGATGCGTCCGCTGAAGTTGTGACAAAGGTTTTAGCCAAGCTTTTGCTTGATTATTTGAAAAGAAGTGAAACGAAGGCAGATACACCTATTAATTTTATTATTGAGGAAGCACATCGATTTGTGAAAAATGAAATTAATTATGGCGCAGTTGGATACAACATTTTTGAACGGATTGCAAAAGAAGGACGTAAATATGGAATGTTACTGGGAATTTCATCGCAACGGCCAAGTGAGCTATCGAAGACAGTTGTATCGCAATGTAGCAATTTTATAGTTCATCGTGTTCAAAATCCGGATGATTTACAGTATATTTCAAAAATGGTACCATATATAAATCAAAATATGATAGAGCGATTAACTTACCTGCAAACGGGGAATGCATTGGTTTTTGGTAGTGCAATTAATCTCCCCACTTTAACGAAATTTGAACAAGCAAATCCGACTACGGACAGTGATAACGCGAGAATTTCAGAAAAATGGTATCGTGAATAATTGATATCACTCTCATGGTTGCAATTTGGTTGCAAAAACTTTTAGAAAAAATAAAATTACGTAGAATGAGTGGAATTCCACCACAATATTTAGACCACAAAGCACGATATAGAGCCAATATAAAGTATCGTGACTAGAGTTTGAATAATTTTCAAAAGCTCGCAAAGTATTGAAAAATCAAGCTTTGCGGGCTTTCTTTATGCCTTTTGGTACTAAAATGGTACTACGCAGTAATTTGAGATTAATCAGTCAATATTTGGATTGATCCAAATTGGCGAACAATACCGGGATTTTCTTCGGGGTATTCTCTTAATAGTACTTTGTAGCCAGAATCAAAATAAGCGGCAGGAAATAAACTGCTAACGGTTAAAAATTCATTTGTACCAAGCCATTTGAAACCTAATTCTGTTGGAATTTTTGCAATGCCAATTATCAGATCGCTATAATCAGCTGGATATGGGTCGAGTTTGCGAAGCATATAAGCATGCTGTGCGTGAGGTCGTAAGAAATATGATGGAAGAGATTTCCTTAAATCAACCAAGCGTGAAGTTTTACCTTCGTATAACCCTTTGTATTCAGAAATAGATATTGCATCTGTGGCAACAAGAAGGATATATGAGTATTCATTTTGACTTTTGTAAAAATAAACATACTCATGAGAGTTTATCACTTCAGATTTAGCTTGATGAAGTGCAAACCATAAGGCGGCCCAAACATTATCTACCAAGTCAATATGGGATGTTTTTATTCCATAATGCTGTAATAAAGGTTCTAAAATCTTGCGATCATATTGTTTGAAAGATTTTATGTTTTTTTGAATGAAATTCATCTTTTGATTATAGCTGGTAGTGATTGAATCAAAACGTTTACGTCCTCTATATAGGGAAGGGATAAGTGAACCATTGTAAAGGTCAGTTTGACCGCGTAAGAACACGTTGTGTTCCAAATTGTTCATATACTTACCGTAGCCGATGAATTGTGTTAAGTCGTGTACATTTTCGATAGTGTATACATTGATTGATTCACCGCATGACAATGTCATGGGTTCAAAAGTAATGTTTGATGGTGTTTTTTGCTCAAAATTTTGTACTTTGTATAGCATAGTTAAATCTCCTTTTTTATGCATGTGGCCAAGTAATCTTCCATTCGAAGTATTCATTTGGGGTGATTTCCCCGGTCTTTAATTTGTTTTTCATTTCGTTCCATTCCAAAAGAAAATCATTTACAAGTCCATATTCAAAGGTGACAGCAACGGGAGCACCAGATGCCATGTACTCATTATCGTTATAGGTAAGCTTTACATCGTCATCCTTGGTAACTGGTGTCATAGTTGCAAGGCGGATGAGATTGCCGGGAGCCTGATATTCAGGGAAATGCTTTCCTGTAGCAGGTGCGGCGCTTTCCTCTAACCAGAAAAATGTCTCAATAATATCCTCAGCAGAGCCAAGGCTGTAATCATCAAGTGCCTTGTAATTGCATTTAAGGACCTCTGCAATCTTAGCAAGCATATCAGCCTTAGGAACGCGTGCACCGGTTTCGTACTGTGCAATTCTTACAGACATGCTCTTGCCCTCGAAGCCGAGAGCGGCACCGAATTCGTCCATGGTCATCTTACGGAATATTCTTATTTTCTTAATTCGTTCACCAACTGTCATTGTGGTTCCTCCAATCTGTAGAAAAACTTTCTAATCATTTTTGTATAAAAGAAGTATAGCACACAAAAATCTGCATGTGAAGATACTAAATAAAAAAGTTTAGAAAACCTGTTGACATTCTATACAAAATAGTATAGTATAACAACCAAGAAGAAATTCTATACAGAATGGTATAGAAAAATAAAATGAACGCACATTGACAATTGAATGAGCTGTATCCTATATCAACAGACCTTGCCAAGAGCCCTAAATAATTTAGGGGGAGCGAGGGAAGACACTTCCGTCAAGGGTGGGAAAGGAACTCGCGCAGGAGTAGCCCACAGGCATTTGCTAAAGGCCGGTTGTAACACCGGCGGTATAGGATATGTGAGAAAGCCAAACTGACTTATCGCCTTAAGAATCAATAGTTTTCCGTTTCGAGTATTTTTTGAAAGGGAGGAGGTGACGCGGATGGAGAACATGTTTATACAGGTAGACGAGGTATGTGAAATCCTTGGGGTATCACGTTCTAAGGCGTATCAGCTGATGCGCCAGCTCAATGCAGAGCTTGAGAAGAAGGGACGTATTACCATCCATGGAAAGGTGCTTCGTAAGTACTTTATGGAGAGATTCTACGGAGAGGACGCAGTGTAATAGCTGCATAAGATACAGGAATGGGGGCGGATGCCGGAGGTCTGCTCCCAAATATGGAAGGAGTGATATTATGCCGGCATATAAGGATGAGAAAACGGGAACCTGGTTTGTGAAGTTCTATGTTAAGGATTGGACTGGTGCAAACAAACAGGTGAAAAAGAGAGGCTTTGCTACCAAGCGTGAGGCTCTCGAATATGAACGAAGCTATAAGGTAAGACAGGAAAGTAATCTGGATATGACTTTTGAGGACTTCTTCAAAATATATTCGGAGGATATGGAGTTACGTTTAAAGCGTAATACATGGCTTACCAAGGAGCACATTGTAAGAACCAAGATTTTGCCATATTTTAAGAAGCTTAAGATGAATGAGATTACCGCAGCGGATGTGATTAAGTGGCAGAATGAATTGATTGCCTATAAGGATGAAAATGGAGTTGGTTACTCCATGACCTATCGTAAGACCATGCACAATCAGCTTAGCTGTATCTTCAACCATGCCTGCAAGTTTTACAATTTGCGTAATAATCCTGCTAGACAGGCGGGCTGCATGGGTAGAGAAGAATCTAAGGAAATGCTGTTTTGGACGACGGAGGAATATAAGCGATTTTCAGAAACCATTATTGATAAGCCAATGTCCTACTATGCATTTGAGATGCTGTACTGGACGGGGATGCGACTTGGCGAATGTCTTGCACTTACCATGGCGGATTTTGATTTCAATAAGAACACGGTTCGTATCTGCAAATCATATCAGCGCTTGGAGGGTAAGGATGTGATTACCACACCGAAAACGAAAAAGAGTAATCGTACAATCAAGCTACCGAAGTTCCTGGCAGAGGAAATGAAGGTGTATTTTGAGATGCTGTATGGATATAAGGAAACAGACAGAATCTTTCAGGTGACGAAAAGTTATTTGCATCATGAAATGGAGCGTGGAAGTAAGCTGGCAGGTGTGAAGAGGATTCGAATTCATGATCTGAGGCACTCGCACGTATCACACCTCATCGAGCTTGGTTTCTCGGCACTTGCCATTGCTGACAGAGTGGGACATGAGAGTATTGATATTACTTATCGATATGCGCATCTGTTCCCTTCTACACAGATTGAAATGGCGGACAAGCTGGATGTGGAAAATGACAGGCTGAATGGTGCAGATGATATTGATGATGAAGACGCTACTGATGATTGTAAGATTGTAAATATCGACGATTATCTGGTGGGCTGATATGGAAAGGAGCAATTGCTATGAGTGAAAAAAGAGTGGATAAGTATAATCGCTACAGATGTGTTAATGTAGGCTTCCGATTGTCACCGGAGGAAGCGGAGGAGTTGAATGTTAAGGTTGCTTTAAGCGGCCTAAGCAAAAGGGATTATATCGTGGATTGTCTCTTAAAGCATGAGATTTGTGTGGTGTGTGGAATAAATGTGGCAAGGGCTATGAGGAAGTATCTGGAGGCTATTTTGAAGGAGCTACAGCATACGGCGGAGGGAGCGGGTGCCCAAGGAGGAGCTTTTGACATCACTTCAGCATGTGCTGGAGATTCTGGAAAGAGCAGAGGACTAGGTTTTATAGCGCTAGGCGCGGAAAGGAAGAAACTATGAGAGAAAATATTGAGGCGACTGCAACGCCAACTCTTGCAGAACAATTAGGAGTTGAGTACAAGGAGGTGGATGGTCTTTATTATCCCATGCTTGCAGAGGTTGATGAAAATGAGTTTCTGCAGCTGGGGAAGTGGGGGCATCGCTGGCTTGGAATGATGATGGAGCATGACCGTTATCTGTATAATCTGTACCTTATGTGTGGCGACCTTTACCAGAAGGCTAAGGAGTATGAGGATTATGCATGGCAGTTTCATGACGAACTGGTAGAAAAGCTTAAGGCTTCAAGAAATACAGGCAATGCTGACTTGGACACTATGGAAAAGCTTCATAGGATACAGGAAATTGAAGCAACGGCTGAGGAGATAATCAATAATGACCTATATGAGCTGATTGATTCTATTAAAGAACAGCGACTTGAGTTTATCAGGGAATATAGGGAACAAAATGCAGAATAAGAGGAGGATTTGTTTATGGAGAATAAGAGGATTTATTACGTGGGGATTGACCACGGCAATCACCTGATGAAATCAGCAAACCATGTGTTTGAAAATGGTGTGGAAAGGTTGGCTACCAAGCCGACCTTTTCAGGCAACACGCTGATACACGAGGGTGTATTTTATAAGATTGGAGAGAAGCGTAACAACGTCAAGGACAGCAAGCTGGCGGATGATGACTATTATCTGTTGACGCTGGTAGCGCTTGCTAAGGAGTGCCAATGCGGTGCTATACCAAATGGTGCCAGAGTGGTGCTTGGAGTAGGACTTCCGCTGAAGCATTTTGCTACCACGCGAAAGGCATTTGTAAGGTATCTGAAGCGAGAGCAGACTGTAAAGTTTAACTATGAGGATACACAGTATAATTTCATAATCGAAAATGTACTGGTGTTTCCACAGTGCTATGCGGCGGTGGCTGACAAGTTGGGAGATATGAAAGGCGAGTGTTTGATTGTCGATGTAGGCTCATGGACTATTGATATTATGCACGTGAGGGATGGTGTTCCGGTGGAAAGTAAATGTGAGACCTTCACTGAATCTATGATTTCAGTAATTCAGGGAATTAGAAGCAAGAGCAGTGAGCTGTTCGGTAAGGAAATTTCGGAGGAGGTTATCACCGATTTTATCAGCAATGGGAATTGCAGCTGTGCGGAGAAGTACACGAGACTGATGGAGAGTGAGCTGGAAGCCTTTGCCAAAAAAGTGGAGGGAATTCTGAAGGAGAATGGTCATGATACGGAATTTGCTAACATCATTTATGTGGGTGGTGGTGCCAAGGTAATGGCTGCCTACGGTCGCCGAAGCAATAACATTGATTATGTGGTAGATGTCAGAGCCAACGCTAAGGGTTATGAGTATCTGGCAAAACAAATTGCGTAAGGTAAGGTGGTGCACATGATGGGCTTAGGTAGAGAGAGACGGCTGAACTGCCGTCTCTATGTGGACCGACAGACGGATGCAGTAGTAATTGAAAAGCTGGACCGGTTGCTTGCTGAGAAGCATTTTCTAAATCAGACGGAGCTAATAAAGCATGGGATTGAATTGGTTTATAGTGAGGTCTATGAGGATAAAGCTGAACCGGGGCAGGTGACAGCCTCGGGCGCCGATGTGCAGGTGCTTGCAGAGCTGCTTGTGGATGTGTTAAAGCCGGAACTACAGCGGATGCTGGGTGATTTTGAGGAAAGAATTGCGGATAGTATGAAATCTATAAATGCCAGTGTTGTAGGCACAGGAGCTGTAGCTGATAATGCTTTGGTTAAAGCAGTGGTTTCTACGGAGAATGAACCAGCATCAGTTGAAAAACCAGAAAAGGAGCCGATTGCAGTGGTTCATGAGGAAAAGGCACTTTCAGGCTCTGCAATCAGCTTTTTGAAGGGCTTGAATGATGATTAAGATGCAATTTTTACTGGCGTCAGAATGGTGGCAGGAGTATCTGAATTGGTGTCAGAGTGACGCCAATTCTATATAAGTATAACTATATCTGGAGGCAGATTGACGCCAAGTGGCGCATGTTTGACGACAGCTATGGACAGCGTGAGTTGTCAAATATAGGGTGCAGGTGCTCCTGCCAAGACGAAAAAAAGGATGTTCGCCGAGTAGGCGAATATTTTTTTCGGGGAAAGGTCTGACCTTTCCCGTATCTTGCAAAACAAGTGAACAATCGAATGCAAAACAAGTGAACAATCGAATGGAAGGAGGCACAACCATGGGAATGGGAAGTGTGATTATGACGACAAGAAGCTATAGATTTGGAGGTTATGTGTATGGCAGATGGAAACAGAAAATACAGGTCTGATAAGAAGGTTTACAAGGTTTCCTTTAAGCTTTCTGAGGCGGAATTATTAAAGCTGGAGTCTGATGCTATGAAGGCGGGGAAGAATCGAAGTGAATACCTGCGTGAGCTTGTGAAGAACAGCAAGGGTGTGGATACCACATTTGCTTCGGATAGAAGCTCCTTTATCAGACAGATAACAGGAATTGCAACCAATGTGAATCAGATTGCTAAGGTGGTAAATACCCAGGGCTTTGCTTATAGCAGTGACATTACCGGGCTTAAGCGTGATTTGGAGGAGATTAAGAGACTGATGCAGGGGGTGCTGAGTGTATGGCAATCACTAAGATATTGTACTTAAACGAGGCACAGACCGGAAATCCTGCGGGGCATCTTAAGAATGCCTTGGAGTATATTCAGAATCCTGAGAAAACGGAGGAACGTGTTCTGGTGGGCAGTATTAACTGCCTGCCGGAGATTGCCTTTGAGCAGATGATGGATACAAAGGTTACCTATGGTAAGACGGATAAAAGACAGGGCTTTCATATTATGATTTCCTTTGTGCCGGGCGAGGCAACAGAGGAGCAGGCGTTTGATATTGTAGGGCGATTTGCTCAGGAATATTTGGGAGATAAATACGAGGCTGTATATGCGGTGCATAATGACAAGGAGCATATGCATGGACACATTGTTTTTAATAGCGTGAGCTTTGAAACCGGTGCAAAGTATGATTATCGTAAGGGAGAGTGGAAGCGGAGGATGCAGCCTCTTACCAATAAGCTTTGTGCGGAGTATGGTCTTAATATTATGCCGGCGGAGTATGCCAAGGAGCCCAAGAATTTATCTCGTAAGGAGTGGGAGCTTGAGCAGACATTCCGTGAAATGATTCTGGCGGATGCAGAGTTCTGTCAGAGTCAGGCGACCAGCTTTGACCATTTTGTATTTTTGATGAAGAGGATAGGGTATCAGTTTGAATATGGAAAATATCTTTCCATAAAGGTTCCAGGTGGCAGATGGTATCATCAGCTGGATAAGTTGGATGAACGATTTGCAGAAGATAAGTTTCGTCTTTATCTGGATATACCATATGGTAGTCCACGATTTGTAGTCAAAACCACTGGGGCAATCTATTGTAAGGGAACAACAGCATTTCAGATGAAATTCTATCGCAGAATCTATCAGGCGAGAATGGTGGAGCAGCGTCGCTTCGATAAGCATGCAGCATATCTTGCCAAGGAGCTGGAGCGTATGAACCGCTTGCAGGAGCAGTATCTATTCCTTGTAAAGAATGATATTAAGTCCGTGGAAGGGCTTATTGGCTATCAGATAATACGGGAAAATGAGGTGGAGGAAATCTCCAAGCGACAGAAGACTTTGTATCAGGAAAATAGTGTGCGTAAGCGTGCATGCAAGACGGTGGAGGATGTTCGCGAATATCAGCTGTGGCATATGGATGTGCAGACGGAGTTGGATGCTCTGAAGGCAGAGAAGAAGGAACTGAATAAAAATCTTAAGCTGGTAGAGGCTTGTAAGGCAGAATATAAGACATTTTCAAGGTTTGATTATACGGATATTGAGGATGAGATAAGACATTCCATAGAGGTGCCGGAGTATCCGTATGCGGAGAAGAAGGTGGAGCATTATGATGATTGTAAGCCTGTACCGGAGATTGTGAGGATAGAACCTGCGGAGGATGCAACGGTAAATGAACCAGATTCATCATATGAGATTTTGGATGTGGTTTCGGAAGAAGCTATTTCAGTTGTAGATGATGTTGTTGCTGATATAGAATATGCTACGCCTAAGGCTGTATCCGTAAAGGAAAGTTCTTTGTCAGATGGAATCTCTTATGAGGAGTATAAGTGTATGACGCCTTTGGAAAAAGCGCAGAACTGTGGTTTTACAGGATTAAGGAGATATGATGCAGTAGAAGGAGTTGTGAAGCTTAAATTTATGGAGATGGGGCATGTTGCAACTGTGGATGAGCTTATGGAGGAGACGGAGATTCTCTATAAAGGGATGCGTGAACTGGTTGTTAGAACCAAGGTGGATGAAGTTCTGGAAGCAGTTGAAAAAAATGGATTACCTTTTATCTGTTGGACTCCAAGGGATAAGGCAGAGCTATTGCAATTTCAGCTGGATGATAATTCTTACAATATGCAACTTTACAACGCAGTATGTAAGGCGTGTGGTATAGATACTTCAGATATGGATGAGGTGTTTGAGGACTATCAGGCTATTTATGATAAGACTGTGGAAATGCAGGGAGATAAGGAGGTTGGAAGTAGAGAAGGTGGCAGAGGCAGGGCACGATAAATGCGCCCTTATTTCTAAATAGTAAAGTCTAGTTCTTATATGATTTTGTAGAAAAAATAATGCCCGAAAAACGGTTGAATAAGTGAAATAGTGACAGTATACTTGAGATTAACAATGAATACAAAAGTTTGCTGATTGGAGAATGATTGAAAATGGATTGGAAAAAGGAAATAATAGACGTTATTGATGATGCTGTTTCTAGAATGGAACTTATGTCTGAAGTAAAAGGTGATGAAGGGCATATTGTTGTTTATATAAAAAATGATATGGCAAATTATTGTCCTTATGTCTTTCATATAGTTTATGATGTATATGGAAATGAAATCAATATAGATACATTTTATAGTGTCAGTAGAATGTATGTATCAGGGGATAAGACGGATTTGTATATTTTATTTGCGAGTTCGATGGGGATTATATTAAAAACTTTTTTTAATAAACTTGTGTTGGTAGAATACGAAGAACATCCTGTATGTGATAATGAATTTGCAGGTGCATATATTGCTTTTTGCGAAGGTCAGAAAAATGTATTAGGTTCTGAGTTAAAAGAAAAGATTGGATTATTGTTTGAAATTTATATTATGGCAATGCACCTACATTATAGGGTATTTGGGACATATGGGATGAATCAAAAAATACTTGAAGATAATGGATTGATGTTTTTGCTTGATAAAGTCGAGGTTGATGAAGAATGCGAAAGGGAGGATTATCGGTACAAAGCAAATTTGAATAATGGAATAGCTGTGTTTGATATTAGCGAACATCAATATAATCCTAATTGGATCTTCGCTAATCACGAATATGAAATAATAGATGGAGTAGATGGAAAAATTATAGTACAACAAGATATAGGTGGAAAGACCTATAATTTTATTTCACAATCAGATTGGAATAAGGTTAAGCAAATTGTGCCAAATTTGAATGGAGAAGGGTATACCTTGGTGTGCCAGGAAAATATGCTGTATTTGTTGACTATGAATACAGTTTGGATTATGGCGGGAGAATATTATCATTATTGGGTTGAAAATGAAAAAGAAAAAATGATAGCACGCCAAAAAAACGAAAATGAGTTTTTGTTTATGGATAGGGAATTTAAATGGAAATATCCAATTGATCCTTCAAGGTTTGAGGAGCTGATTGCAGATTTGGTAGAGACAGAACCGCGGGTTGTAAAAACAAGACTTATGGGAAAATCTAATAATTCGGATGGCGGAAGAGATATTTTAATATATAAAACAATGTATAAAGATGAACAAAGAATGGAGTATTTAGTTATAGGACAGTGTAAAGCTTATAAAAAATCTGTTAATAAAAAAGATGTAACGGATATACGTGATATGTTGGATAACAATGATGCAAGAGGATTTTTGTTA
>OMNP01000723.1_pt1 | contig 12239 bp, 8 predicted proteins | sample 1673811 | NCBI WGS metagenome assembly OMNP01 (sample SAMEA103958127, study PRJEB25191) | human gut metagenome | biome: human-associated habitat [ENVO:00009003]; feature: intestine environment [ENVO:2100002]; material: feces | place: Germany | collected 2013/2015
TCTTATTATTCCCTTTATTTTAGCATAAAAGAAGCCAATAAAAAACAGAGTAGGCTATTCCACTCTGTTCTAGTTCATTATTTAGCATTTTCAACCGCTGCTGTTACAAAAGCACTGTAAAGTTCTTCAGCATGGTTTGGACGGCTATGGTATTCTGGGTGGTATTGCGCTGCAACAAAGAATTTCTTATCTGGGAGTTCTACGACTTCCATCAAACGATTATCTGGTGACACGCCTGAGAATACAAAGCCCTCAGCCTCAAACTGCTCACGGAACTTAGTATTAAATTCATAACGGTGACGGTGACGACGTTGTACTACCTCTTGGTTGCCGTAAGCGGCTGCTGCCTTAGAACCTGGTTTCAACTTACATGGGTAAAGACCAAGACGAAGAGTACCACCCATATCTTCAATATCAATTTGATCACGCATAATATCAATAATTGGGTATTGAGTTTCTGGATCAAGCTCAGCTGAGTTAGCGCCATCCAAGTGAAGAACGTGGCGAGCAAATTCAATACATGTCAATTGCATACCGAGGCAGACACCCAACATCGGCACATCATTTTCACGTGCATAACGAATAGCTTGAATCTTGCCCTCTGTACCACGTTGACCGAAACCACCAGGAACGATGATACCATCAGCATCAGCCAAGCGAGAAGCAACATTTTCAGCAGTCAAATCATTAGCATTAACCCAGTCAATATCAATGGCAGTATCATTTGCCAAACCAGAGTGTTTAAGTGCCTCAACCACTGACAAATAAGCATCGTGAAGCTCCACATATTTCCCAACAAGAGCAATTTTAGTTGTTTTCTTAAGATTAAGTACCTTATCAACCATAGCAGACCATTCTGTCATATCTGCAGCTGGTGCATTCAGCTTCAAATGATCACAAACGATTTGATCCATACCCTGAGCCTGCATATTAAGTGGCACTTGATAGATATGTTCCACATCTAGTGATTCAATAACAGCCTCAGGTGCTACATCACAAAACTGAGCCAACTTATTCTTGATTCCTTGTCCAGCAGGTTCCTCTGTACGAATAACCAACATATTGGGTTGAATACCTAAACCACGCAATTCCTTAACAGAGTGTTGCGTTGGTTTTGTCTTCATTTCCCCAGCAGCCTTCAAGTATGGAAGAAGCGTTGTGTGGATATACATAACATTGTCAGAGCCCACATCAGCCTTCATTTGACGAAGAGCTTCTAAGAATGGAAGACTTTCAATATCACCAACAGTCCCACCAACTTCAGTGATAACAACATCTGAATCAGTCGTTGTCGCCGCACGCTTAATCTTGTCTTTCAAAGCATCTGTGATATGCGGAATTACCTGAACAGTCGCACCTAAATACTCCCCTTTACGTTCTTTACGTAAAACTTCACTATAAATCTTACCAGTAGTAACGTTAGAATACTTGCTGGTTCTAACGTCAACGATTCTTTCATAGTGACCTAAGTCAAGGTCAGCTTCTGTACCATCATCGGTAACATAAACTTCACCGTGTTGGTATGGGTTCATTGTACCAGGGTCAATGTTGATGTATGGGTCGAATTTCTGCATGGTTACTTTAAAACCGCGGGCTTTTAAAAGTCTGCCTAAAGATGCAGCCGTAATACCTTTTCCAAGACCGGAAACAACACCACCGGTGACAAAGACGTATTTTACAGGCATAGGTTTTTCCTCCTTAATAATGTGTATGTTATAAATGTCCTTAAATTTAAAATAACTCATATATTATACAACTAGGTCAGGAAGAAATCCAGAAGTTTCTCAAAAAACTTTAGAAAAACTTTAGAAAGAACAAGAAAAGTTCACGATATGCATATTGATTTTAGGGGGAAAGCAACATATAATAAAGACGATACTGTGAAAGACAGTATATATATGGAGGAAAGTATGGATAATAACAATCAGATGAATGGAAATAACGGCAATAATAACAACAATAATGGGGGAGATAACAAGAATAATAAAAATGGTTCTATGTTTCTGGCATTTTTAGTAATTTCTTTGTTGGCACTCTTCTTCATGAGTTATGTAAACCGACAGGTGGAAGGTATGAGTTCGGAGGAAATCAGCTATTCCAAATTTTTAGAGTTGGTGGGAGAGGACAAGGTCAAGAGCGTAGAGATTAGCTCGACTCAGATTGAGATTACCATGAAGGACAGTGAGAAAGAAACAGAAGAGGAGAACCAGAGTAAGAGTGAAAATAACACCACATCTTTGATGCCTCAGACGGGAAAGAGCAAAATTACCTATTATACCGGAATTGTGGATGACCCGGATTTGCTTCCACTTTTAAAAGAACATGATGTAGTTGTGAAAGGTACTATACCGGACAACACATCCGTATGGATTTATAATATTTTAAGTTTTGTGATTCCGCTGGTGCTGGTATGGGTTTTGTTTGCCTTTATCGCAAAACGTATGGGCGGCGGAGGCGTTATGGGTGTCGGCAAGAGCAATGCCAAAGTCTATGTGGAAAAGAAAACAGGTGTAACCTTTAAGGATGTGGCAGGAGAGGACGAAGCCAAGGAATCTCTGCAAGAGGTAGTGGATTTTCTTCATAATCCGCAGAAATATACAGAGATAGGAGCAAAGCTGCCAAAGGGAGCACTTTTGGTAGGACCTCCGGGAACCGGTAAAACACTATTGGCAAAGGCAGTGGCAGGTGAGGCAAACGTACCGTTTTTCTCATTGGCAGGTTCCAGTTTTGTGGAAATGTTCGTAGGTGTAGGTGCTTCCCGAGTAAGGGATTTGTTCAAAGAAGCACAGAAACAGGCACCGTGTATTATTTTTATAGATGAGATTGATGCCATCGGTAAAAGCAGGGACAACCGATATGGTGGCAATGATGAGCGTGAGCAGACATTGAATCAGCTACTGGCAGAGATGGATGGATTTGATGCTTCCAAGGGTCTGTTAATTCTGGCGGCAACCAACCGGCCGGAGGTTTTGGATAAAGCCCTGTTGAGACCGGGACGTTTTGACCGGAGAATCATTGTGGACAAACCGGATTTAAAGGGAAGAGAGGCAATTTTACAGGTGCATGCCAAGGACGTTATGATGGATGAGACCGTAGACTTGAGAGCCATTGCCCTTGCCACATCGGGAGCCGTAGGTTCTGATTTGGCGAATATGATTAATGAGGCTGCCATCAATGCCGTTAAACATGGCAGAAAATATGTAAGCCAGGCGGATTTATTTGAGTCCGTAGAGGTAGTCATTGCAGGAAAAGAAAAGAAAGACCGTATCATGGGTCCGAAAGAAAAGAAAATTGTTGCTTATCATGAAGTGGGACACGCTTTGGTGACTGCACTTCAGAAGCATACAGAGCCGGTACAAAAAATTACCATCGTACCGAGAACGCATGGCTCTTTGGGATATGTAATGCAGACTCCGGAGGAGGAGAAGTTCTTAAAATCCAAGGAAGAGCTGGAGGCAGATTTGGTTACCTTTATGGCAGGACGTGCTACAGAGGAAATCGTGTTCCACTCTGTGACAACCGGAGCATCCAACGATATTCAGCAGGCGACCAGAATTGCCCGTGCTATGGTAACACAATACGGTATGTCGGAGAAGTTTGGACTGATTGGACTGGCAGAGGTAGAGAATCAGTATCTGGACGGAGAAGCCCGTCTTAACTGTGGTGAAAAAACAGCGGCACAGATTGACGAAGAAGTTATGAGGATTCTCAAGGAAAGCTACGAAAAAGCAAAAGAATTGTTGTTGGAGAATCGTGAGATTCTGGATAAGATAGCTGACTATCTGTATGAAAATGAGAATATTACCGGAGCCGAATTTATGAAGATTTACCGTGAATTAAAAGGAATACCGGAACCGGAGGAAGAGAAAGAAGAAAATACCGTAGATGCATATGTTTGATTTTGAAGAAGAATTGAAAAAGCTGCCGGAAAAGCCGGGAGTTTATATCATGCATGATGCCAGTGATGCCATTATCTATGTGGGAAAGGCGGTAAAGCTGCGAAACCGTGTGAGGCAGTATTTCCGCCCCAGCCACAATGAAGGAATCAAAAAGGATCAGATGGTAAAGCAGATTGCCAGATTTGAATATATCATTACGGATTCAGAGCTGGAGGCTTTGATTCTGGAGTGCAATCTGATTAAAGAACATCGTCCCAAGTACAACACCATGCTTCGGGATGATAAGACATACCCATACATTAAAGTGACGCTGGGAGAGGAATTTCCCAGGGTCCTTTTTTGCCGTCAGATAAAAAAGGATAAATCCAAATATTTTGGACCTTATACCAGTGCCACGGCAGTAAAGGATACCATTGATTTGCTTCACAAACTTTACCAAATTAGGACCTGTAACCGAAAACTTCCAAAGGATATAGGAAAAGAACGTCCTTGTCTGAACTATCATATTCATCAATGTCAGGCACCTTGTCAGGGCTACATAACGAAAGAAGAATATGCACAGAATATAGAACACGTATTGGAGTTTTTAAACGGAAATTATCAGGGTATCTTAAAAGAACTGGAAGAAAAGATGCAGAAAGCCTCCCAAGAGATGGAGTTCGAGAAAGCCATAGAGTACCGGGAACTTTTGAACAGTGTGCGGGCAGTTGCTCAGAAACAGAAAATTACCAATACAGACGGTGAGGATAAGGATATTATTGCCATGGCAAAGGATGACCGGGATGCGGTGGTACAGGTATTCTTTATCCGAGGCGGTAAACTCATCGGAAGGGACCATTTCTATCTGAGGATTGGAAACGAAGAGACGGAGAGTGCCATACTGACCACCTTTTTGAAACAGTTTTATGCAGGAACTCCATATATTCCCAAAGAGCTAATGCTGCAAAGCCAGGTGGAGGAACCGGAGGTCATTGCGGAGTGGCTTTCCAAAAGAAAGGGGCAAAAAGTGTATATCCGTATTCCGCAGAAGGGAAGCAAGGAGCGTCTGGTGGAGCTGGCAAAGAAAAATGCGGAACTGGTGCTGAGTCAGGACAAAGAGCGGATGAAACGGGAAGAAGGAAGAACCATCGGAGCCATGAAAGAGATTGCTGCACTGTTGGGCATGGAGGAGATAAAGCGGGTGGAAGCATTCGACATTTCCAACACCAGCGGTTTTGAAAGTGTAGGTTCCATGATTGTCTATGAAAAGGGAAAACCGAAGCGAAGTGACTATCGTAAATTCAAGCTTCGTACCGTTCAGGGACCGGATGATTATGCTTCCATGTATGAGGTGCTGACAAGAAGGTTCCGTCATGGTTTACAGGAGCAGCAGGAATTAGAGGATGGCAGTCAGGAACTGGGAAGCTTCAATCGTTTTCCTGATTTATTGATGATGGACGGAGGAAAAGGTCAGGTGAATATTGCCCTTGCGGTATTGGAAGAGTTGCATTTGGATATTCCGGTCTGCGGAATGGTAAAAGACGATAACCATAGAACCAGAGGATTGTATTATCAGAATGAAGAAATTCCTATGGATAAAAACAGTGAGGGCTTTCGGCTGATTACCAGAATACAGGATGAGGCACACCGATTTGCCATTGAGTATCACCGTTCCCTCAGGAGCAAAAGTCAGGTGCACTCTGTTCTGGATGATATACCGGAAATAGGAGCTGCCAGAAGAAAGGCATTGATGAGGAATTTTGATTCCATTGATGACATACGAAATGCGGAAATTGAAGAGCTGGAGGCGGTAGAATCCATGAATCGCAGAAGTGCGGAAGCTGTATACAAGTTTTTCCATACCTAGTTGTTGAAGCGGTTATTTTTCTGTGATATGATGAAGAATAGAGGAAAGTTTTTATAAAAAAGATACTGGAGAAGGAGAGTCGTATGAGCCAGAAAAGCGTCAATGTATCCAAGTTGGCAAAACTGTTGGATTTAAGAGTTTTTACCGAAAGCTTGGACTTGAAAAAACATAAGGTAACGTTGTCGGATGTCAACCGTCCGGCGTTGCAGTTAAGCGGTTATTTTGAGTATTTTGAACCTAACCGTGTGCAGATTATCGGAATGGTAGAGGTCAGCTTTTTAAAACAGTTGGATAAGGATAAACGAATCAGCATTTATCAGGAATTGTTGGGGAAAGAAATTCCGTGTATTATCTTTTGCCGTGATTTTGAACCGGATGAAGATTTTCTGCGGATTGCAAATGAAAAAGATGTTCCACTGCTGGGAACCGACCGCACCACTTCCAGTTTTATGGCAGAGCTGATTCTCTGCTTGAGCGAAGAACTGGCACCGACGGTGACCATTCACGGTGTACTGGTGGATGTCTACGGAGAGGGTCTGTTGATTACCGGTGAAAGTGGAATCGGTAAAAGTGAGGCAGCATTGGAGCTGATACACCGGGGACACCGTCTGGTAACAGATGATGTGGTGGAAATAAAAAGAATCAATGAGCATACATTGATTGGAACCTCCCCGGCAATTACCAGACATTTTATTGAATTGAGAGGCATCGGAATCGTGGATGTCAAGACATTGTTCGGTGTGGAAGCGGTAAAGGAAAAACAGAACATTGATTTGGTCATTAAATTAGAGGATTGGAAGAAAGAAAATGAATATGACCGTCTGGGCTTAGAGGAAGAATATACAGAAATACTGGGCAATCAGGTAGTATGCCACACCCTGCCAATCCGTCCGGGCAGAAACCTTGCGGTTATCTGTGAATCCGCAGCGGTAAACCACAGACAGAAAAAAATGGGGTATAATGCGGCACAGGAGTTATACCGCCGTGTGCAGGAAAATCTGAATAAAAGCGAAGAAGATGAATAAGAAAAGAGGTAATAAAAATGGAAAGAGAAAATGCGTGGAAGAAATATCCGGAAGGAAAAAAGAGAGAACCGGTGTTAAAATTCGGAGAGGACTATCGTCAGTTTCTCTCGGACTGTAAGACCGAGCGTGAATGTGTAGAATTTTTTGAGGCACAGGCAAAGGCGGCAGGCTATATCCCTTTACAGGAGGCCATTGAGAAAAAACAGGCATTAAAACCGGGAGATAAAATTTATGTAAATCAAATGGGAAAATCCATGGCACTGTTTGTTATGGGAAAAGAGCCGATGGAAAAGGGTATGAATATTTTGGGAGCTCACATTGATTCGCCGAGACTGGATTTGAAACAGAATCCGTTGTATGAGGACACAGGACTGGTATTATTGGATACCCATTATTACGGTGGCGTGAAAAAATATCAATGGGTAACTCTGCCTTTGGCATTACACGGTGTGATTGTGAAAAAAGACGGAACCGTTGTGAAGGTCAGTGTAGGAGACAAAGAGGATGATCCGGTGTTCGGTGTCAGCGATTTGTTAATTCATTTAGCTGGCGAGCAGATGGAAAAGAAGGCGGATAAGGTAATTGAAGGAGAAAATCTGGACATTTTGATTGCCAGCATTCCGGCAGAAGAGGATAAGAAAGCAGAGGTCAAAGACCTGGTAAAAGCAAATGTATTAAACATTCTGATGAAGGAATATGGTATAGAAGAAGAGGATTTCCTGTCTGCTGAGATTGAGGCAGTTCCGGCAGGAAAAGCCAGAGATTACGGTTTTGACCGCTCTATGATTATGGGCTATGGACATGATGACCGTGTCTGTGCTTATCCGTCATTCCGGGCAATTTTGGAGATGGATAAACCGGAGACCACCAGCGTATGTCTGGTAGTAGACAAGGAAGAGATTGGAAGCGTAGGAGCCACAGGAATGCAGTCCCGGTTCTTTGAGAATGCGGTGGCAGAGGTTATGGAACTGGCAGGACAGTATTCAGAATTGGCACTTCGCAGAGCCATGAGCAATTCCAAAGTACTTTCTTCTGATGTTAGTGCAGCCTTTGACCCGAACTATCCTTCGGTATCCGAAAAGAAAAATTCCGCATATTTCGGAAGAGGATTGGTGTTCAACAAATATACAGGTTCCAGAGGAAAGAGCGGCTCCAATGATGCCAATGCGGAATATATGGCAAAACTCAGAGGAATTTTGGATAAACATGAGGTGGCTTTCCAGACCTCGGAGCTGGGCAAGGTAGACCAGGGTGGTGGCGGAACCATCGCTTACATTTTGGCAAATTACGGTATGCAGGTCATCGACAGCGGTGTGGCAGTTTTGAATATGCATGCACCATGGGAGATTATCAGTAAGGTAGATTTGTATGAAGCCTTTCTGGGATATGTAGCATTTTTGAAAGAAGCGTAGGAAAAGCAGATAGAAAATGATGAAAAAATTTGAAGAAGCTTTGTGGAATCTTACAGAAGAAAAACGGATATTCAAAGAAGAACCTATGGCGAAGCATACTACCTTCCGGGTGGGAGGACCGGCGGAATATTATCTGATGCCGGACAGAAAAGAATTACCGGAGGTAATCAGATGCTGCGGAGAATATCAGATTCCATATCTGGTTATCGGAAACGGAAGCAATCTGCTGGTTTCCGACAAGGGAATCCGTGGTGCGGTTATTGAAATAGGAAAGAACATCTCTGCAATCCGAGTAGAAGAAGGGCGTATCTATGCAGAAGCGGGAGCGTTGCTGAGCAAAACGGCACACACGGCTTTGGAGCATGGTCTGACGGGCATGGAATTTGCAGCGGGAATCCCGGGCTGTATGGGCGGAGCTGTGGTAATGAATGCCGGAGCTTACGGCGGTGAGATGAAAGACATTATCGCATCGGTGACAGTGCTGACAAAGCAGGGAGAAGAAAAGAAGTTAAGGGTAGAAGAATTGGATTTATCCTATCGCCACAGTTGTATTCCACAGCAGGAATATCTGGTGCTGGAGGCGGAGCTTGCATTGCAGCCGGGAAAACAGGAAGAGATACGGGCACGGATGGAGGAACTGAAGGCAAAAAGAAATGAGAAACAGCCCTTAGAATATCCCAGTGCAGGAAGTACCTTTAAAAGGCCGGAGGGTTATTATGCAGGAAAGCTGATTATGGATGCGGGCCTCCGAGGATTTCAGGTTGGCGGTGCAGCAGTTTCCGAGAAACACTGTGGCTTTGTGATTAACAAAGAGCAGGCCAGTGCAACGGACATTTACAGACTTATGCAGGAGGTTCAGCAAAGAGTACAGCAGCAGTTTGGCGTGAAGCTGGAACCGGAAGTGAAGATGGTTGGTGATTTCAGATGAAATTTGTAATTATAACGGGAATGTCGGGAGCGGGAAAAGGCACCGCAGTCAAGATTATGGAAGACATGGGATATTACTGCGTAGATAACCTGCCTATTTCTCTGATAGAAAAATTTGCGGAGCTGTCCATGGCTTCCAACGATGAGTTGGAGAAGGTGGCAGTCAGCATTGACATCCGAAATAATAATGCTTTAAGTGAGCTGGGAGAGGTTCTGGAGCGGATTCGTGCTCAGGGAATTTCCTTTGAAATTCTTTTCCTTGAGGCGGAGGATGAGGTGCTAATCAAACGCTACAAAGAGACTAGAAGAAATCATCCCCTGTCCGGCGGAGACCGGATTGATAAAGGAATTGTGCTGGAACGAGAGAAACTGGAATTTCTGAAAAAACAGGCAGATTATATTATTGATACCAGCAGGCTTCTGACCCGAGAGTTAAAGTTGGAACTGGAGAAAATATTTGTGCAGAATCAGGATTACAAGAGCCTGTTTGTGACGATTCTTTCCTTTGGCTTTAAATACGGAATCCCTACGGATTCGGATTTGGTGTTTGATGTACGTTTTCTTCCTAATCCGTATTACATTGATGAACTGAAGCCTCTTACCGGCAATGATAAGCCTATCAAGGAGTATGTTATGGGATTTGACATAGCACATCAGTTTCTTGAGAAACTTACCGATATGATAGAATTCCTTATTCCTAATTATATACTTGAAGGCAAGAACAGACTTGTAATTGCCATAGGATGTACAGGCGGGAGACACAGATCAGTTACCCTTGCCAATGAGTTATATAACAGACTTGAGGGCGGGGAATATGGTATTAAGATAGACCATAGAGATATTAATCTCGATACCAAGACTAAAAGATAGAGGAAAATGGTTATGTCTTTTTCTCACAAAGTAAAAGATGAGCTGGTAACGGTTGTGCCGGGAGCCAGACATTGTCAGATAGCGGAAATCGCTGCAATTATCAGTATGAATGGTGATATATATACGGACTGTCACGGAAGACATTGTATCAGGATACAGTCCGAAAGGATGGCCGTGGTAAGTAAATGCCAGAGGCTGATATGTAAAGCGTTTTCATATATAACCGGATCAACGGTCAGGAGAAACCGTGAAACGGGCAATACTGTATATACCATATGGGTGAAAGATTCAGACGTTGCGATTAAAATACTTCTTGCAACCAAGCTGATGGATGTGGATGGCAGTATTAACAGGGATCTATCCCTGGTAAGTATTATGGGTATAAGCAGCATGTGCTGCAAAAGAGCATTTTTAAGAGGAGCATTTCTTGCAGGAGGGTCACTGTCGGATCCTGAGAAATCGTATCACTTTGAAATTGTATCTTCAGGAAAAGAAAAAGCCTCCCAGATAGCGGATGCGATGAATGCTTTTCATCTGGATGCAAGAATCGTTGAAAGACGTAAATCATATGTGGTATACCTGAAGGAGGGTGCCCAGATAGTTGATATGCTTAATGTAATGGGTGCACGCATAGCCTTAATGGATCTTGAAAATGTCAGGGTGCTTAAGGAGGTTCGTAACTCTGTTAACCGTCAGGTGAATTGTGAAACAGCTAACCTTAACAAGACTATTCAAGCAGCGGTAAAACAGACAGAGGATATATGCTATATAAGAGATCATATGGGGCTTAACAGCCTTCCGGACGGTCTTTGTGAAATAGCAAAGATAAGACTACAATATCCGGATACTCCGTTAAAAGATTTGGGAACAATGTTATCAGTTCCCCTTGGTAAATCAGGAGTAAATCACAGACTTAGAAAGATAAGCCAGATAGCAGACAGTCTCAGAGAAAAAAATGGTATGGCACCAGGAGGAATTATTAATGATAACGAAAAACATGAAAATTGAGATTTCAACAGGATTAGAAGCAAGACCGGTTGCAGTATTTGTACAGGTTGCAAGTCAGTTTGAAAGTTCCATTTATGTTGAGGTTGGTAACAAAAAAGTTAATGCAAAGAGCATTATGGGAATGATGACATTAGGACTTGATGCCGGAGAAGAAGTGCTTGTAAGTGCTGCCGGAAACGATGAAAATGATGCTATTGCAGAAATTGAAAAATACTTAAGCGCAAAGTAATATGTAATATATGAACTGCTGTACCGGATGGTGCAGCAGTTTTTTGGAGGTATTTATGTCATTTACACATTTACATGTACATACGGAATACAGCCTTCTTGACGGCTCGGGAAAAATTGAAGAAATAACAGCAAGGGCAAAAGAACTTGGAATGGACAGCCTTGCCATAACGGACCACGGTGTAATGTATGGTGTGATTGATTTTTACAGGGCAGCCCGTAATGTGGGAATCAAGCCGATTCTTGGCTGCGAGGTATATGTAGCACCGGGCTCCCGTTTTGAAAAAGAACCGGGAATAAGTGATGACAGATATTACCATTTGATTTTACTTGCAGAAAACAATACCGGATATGCTAACCTTATGAAAATTGTGTCTAAAGGTTTTGTTGACGGTTTTTATTATAAACCCAGAGTGGATTATGAAGTCCTTGAGGAGTATTCCGAGGGAATAATATGTTTAAGCGCATGCCTTGCAGGAGAGGTGCAGAAGCTTCTTGCAAGAAATCTTTATGAAGAAGCCTGTAAAGCAGCACTTAAATATGAAGCAATATTTGGAAAAGGCAATTATTTCCTTGAATTACAGGACCACGGAATACCCACACAGAAGTTGGTTAACAGACTTCTTGTCAGAATGAGCAGGGAACTTAATATTGAGCTTGTTGCTACCAATGACGTCCATTATACCTATGAGGATGATGCGGAGGCTCATGATATACTTCTTTGCATTCAGACAGGCAAAAAAGTCAATGACGAGGACAGAATGAGATATGAGGGAGGACAGTATTATCTTAAATCAGAAGAAGAGATGAGGGAACTGTTTTCTTATGCTCCGCAGGCTCTTGATAATACACATAAGATTGCCGAACGCTGTAATGTCGAGATAGAATTCGGCGTAACAAAACTCCCTAAATATGATGTCCCTGAGGGCTTTACTTCAGAATCTTATCTTGAACATCTTTGTATGGAGGGACTTGTAAAAAGATACGGAGAACGCGCCGCAGAACTTGAAGAAAGACTTGATTA
>OMNP01000726.1_pt1 | contig 12212 bp, 10 predicted proteins | sample 1673811 | NCBI WGS metagenome assembly OMNP01 (sample SAMEA103958127, study PRJEB25191) | human gut metagenome | biome: human-associated habitat [ENVO:00009003]; feature: intestine environment [ENVO:2100002]; material: feces | place: Germany | collected 2013/2015
ACCCGCTGGCGGAGCTGGTGAAGATCGACCCCAAGGCCATCGGCGTGGGGCAGTATCAGCACGATATGCCGCAAAAGGAGCTGGATGCGAGCCTGAACGCCGTGGTCGAGGACTGCGTCAATGCCGTCGGCGTGGACCTCAACACCGCCTCCCCCTCGCTGCTCACGCGCGTGGCAGGTCTCAACGGGACCATCGCCAAGAACATCGTCGCCTTCCGCGAGGAGAACGGCGTGTTCACCACGCGCCGTCAGCTTCTGAAGGTCGCCAAGCTCGGGCCCAAGGCCTTCGAGCAATGCGCGGGCTTTCTGCGCGTGCCGGAGAGCAAAAACGTGCTCGACAACACCGGCGTCCACCCCGAAAGCTACGATGCCGCCAAGGGACTGCTCGAGCTGCTGGGCGCGACGCCGAAGGACGCGCGCGACCTGCCCGCAAGGCTCAATGCCTACGGCGCGGAAAAGGCCGCCGTGGCGCTCGGCGTCGGTGTGCCGACGCTGCGCGATATTGCAAAAGAGCTTTCAAAGCCGGGGCGCGACCCGCGCGACGAGCTGCCCGCGCCCATTCTGCGCACGGATGTGCTGGACATCAAGGACTTAAAGCCCGGCATGGTTCTCAGCGGCACGGTCCGCAATGTCATAGACTTCGGCGCGTTTGTCGATATCGGCGTGCACCAGGACGGTCTTATCCACATCTCGCAGATCTGTGACAGATATATCAAGCATCCCGGCGAGGTGCTGTCGGTCGGCGATATAGTGAAGGTCAAGGTCATTTCGGTAGACGCTGCGCGTCACCGCATAGGTCTTTCCATGAAGCTCGGCAAGGACGAAGAATAAAGCGGTCCTTGCGCCGTTGCATGTATTGCGTGCATGGTAAATCACGTTTACATCAAAGGGTCAAAAATTGCGCTCAAGGCGTCTTGATGGTATCAAAACGCGTGTGTTTGTGCAATGTGTACAAATTTGAACCTGAAAATTTGGGGAATAAGCCTCTATCATTTTTGACGAAAATTTGCTACAATATTATAGTACAGAATATAGTCCCGGATCGGTGAGCGACCGATCCGAATTTCAAGGAGGAATCACATCCTATGGCAAGTGTATCGCTTAAACACATTTATAAAAAATATCCGGGCGGAGTTACCGCTGTATCCGACTTCAACCTTGATATCAAGGATAAGGAGTTTCTGATTTTGGTCGGTCCTTCCGGCTGCGGTAAATCAACGACCCTGCGTATGATAGCAGGTCTGGAGGAGATCACAGAGGGTGAGCTGTTTATAGGCGATCAGCTGGTCAACGATGTTGCTCCTAAGGACAGAGATATCGCAATGGTGTTCCAGAACTACGCTCTGTACCCGCACATGACCGTTTATGACAACATGGCATTCGGTCTGAAGCTCAGAAAGACCCCGAAGGATGAGATTAAGCGCCGCGTTGAAGAGGCTGCTCGTATCCTCGATATCTCCCACCTGCTCGACAGAAAGCCGAAGGCTCTTTCCGGTGGTCAGAGACAGCGTGTTGCTCTCGGCCGTGCTATTGTCCGTGACCCGAAGGTCTTCCTGCTCGACGAGCCGCTCTCCAACTTGGACGCTAAGCTCCGTGCACAGATGAGAACCGAAATCGCTAAGCTTCATAAGAGACTCGGCACCACCTTTATTTACGTTACACATGACCAGACCGAGGCTATGACCATGGGTGATAGAATCGTTGTTATGAAGGACGGCTTCATCCAGCAGGTCGATACCCCGCAGAACCTGTATGATCTGCCGGTCAACGAATTCGTTGCAGGCTTCATGGGCTCCCCGCAGATGAACTTTATCGATGCTACTCTCGTTAAGGAAGGCGCAGATTACTACGTCACCTTCGGCGCAGCTAAGATTAAGGTTCCGGCAAACAAGGCTAACGCTGAAATCGCTAACTATGTTGGCAAAGAGATTGTCTTCGGCATCCGTCCGGAAGACGTACACGACGAGCCGGAGTTCATCGAGAAGCACCCGGAGGCCAGAGCTACGGCTGACGTTGAAGTTACCGAGCTGATGGGCGCAGAGACCTATCTGTACCTCAACTGCGAAGGCAATGCTCTTACCGCTCGTGTTGAGCCGACTTCCACCGCTAAGACCGGTGACAAGATCACGATCGCTCTCGACATGAACAAGATGCACCTCTTCGACAAAGAAACCGAGAAGACCATCCTCAACTAATCGGTTTTATAAACAGCATACAGACGGCGTTCCCAATCGGGAGCGCCGTTTTTGCGTATCACACGTGCCGGTATTCTTCCTCACAAGCTTTCGGCACAGATCGCGCAGCTTCACACTGAATCTGTCTGCGCTGCGCCTGGCATTTCACTATCTTTAAAAAGCATTTGCATCGTGCGAAAACTGTGGTATACTGAAATCAGAACATTCAGAACATAAGGGAGTGCTTTTACATGTTTGTAACAGAAGATATTCGCTATATCGGCGTAAACGACCATGACGTAGACCTTTTTGAGGGACAGTACACCGTAGAAAACGGCATGTCCTATAATTCCTATGTCATCCTCGATGAAAAAGTTGCCGTCATGGATACGGTAGACGCCCACTTCGGCGTGGAATGGCTGCAAAACCTCGAAACGGAGCTTAACGGCCGTCGCCCGGATTACCTCGTTGTGCAGCACATGGAGCCGGACCATTCCGCCAATATCGCCGTCTTTATGGAGACATACCCGGAGGCGCAGATCGTCTCCTCTGCCAAGGCGTTCGTCATGATGCAGCAGTTCTTCGGCACGGATTTCCCGGAGCGCAAGGTTGTCGTCGGCGAGGGCAGTACGCTCAAGCTCGGTCGTCATACTTTGACGTTTGTCACCGCGCCCATGGTGCACTGGCCGGAGGTCATCGTCACGTACGACAGCACGGATAAAGTCCTCTTTTCTGCAGACGGCTTCGGCAAGTTCGGTGCGCTTGACGTGGAGGAAGATTGGGCAGACGAAGCCCGCCGTTACTACATCGGCATCGTCGGCAAGTACGGCGCACAGGTGCAGGCGCTCCTTAAAAAAGCCGCCGCGCTCGACATCGCCATCATTTGCCCGCTGCACGGCCCGGTTTTAAAAGAAAACCTCGGCTATTATCTTGATAAATACAACACATGGTCGTCCTACGTGGTCGAGGACGAGGGCGTTGTCATCGCCTACACCTCCGTCTACGGCCATACGAAAGAAGCTGTGGAGGAGCTTGCCGAAAAGCTGAATCAGCGCGGCTGCCCGAACGTCGTTGTCGCAGACCTCGCCCGCTGCGATATGGCGGAGATCGTTGCCGATGCGTTCCGTTACAGAAAGCTCGTGCTCGCCACAACGACCTATAATGCGACGATTTTCCCGCATATGCAGAACTTTATCGACCATCTCACCGCCCGCAATTATCAGGGCCGCACCGTCGGCATGATCGAAAACGGCGCGTGGGCGCCCATGGCGGCAAAGGTTATGAAGAAGATGCTGGAAACGAGCAAAAATCTCACCTACACCGATACCACCGTTACCGTAAAGTGCGCCCTGAACGATGCCTCCCGCGCTCAGATTGATGCCCTCGCAGATGAGCTGTGCAAGTAAACTGAAATTGAAGCTTTAAGCAACATCCCGGTCGTAAAATTTCGGCCGGGATGTTTGTGCAAAAAGATGTCCTGTGATGTCCTCTCATGTCCTTGCTTTTTGCGAAAAAATGTGTTATACTGGCTAAAAGAAACAATAGTTCGATTAAACGGTGTGCGTGAGCGTGCACAAAATCGCGTTTTGCGTGCAGTGAACGAACAGGCTTCCGTTTTTTAAGGGGGATACTATGCCCAAAAATCCGATTGTATTCACGCTCGATGGCCGTCGCTGCACCTGCCTTTTACCGGAGGGAAAGCCCAAGCGGCTCTATGTACTGTGCGGGTGGGAGATGGAAAAGCTGATGATGCTACTCGCCGAAGATGCGCCGGAGGTATTATTTTTTTCTACGGAAATCGACGGCGGCCGGGATTTTACCCCGTGGGAAGCGGAGCCTATTTGGCCCGGTGAGCCGTTTTCGGGCGGCGGGGAAGACTACTTAAAATTCCTGACAGACACGGCGCTGCCGTATTTAGAGGAGCGTTTCGGCGCGCCGGCGGAACCCGAAAACTGTGCGCTGCTGGGGTACTCGCTCGGCGGATTATTTGCGCTTTGGGCGCTGACGAAAACGGAAAAATTCGGTGCAGGTGCAAGCCTTTCCGGCTCTTTGTGGTACCCGCAGTTTTTGAAATATTTGGAGAACTGTCCGCCTAAAAAGGACACCAAAATATACTTATCCCTCGGCGACCGCGAACCGCTCGGCGGCCCGCGCGTCGTGCGGACGGTGGGCGACTGCACGGAAAAGGCGAAGGAGATTTTAAGCAATCACGGCTGCAAGATATTCTTCGAGTGGAATCAAGGCGGGCACGGCAAGGGCGTCACCAAACGCTGGCAGCGCGCCGTGCGCAGACTTTTGACCATGATGGCAAAAACGGTGGAAAAGTAAGACAGAATGCGGTTTTAATCGTTAATGATGGTGGAAAACGGAGAGGTGCGAAGCGCAATGCAAGAGCAGATCGAGCGGGAAGGCTGTTTTTGCGGAAGGCGGATTGAATGTAATTTGCGCAGGTTTGCGTGATAAAAAGTCAGGGCTTATGCAGGTTTTGCAGACGGAAGGAGACGCGAAATGGAACAGCAGAGCTTATTTGGAAACCGGGCGGGGCAGGACATGCCGCTTGCGACGCGGATGCGGCCGCGGACGCTGGAGGAATTTTCGGGGCAGCGCCATTTGCTCGGCAAGGGCAAGGTGCTGCGGCAGCTGATTGAAGAAGACCGCGTGTCTTCCATGATTTTCTGGGGGCCGCCGGGCGTGGGTAAAACGACGCTGGCGCAGATCATTGCGGCGCGGACGAAGGCGAATTTCATCAATTTCAGCGCCGTGACGAGCGGCATCAAGGAAATTCGCGGCGTGATGAGCGAGGCGGAGCAGAACCATCGCATGGGTGAGCGCACACTGCTGTTTATCGACGAAATCCATCGCTTTAATAAGGCGCAGCAGGACGCGTTTTTGCCGTTTGTGGAAAAGGGCAGCATCGTGCTCATCGGCGCGACGACGGAGAACCCCTCGTTTGAGGTGAACGCCGCACTTTTGTCGCGCTGCAAGGTGTTCGTTTTGCAGGCACTTTCCGAGGATGAGCTTGTGGAGCTGATGAAGCGCGCAATCAAAGACCCGCGCGGCTTCGGTAACCAGACGGTGGAAATCACCGATGAGATGTTGAAAATGCTTGCAGCGTTTGCAAACGGTGACGCGCGAACGGCGCTGGGAACGCTGGAGATGGTCGTTTTGAACGGGCATCGAGAGGGCGACAAAACGACCGTGACGATGGAGACGCTGGAGCAGTGCATCAGCCGCAAGTCGCTTTTGTACGACAAAACCGGCGAGGAGCACTACAACATCATCTCGGCGCTGCACAAATCGATGCGCAACAGCGACCCGGACGCGGCGGTCTACTGGCTTTCGCGTATGCTGGAGGCGGGCGAAGATCCGCTGTATGTGGCGCGGCGGCTCATTCGGTTCGCGAGCGAGGACGTGGGCATGGCGGACAGCCGCGCACTGGAGATTGCCGTGGCGGCGTATCAGGCGAGCCATTTTATCGGTATGCCGGAGTGCTCGGTGAATTTGACGCACGCCGTGGTGTATTTGTCGATGGCGCCGAAATCAAACGCGCTGTATGTGGCGTATGAGAGCGCGAAAAAGGACGCACAGAAAATGCTCTCCGAGCCGGTGCCGCTCGTCATCCGCAACGCGCCAACAAAGCTTATGAAGGAGCTGCATTACGGCGAGGGGTACGAATATGCGCACGATACGGCGGAAAAGCTGACCGCGATGCAGTGCTTGCCGGATTCGCTTGCCGGGAAGAAGTATTACAGACCGACGGAACAGGGCAGCGAAGCAAGGGTGAAGGAGCGACTGCGGCAGATTGAAGCGTGGAAGGCGGAGCGGAGGAAGAAGTGAGGTTACGTTGAGCAAAACTTTTGACAACGATTGACGAGAGAGCGTGAAAATTCGGGGGTATTTTATGTTGGTGGTTAAGTTTTACGAAGATGTGAAAGACGAGCTGCTGCGTTTTGCGGTTGTTATTGCGAAGCATGACGGGAAATGGGTGTTTTGTAAGCACAAGGAGCGCGAGACGCTGGAGTTTCCGGGCGGGCACAGAGAGACGGGGGAGTTGATCTTGGAGACGGCGAAGCGCGAGCTCATGGAAGAAACGGGTGCGGTGAAATTTGAGATTCGTCCGATCTGCGTGTACTCCGTGACGGGCAAAACGCGCGTGAACGAGACGGGTAAAGAATCGTTCGGCGGGCTGTTTTATGCGGAAATCGCATCGTTTGGGGAGATACACAGCGAGATGGAGAAAATTGTATTATGCGACGTTCTGCCGGAAAACCAGACGTACCCGGAAATTCAGCCGGCACTTTTGAAAGAGGCGGAAAGACGGGGGTTCGGCGTATAAACGGACATAAAGAAAGCACGCAGAGCATGAAAATCTGCGTGCTTTTTGTGTGTATTGTATTGACTTGAAGCGCCGGGGCGTCTTCAGTTTTTCGGTTTGTTTTTTTCAAAGAGGATGGAGAGCCCTTTGAGGAGCAGGTCGTCATCTAAGATGATCTTGTTGCGGCAAAGGGGCGCAATGACGGAGGAAAGTCCGCCGGTTGCGACGACCGTGCAGGGAGTGTTTAATTCCGCGTTGATGCGGTCGATGAGGCCGTCCAGTGCGCCGGCGTTGCCGTAGAGCAGGCCGCTTTTGAGGCAATCTACGGAATTTGTGCCGATGGTATGCTTTGGCAGCTCGAACGCGACCTTCGGCAGCTGCGCGGTGCGGCTTGCGAGGGCATCGTGCGAGACGGCCACACCCGGCAGAATCATGCCGCCGCGGTATCCGCCCTCCGCATCCAGAACGGAGACGGTGGTGGCGGTACCCATATCGATGATGATCTGCGGGAGGGGATAGTGGTGGATGCCCGCGACGGCGTCCACGACGAGGTCGCTGCCGAGCTGGGCGGGATTATCGATGTGGATGCGCAGGCCGGTTTTGATGCCGGGGCCGACGACGAGCGGCGTGAGGTGCAGGTATTTGTGCACCGCGTCGCGCATGGTGAGCGTGACGGCCGGGACGACGGACGAGAGAATCGCGCCGTCAACCGCGGTGATGTCTGCGCGGTTCATATCAAACGCCATTTTGAGCATGGCGGCATATTCGAGCACCGTTGCGGTGGGGTTTGTGGAGACGCGTTCGCGGAAAATGACCTGTCCATCGGCACAGCAGCCGATGACAATGTTGGTGTTGCCGATATCGATGGCTAAGATCATGGGAGGACCTCCTTTTAATCTGCTTTTTTAGCGGGTGTTTGAATAAACCCGGCTTTTAAGAGGACGCTGCCGACGGCGCCGGTGATGACGGTGGACGAGAGCATCTCGAACACGGCATTGACGCCGACGAACGCGCAAACGAACAGCAGAATGTTTTGGCCGTTGATCAAGCCCTGCATGTACTCGGTTTGCCCGAAAAGCAGGATGAGTGCGGACATGAAGAAAAGCGTATTTAAGAACGCAGCGGCGAAGCCCGTGACGAAGCACGCGGCGACGCGGTTCAGCTTACTGACGCTGCGGAAGATGTAGCCGAGCAAAAAGCCGTCCAGCATACGCGGGACAAAGCACAGCAAAATGGAGAAAAACGGGTTGATGCTAAAAAGCGTGGACCCGAGCATGCTCACGCCGCCGACGCCGATCGCCTGCAGAAAGCTTGTGAGGCCGAAGACGGATCCTGCGATGAGACCACCTACAGGTCCGAGGGCCAGTGCGGACACGGCGACCGGGATAACGTTGAACGTGATGGCGAGCGGCCCGATGTTCAGATAGCCGAGCGGCGTAAAGGACATCAGCAGCAAAAGCGCCGTCATCAGGCCGAGCAGAGTGAGCTGCTTTGCGTGAAATTTCTTGTTCATATTCAATTTTCCTTTCTTGTTATTATTCTCCGTAGGAGATACAATACAATACGAAAGAAGTATAGCACAGATTTTGAAAAATCGCAATGTTTTCTATTGACTTTGACGCGGCGTAAAGTGATAAACTGGGCTTAGCCCGAGTGGAGGACGAAAGATGAAAAGTGAGCCCAATCTCGCCACCTCAAGCAGGAACGAGAAATTCTGTATTGCGATACTGAAAAGCTGTGCTATAATGCAATTAAGAAATTCAGTTGTATTGAAAAGCTTGATTTTGGAGGTGCACAGTGGAAAATAAGGATATTTTAAACGCTTTGCAGAATTATGAAATGACATTCGGAACGGCAGAAAACATATTTAACGGCGGACTTTTGACAGATGCAGAACGCGATTTCGTGATGCGTGACAGCAATGCATTTTTGTTCGGGCTTATCGCAGATCAATCGGTGAAAGCGGAGACCGCATGGTCACTGCCGTATAAATTGGCGCAGCGATTAGGGCATTTTTCCATGCAGAAGATTGCCAAAGAAAGCTCGTCGGAAGAAATAGGCACACTGCTACGCACAAAGCCGGCATTACATCGCTATCCTGGCAATATGGGGCGGTATTTGTGGTCGGCAGCTGAAAGACTTACATCGGAATACGACGGCTGCGCCGAGAATATCTGGGGCAATGTGACTGCCATGGAGATCGTAGAGCGGTTGGAGGCGTTCTCTGGGATCAGCCACAAAAAGGCTTCACTTGCTTGTTTGCTGCTTTGGCGCGATTTGGGTGTCGAAATATCAGATAAAGAAAATATAGATATTGCGTATGATGTGCATATTCGTCGTATTTTTCTGCGCGCCGGGTTCTGCGAAAAAGATACATTGAAAGACGTAACGGAAGCGGCGCGGCGGCTGAACCCTAAGTTTCCGGGTTATTTAACTTCGCCGTTCTGGGCCTTAGGCCGAAATATCTGCCGGCCGACGGAGCCATTGTGCGGACAATGTCCGATACGACCCTTTTGCGCACGGCGTTTGGATAAAACTGAAAATCTCCGTGCTTGAATTTTGCACAGTCAGGAAAGAGGGAGATTCAGCAAATTGATTTGCGGATCCCGGTGAAAGTGAAGGCGTAAAAGAGAACATAAAAAAACTACGGTGCTCGCGGGTACCGTAGTTTTTCTTATATAGGGTTTACAGCGTTTTAATGCAGCGCTTTTTTGGGACAGACCTTGGTGCATGCATAGCACAGGATGCACTCCGTGGCATTTTTGCGCTTTCGGCTTTCTTTGTTGACCTCGACGTTCATCGGGCAGACTTTCAGGCATTTGCTGCATTGGACACATTTGCTTTCATCGCAATGTACGCGCAGGAGTGAAAAATAGCTCATCGGCTTTAAGAAGACCGTGATCGGGCAAAGATATTTGCAGAACGCGCGGTTATCCTTAAAAATAAACGCGAGCGCGATGCCGCCGGCATAGTAAAGAATGTTGCCGATGAGGAACAGCCAGAACATGATGCGCTCGAGGTTCGAGAACTTCATCAGGAACAGGGCGGAGACGAGCGCGAACGAGAGCGCGAACATCACATAGCGCAGCGCGCCCAGCTTTTCTTTGCGGGGCTTTTGCGGCACTTTGAACGGGAGCAAGTCTAAGACCATGGCTGTCCAGCAGGCATAACCGCACCAGCCGCGGCCGAAAAGCAGCGGGCCGAAAATTTTTGCGACGGCGTAGTGAATCGTCGCCGCCTCGAACACGCCGGAAAACAGATAGTACCAAAAGCCTTCAATCTGCATGTTCTCCTGCGACATCAGCCCCAGATACACGAGCATGTAAAGACCGACTGCAAGCTGCACAAACTGCCGCGCATAGCGTTTTCCCGCGGTGAAAAGCGCTAAGCCGACCGAAAGGCAAGAACCTATGTAGCTGAAATTGAATAAATAAAACAGGTTGCTTTTTGTGAGCCACAGCGTAACCGCTACGCCTTCAAAAAGCAGAAACATCAAAACCGATGCCCGATACTTTTTCAAGATGAGCCTCCTTGTAACTGGGCTTTGTACATGTTGTGCGTATGAAAATTTAATTTTACGCTTTCATTCTACCATATCCCGTATAAAACACAAGGGAAATCTATCGTATAACGGAAAAGGCATTTTATGAAAGAAGCGGGGCTTTGTGCGGGGTAGGGCGGGAATGGGGGAAATGAGCAAAGATGGGGCGGAAAAGCAGCTTATTCTGTACACTTTTCCGCCTTAAAAAACATTGACATTTGGTACCAAAATCGCTATAATAAAGAACATTAGTGTACGCATTTACCCGTTTTTCGGAATTACAAATAAAGGTGGTTTATTTACTATGGCAGAAAAGGCATATTATGTTACAGAGGAAGGCCTTGCGGCATTGCAGGCTGAGCTGGAGGATTTGAAGGTCAACCGCAGAAAAGAAGTTGCGGAAAAAATTAAAGAAGCGCTTTCTTTCGGCGACCTTTCCGAGAACAGCGAATATGACGAAGCAAAGAACGACCAGGCTATCCTTGAGGCGCGCATCGCCGACCTTGAAGTGATGGTGAGCAACGCACGCGTTATTGAGAAGGAAAACCTTGCGGCAGATACCGTGCACATCGGTTCTTCCGTATTTGTAAAAACGAAGCGTGCGGACGGCAGTGAAGCCGAGCGCAGCTTCAGCATTGTGGGCTCTAACGAAGCAAACCCGCGCCAGGGCAAGATCTCCGATGAATCCGCCGTGGGCAAAGCACTTGTCGGCGCGAAGGTCGGACAGACCGTTGAAGTGGAGACACCCGCAGGCATCGTGGAGTACACGATCATCTCCGTATCTTAATTGAGAATCAGGCGGTGCGGATGGAAAATCCGCCCGCTTTTTTTGTGACCGCCGTGCGGCGGGGAAAGGAAGGCAGAAAATGGCAGAAAAGAAGACCCCGGAAACGGAAGCGGAACTGACCGAAGTGCTGCGCGTGCGCAGAGAGAAGCTCGCTCAGCTTGTAGAAGACGGCAAAGACCCGTTCCAGATCACGAAATTTGATGTGACGCACCACAGCGCGGAAATTAAAGACGATTTCGACGCGCTTGAGGGCAAAGAAGTTGTGGTGGCCGGCCGTATGATGAGCAAGCGCGTCATGGGCAAGGCATCGTTCTGCAATGTGCAGGACTTAAAGGGCGGCATCCAGTGCTATGTGGCGCGTGACGCCGTGGGCGAAGACAGCTATAAGGATTTTAAGAAATTTGACATCGGCGACATCATCGGTGTGCGCGGCGAGGTGTTCAAGACAAAAACCGGCGAGATTTCCATTCACGCTTCGGCTGTGACGCTGCTCTCGAAGAGCCTGCAGGTGCTGCCGGAGAAGTTCCACGGCCTGACGAACACCGATATGCGCTACCGCCAGAGATACGTCGATCTCATCGTGAATCCGGAAGTGAAGGACACGTTTGTAAAGCGCTCGAAGATCATTAAGGAGATCCGCAATTTCCTCGACGGCAGAGGATTTATGGAAGTGGAGACCCCGATGCTGGTTTCGAATGCCGGCGGTGCGGCGGCGCGTCCGTTTGAGACGCATTATAACGCGCTGAACGAAGACGTGAAGCTGCGTATTTCTCTGGAGCTTTACCTGAAGCGCCTCATCGTAGGCGGCCTTGAAAAGGTTTACGAGATTGGCCGTGTGTTCCGCAACGAGGGCGTCGATACGCGCCACAATCCGGAGTTCACGCTGATGGAGCTTTATCAGGCCTACACGGATTATTACGGCATGATGGAGCTGACGGAGAACATGTTCCGTTACCTTGCCGAGAAGGTGTGCGGCAGCGCGGTCATCACGTATAACGGTGTGGAAATCGACCTCTCGAAGCCGTTTGCGCGCTTGACGATGAACGACGCCATCAAGAAGTATGCGGGTATCGACTTTGACGAAGTGAAAACCGACGAAGAAGCGAAGGCGCTTGCAAAAGAGCACCACATTGAATATGAGGAGCGCCACACGAAAGGCGACATCATCAACCTGTTCTTTGAGGAATACTGCGAGAAAGAGCTCATTCAGCCGACGTTCATCATGGACCACCCGCTGGCGATTTCTCCGCTGACGAAGAAGAAGCCGAGCGACCCGACGAAGGTGGAGCGCTTTGAGCTGTTCATCAACACGTGGGAAATGTGCAACGCGTACTCCGAGCTGAACGACCCGATCGACCAGCGCGCGAGATTCGCCGCTCAGGAGGAACAGTTCGCC
>OMNP01000742.1_pt1 | contig 12095 bp, 12 predicted proteins | sample 1673811 | NCBI WGS metagenome assembly OMNP01 (sample SAMEA103958127, study PRJEB25191) | human gut metagenome | biome: human-associated habitat [ENVO:00009003]; feature: intestine environment [ENVO:2100002]; material: feces | place: Germany | collected 2013/2015
AGGAACTCACAGCCGCAGATGGAAAGACCATTCCTGCGGACGGTCTGATTGAGGTCATTTCCCTTGATGAAAGCGGTCACGGGAAAGCTATCAGCGACCTGCCGATGGGCAGCTATTATGTGCAGGAAATCTCGACCAACTCCGCATATATTGTCAGCGATGCAAAATACCCTGTTACTTTTGAATACGCAGGACAGGATGCCGAAACTGTCCGCATCACAGCCAATGAGGGCGAAGCTATCACAAATGACATTATTTACGGCTCTGTAAGCGGTAAGAAATCTGATGAGGACGGAAAGGCTCTGGGAGGTGCAGTTATCGGTATCTTTACGACAGGAACTACCGAGTTTACAAAGGAAAATGCGATTGCAGCTACCACATCAAAAGATGATGGTAGTTTTTCTTTTGCCAAAGTGCCGTATGGAACTTGGATAATCCGTGAAATCGAAAGCCCGAAGGGATATGTACTCTCCGAGGAAGAAATCGCCGTGACAATCGGCAAGGTGGACGAAGTTGTGGAAATCGAACTTGTCAACTACTTCATTAAGGGCAATATCGCTTTGACAAAGGTTGATGAGGATTATCCCGACAACAAGCTGTCTGATGCGGTATTTGAGGTTTACTCCGATACTAATGGCGATGGGAAACTGGATAAAGACGATACGCTGCTTGGCGAAATGAAAGAACTTGACGGCGGCGTTTACCAGATGAGTGAACTCCGCTAAGGCAAATATCTGGTAAAGGAAACCAAAGCTCCGACAGGCTTTGTGCTTGATGAAAATGTGTATGCCGTATCCATCGAGGAGAACGGCAAGCTTGGCAAAAATCAAAATGTTACGCTACCTGTCTTGTTGTCGATATGTGAATATTTGAAATGTGATTTTGGAGATATTATGGAAGCGTTACCAGATGATGTTGATAAGGAGCGTGAAAGCTGATTATGAATGAAAGTATTTTAATTGTAGACGATGAAAAAGAGATAGCCGACTTGATTGAGGTTTATCTAAAAAATGATGGTTACACGGTACATAAATTCTATAATGGTCTGGATGCTTTGGGATGTATTGAAACGCAAAAAATGGATTTGGCAATTTTAGATGTAATGCTTCCAGATATTGATGGATTTCGTATTTGTCAGAAAATCAGAGAACAGTATTTTTATCCTATTATAATTCTGACGGCAAAAGTTGAGGATACTGATAAAATTATGGGACTTACCATCGGAGCTGATGATTACATTACAAAACCATTCAACCCTTTGGAGGTTGTCGCAAGAGTAAAAACACAGCTTCGTCGTTATGTTCGTTATAATAATGCGGCTAATACCAAGGAAAAAGCTGCTCCCATTGCAGAACATGATGTAAGAGGACTTATTATAAACAAGAATACTCACAAATGTACTTTGTATGGAAAAGAGGTTACTTTGACACCTATTGAGTTTTCTATCCTCTGGTACTTGTGTGAGAACAGAGGAAAAGTTATTTCGTCTGAGGAATTGTTTGAAAATATTTGGGGTGAGAAATTCCTTGATAACAATAATACTGTTATGGCTCATATCGGAAGATTGAGGGAAAAGCTTAATGAGCCTGCAAAAAAACCGAAATTTATAAAAACTGTGTGGGGAGTGGGATATACCATTGAAAAATAAAAGAAATAGCGAAAGAGATGATTATCGTCTTCTTAAAAACAAATTATTGATTAGAATTTTTGGAATGTTGTTTTTTGCGTTTGCTTTTTTAGCAGCCTTGTACTCTCTATTTTTAAAGGGGCACATAGCAGACACTTTTGTGGGTTTTTTGGATAATTTTGTCTACCATGATTATGACCGAGCTTATAATGTATATTCAATATATATTAGAGATTATATGAGTATTTTCTACGTAGTGCTTTCCTTACTGTTATTTGCAATTATTTTGCGCTTTTATCTAAATGAATTTTCCAAGTATTTCAAAGAAATTAACCGTAGTATAGATGCTCTGATAGAAGAAAATTCAGGAGATATTGTTTTGCCTTCTGAATTAACTGCAATCGAAAAGAAAATCAATCATATTAAGCATACTCTTGAACAACGAAAACTGGCAGCAGAGCTTTCAGAACAGCGGAAAAATGACCTTGTTGTTTATCTTGCCCACGATTTGAAAACCCCACTCACCTCAGTAATTGGGTATTTAACTTTGCTGCGGGACGAAAACAAAATTTCCGAAGAATTAAGAGAAAAGTATTTGTCAATTTCTTTGGAAAAAGCAGAACATCTTGAGGATTTAATTAACGAATTTTTTGAAATCACGCGGTTTAATCTTTCTAATATCACTCTTGAGTACAGCAGGGTCAATTTGACCCGTATGCTTGAACAACTTACATACGAGTTCAAACCAATGTTTTTAGAGAAGAATTTAAAATGTGAGCTTGAAATAGCCCCAGACACTATGATAAAGTGCGATGTCAATAAGATGCAGCGCGTTTTTGATAATCTGCTGAGAAATGCAGTGAATTATAGCTTTGATGACAGCACGATTCATATTGCTGTAAAACAAAACGGTGAAAATTTGTGTATTCAGTTTACCAATTGCGGCAATACCATTCCAAAAGAAAAGCTTGTACGCATTTTTGAACAGTTTTATCGTCTTGATGTTGCACGAAGTTCCAGAAGCGGAGGTGCAGGATTGGGTCTTGCAGTTGCAAAAGAAATCGTTGAGCTTCATAACGGAACAATTACCGCAAAAAGTGAAAATGAGCAAATCGAATTTACAGTCACTCTTCCGCTCCTGTAGGAAAATCGTAAGAAATTTCGCAGGAAAACATAGGAAACTCTTGTGGGGAAACGAAAAAAAAGCACGCTTGCTTTTGGTACCTATCCGTAAATGGCAAAGGAAAAAACTGTTCTATTTAGAAATGCTGATAGACGGAAACAAATACGCCAAAAATAAATCTGAGGCTCTATTGCCTAATACGGTATTTGAAAATCTCGGCACACTTTTTGCAACTTTTCGGGATATGCAGAAAAGCCCTATAATACGGCATTTTAGAACAATCTACAAAAATGCGTTTACGCTGTTTTTTGCTAAGTTTTTGCACCCTTAGCGGACAAATAGCGGACAAAAAAACATTCGGCATACTCTTGTACTTATTCGTTTTTAACCGATGTGCAGATCATATCAGCGGACAAAATTAACCAATTTTTTTGACCGCTCGCTGATATATCTAAACGATAAGTAGGAGGATTTTTTATGAGCAGATACAAGAGCGAACAGACCGTATATAACCAACTGAAAAAGAAATACGTTCCGCTGTGGAGACTGGACACCAACACCGTGACCGTCACCCACTTCAGCACCGATACTCAGGTCGAGGAGAGCAAGACCTACCACACCGACTTCATCAGGTATCATCTTCATTATTCTGACAACCATTGTCCCGACAGGCTTCGCAGGCTCGTCAATGAAGGGAAGATTATTCAGTATCTTGATGATATGGAACGGAAAGTCAGTGAAGCTATCTCACGCCAGGTGGAGCTTTGGAAGCAGACTGACAGTTGTTATCAGAAAGCTGTAGTTGCAGATGATGCCGAGAAAATGTTCGGTCTGGTGAACTGCTTTGTATATATGGCGAGAGAAATCATCTTTGAGTGTATGGTTTATATTTGAGAGCAGACGGCTGTGCCTTCGGGTGCAGCCGTTGTCTTTATTCAGTACCTAAATGATCACTCATTATGTACGATTGGATATTTTCTTGATGAACAGTATTAGTAGTAGATAAGTCTGTTTTTAATCTTGCACAAATATCAGTAATTAGTTTACGGATTGCATCGTAAATTCTTTCATCATCTTTATTTAATTCAGATGAATTCTGAAACTCAATTTCTGAATAATCTTTTTTGTCAGCAAAGAACGCCTCGTAAAAAGATTTTACATCTAATTGCCTGGTCGTTTTGTCTATTTCAAATATACCTACACTATTTTCTTTAAAAAGATATTTTTCATCAAGTACTTGAAATTCTATTATTCTTTTCATAGCGTTTCCACCTTCTTTGTAATGTTTCTAGACCACCTTCGATATGTGTAGAAATAATATCTAACATACTGTAGTTATCATCATAGTACTCTAATGCACCTGATTGAACAACAAAAGTCCCATCACTATTTCGTCCCAAATACACAACATTGTCTACATCAAGGTTAACGATAAACTGTGGATTATGAGTTACAATAATAACTTGTCGACGTTCTCCCATAGTTTTAAAACGCTCGAGTAAGTATTCACGAATAGACTTTTGGGAAATGTTGTCTTCAGGCTGGTCAATAATATAAATGCCATTTTTATCACTTGCATAAGATAGAATATCAAAGTATATTTTTGCATTTAGACCTGCTGACAATTCATCAGTTTTATCACGACCAGATTCTGTAATAGTAAATTTAGGCTTAAAGTCCTCATCAAGCATTTCAGAGATTTTTTTCTTAAGTTCGTCTAAAGCTCCTGCTTCAGATCCGTCATACCTTAACAAAGCATTTGCCAGTTTTTCTTGGGTCATATCTAGAATTGTTGTTTTGGTGTCCTTTTTTAGTGCATTTTCAAAAAGTGACCAAATATACTCAGGCGTAATTTGAAGAATATTCAGTCTACTATGGAATTCATAATTATAGATATTATAGGTCTGTAATTGGATATCAATCGGTTCAAATTCAATTACTGGACGAGTATTGTTTTGCAATCTGATAATAATATCAATAATGCTATCCTCAGCTTTTTTCATTGCTTCTTTATAAGCAGCAAGCTTTTTGTGCGCATCTGATGTAACTTGGTTGTATTCTGCTTTGAATTCAGTTAGAACCGTTTGAAAAATGCCAATAACTTGGTTTTCGTAGTCAACATTTGCTTTTCTTGATGTAAAGCGTTGAGCAATAGTAAGCAACTGCTTCTCGATAGCTGTTAATTCCTCTTTATCTTCAACAGTTACAGTTGGATTCTCAGAAATAGTGTGCAGTTCTTCAATTATTTTTTCTATTGATGAAATAACACTTCCTAGATCTGCTGTCTTTTTGTTATCTTTACTTACTTTTCCAGTGAACACAAGACTTTCAACGTTTTCTTCGTCATGGTTTTCCAATTTAAATTTGCCAAGATTATTTATTAAAGAATCAATCTCGTATTTTTCTTGTAAATAACGATAAACTTTGTCCAAATAACGTTGAACTTGTTCACGATAAGGTGCAGGATCAATAGCAGGAGGGTAAAATTCTTTAAGGAATTCATCTGAATTTATGGGATTATCTTCAAATTTTCGTCTTACTTCTCCTTGCATATCGAATCCAAATATCATATCTTGGGTGACTTCTGAATGGACAACGATATTATTTGTTTTGAGATATTTTTCATAACTTTTAACTAAGGTTGCGCTTATTCCACCTTTTTGCTTTTTGCAATACCCTGTTAATTTATGTAGTAATAGAGACTTCCCAATGGAATTATCACCTATTATAACATTTATTCCTCTTGAAAGAGGGATCGTATACTGCACATCTGATATAGAAAGGTTTATCTCAGAAATGTATGATTCGGCTACATTAAAGAAGCTATTTACTCTTTTTATCCTTCTATGGTCTGTGATTGCCATAACAAGTCCTTTAAAAGTAGGTAAACATTTAACATATGAATATACAAATTCGGAAGAATCAGATGACGTTTCCTTTGGGTATACTCTCCAGTCATGACAATCAGAGCCTGTGATGAAACGAATGTCTTCTTCCTTGTTTTCTCTAAACAGAAATGCTTTATTAAATACTTCATTTCGTCTGTTTTTGAACTCAAATGCTTCAAAATAATCTGTTTCTATGAACTCATCAAATCGTGATTGTCCCACACTATTAGCATCGCATTTTTTAGTTTTTTGACTACTGATTGTATTCTTCTGATGTGCAATCAAGATGGTGTCGATTTTAATATCTCGTAAAATCGATAGAAAAATTTCTTCCGAGTATGCCATCCCTCTATCATATTTTGGCTTTCCGGAAGCATCGTTAAGAACATTGCTGATATTCTTAATCTTTACATCATCAGAATCATCAAAAATAGCAATAACATGAACAACAGTTGGCGCTGAATCGCCTTCAAATTCCACCGAGAACTCAATGCCAGGAAATACTTTGATAATAGAACATTCCTTATCCTGCTCATAAGATTTCAATGAATGATATATATCATAATTAAATGCGTCATGGTCTGTTATTGCACATATCTGAACACCATTCTCATTTAGCTTCTGAACAAGTACACTTATATTATCTATGGTATTAAATGCGACTTTAGCTCCATCTTTACCATGAGAATAGTATGAATGGATATGCAAATCAAGTTTATATCCTGAATCGACAATTTTCATATTTCCCTCCATTTACTCGATATTAGATTTTAGAATTAAAATGCTACATATTTTTGTCACCATGTTTATCACTAACGCATTCCCCATACAAAAATACCGCATCTTCTCAGGCATACCCGTATTCGTCCAATTGTCGGGGAATCCATTGAGCCTTTCGCACTCTATCGGTGTCAGCACTCTGAGCCTGCCTGTCTGCAAGTCGGTGACAACGTGAGAAGTCCTGCCGACTTGTGTTTCTGAGGTCAGCATCGTTCGTGAGGGCTTATCAGGCGAATCGGGAAAGCCGACAGCGCCCTCGTTGAACCAATATACGCTGCCGTCACGCCTGCGACGTTGTTCGTGCTTCGCTCCTTTGGCGTAGATCCACTTCGGCATATCTTCTTCTCTGAGGAAATACCGTTCATCGACTGCACCTTGTTCAAGTATCTTGCCCAGCGGGATAAATGGCTCATATCTCGGTGTGACCTCAACAGAATAAATCCTGCCGTTCATCATCACTCCCGCATTATAAAGGTACACTTTCTGTATCTTGGAGAGCGACTCCATATCCTCAAAACGCATCTCATCTATCCAATGGTCAACGTAGCTCCGCTGATGTGAAGCTATCGGAAAAGCCTTTGGCATTATGCCGTTTTCAGCGACCTGCTTGTGCATAGCTTTCAAGCCTTTAAGACAGACCGCCTCGGCAAAGTCTTGAAATATCTTTGTGCGGTTATGATAGGCGATGATAAAAGTCCTCCGCCTGCGCTGTGCTTGTCCATAGTCGGCAGCGTTGATAACACGCCACTCGACCGCATAGCCTTTCTGATAGAAGCACCTGAGAATGATAGAGAAATCCCGCCCGCACTGCTTTGCAGGGGAGCGTATCAGCCTGTCCACATTTTCGAGTATCACATAGCTCGAACGTTTTTCTCGCAGGATATCATCTATCTGCCACCAGAGGACACCTTTCTTGCCCTCGATGCCTGCGGAGTTCTTTTTCATTATCGAATAGTCCTGACAGGGAAATCCGCCGACGAGCAGGTCATGGTCGGGGATATCTTTCTTAGCGACGGCTATGTCTTTGCAGACATGGTTCGGGCTTTTGCCGAAGTGCGAGACATAGCAATCAAACGCCCACTGGTCAGCCTTATACGGCTCCCATTGGTTCGCCCATATCACTTTATATCTGTCCGATGCAGCTTCCAGCCCCAGCCGAAAACCACCTACTCCTGCGAATAGCTCTACAACTCGGATATTCCCCATAACATCACCTACAATGCTTGGTCTTTTTTCTTTTCAAGAAGCTCTAAAACAGCTTGTAGACATTCATCGGTATGCTTTAATACCTGTTTCTCCCAGAAATGAATAGTGATCCAGCCCATTTCTTGGAGCTGACCGTCAATACGTTTGTCCCGAGCCATATTTTCTTCTATCTTTTCGATCCAATACTCACGATTATGTTTGAGTTTTGTTTTACGTTCTTCCCAGTTCTCACCGTGCCAGAACTCACCGTCAACAAAAACTGCTATTTTATATGTTGTTAGTGCTATATCGGGTGAACCGGGGAGATTTTTATAATTTCGCCTGTACCTATATCCTTCATGCCACAAACGCTTTGCAAGGACAGTCTCAGCTTTACCGTTTTTAAGACGCACCTTGCTCATGCGTTTTCTTATCTCAGGCGTAGAATCGTAACTTTTTGGGTGTTTCATGTTTTCCTCTCAAATAAGATATTCAATTGAAAATATATCTTGTTCGTTTATTGGTATTATTGTATAATCTGGAAGCGTAATAGATGCTAAGGCCGAAGTCGGAAACAATGCAGGAACATAATTTGTAAAAATGCCGGAAATGACATGATTAGATTTGAGTATAACATGTACAGCGGTATTAAGTAAAATAGGGATAAATTTATTTGATTGTATGTTAGCTGCTTTATTAATACTAAAGCTTGCCGGCGCTTGTAATCCAAGTATTATAATTGGTATTGTTAGTTGATTCATCATAGGTGGAAGGTAACGTAATACCTTTTCAAACGATCCGCTTGAAGAATCTATATTACCTGCTTTTTTTAAATCATCTGTAGCACAAACATAAATTCCTACTTTCCCTTGTACTGCTTTTTGAACATGGTTAAGTTCGCAAGCCAAAACAGGTTTTAATAAGTTCCATGCGATTGCTTCACCATGATTAAATGCGATTTCAACACAGAAAGCATTATCACATGCAAAATCAAGTCGCCACTCTGTATTACCAAGGACACCTAGAGTATCATTGAATATATCAACCTCTTTATGTCAACCTGGCAAATTAGATATTCGCAATCTAATTAGTGTATTTATAGATGTAGTGAGCGATTTAAAAGATGTTCCTCGTTGACGATGAAGATTCTTTTCGTTAGTAAAGTCGGTAATCAAATCTTCATCTGTAATAGAGCCTATCGAATTAATGAATTCGTTATATCTATTAATTAGCTCGGTGTCAGAATTGATTATTGGTTTAGCAAATCTATGTGAATATTCTATAAACTGCATAGTATAATCCTTTCATCACTTTCTTATCTGTTCTTCAATGTAAGTCCTATTGAACCAAAAGCACTGCTTTGTCATCATACGTCCGTCGGGGAGAGGGAGTTTGTCGCTGCCGTCCTTGCCATGAGGACGAACATGAGCTACTGTGCTTTCTGATTGCTTAGGAAGGTTGTTACATACTTTTCCGTTCTTCGCTTCAAGAACAACACCTTCGTTGATAGTTTTTACAGTACGCTCCCATACACGCTGAACTTCCTCTAAATCATCATTCGGTATGTTCCAGAACTTCACACGCTCAAACACATATTCACCGTCATCATTCTCCTGAAAGATAACGAACAGGAACTTTGTTGGACATAACGACAACATATTTGCCTGTATGTAAAGGGATAAAGCTGAACTTAATATTAGGGACTCTTGGAAAAATCGATTGCAAGTCAGTCCTTCTTTGTAGTTCAAACTTGTCTATATCATTTTGTGGAATAGTGATACCGAGGATTTCGCTGGCTAATCCTTGTTCTTCTTTGATACCATAAATCAAATAGCCACCTTCAGCATTAGCAAACGAACAGACGTCATTCCTGAACTCGACCTTTTTGGCGTTTTTTTCTTTATTCTCTTTTATCTCCAAGAAGGAGAAATTTTCTTTATAGTCGATATACTCGCCTTCTCTGAATGTTGAATCATCAATAAGTAATTGGATATCATCTTCATTACATTCAAGAAGTGTCTTGCCATTTATCTGAAATACCATAAGTCTATTCCTCCAACAAAAAATGAGCCTTATGCATATCGCATAAGACCCATTGTAAAAAGCTGTTATATCATTTTTCAGCGGCGATGATAGTATCAAGGACTTTGCCCATACGAGTTATCATAGGAACAACAAGTGCATTTCCCATACAGAAATAGCGCATCCTATCGGGCATACCTGTGTTTGTCCAGTTATCATCGAAACCCTGCAAACGTTCAGCTTCAACAGGTGTCAGCAAGCGCAGATTACCTGTTTTACGGTCTGCTACGACATGAGTTGAACGATTGAGAGTTGATTCACTGGTGAGCATCGTACGTCCAGGTCTGTCCCACGGATCGGGGAAAGCAACGGGGCCTTCTGAGAAAACATACTGATGACCATTGGCAGCGGTGCGGTTTATCTTCTTAGAACCTTTCAGATATGACCACTTGCTCATCTTGTCAGTCGGGATAAAGCATTTCTCGTCAGCTTCATCTTGAAGTATCTCGCCCAAGGTAATAGGCTTCTCTTCCTTTTCCTTGATCTTGACCGTTGTTATCTCTCCACCAGTCATAAATCCTGCATTTTCAAAAGCAAAAGAGAACTTGTCGCTGACTTCCACTATATCCGTTCCAATAGTTGTTTTCTTGAAGTCCTCGGTATCAGCTATGGGAAAAGCCTTAGCCATAAAGCCCTGAGACTTTATGATATCCTCTGCCGAGATGCCATTCATATCCTTGCCGTATTTCGTATCATCATTTTTATAGGCGAATATGAAAGTCCTTCTCCTTCTCTGAGCTGCACCGTACAGAGCTGCATTGACAACACGCCATTCAACGCTGTAACCAAGTTCTGCAAAGCAGGCGAGGATAACACCGAAGTCACGTCCACGCTGTTTGGCAGGAGATTTGAGAAGTCTGTCAACGTTCTCCAACAGACAGAACGGTGGATTTTTAGCGATAAGCGTATCTCTTATCTGCCACCAGAGGACACCTTTCTTGCCTTCAATTCCCTTAGAAGAAGCCAGCGTATGTGCTACGCTGTAATCCTGACAGGGGAATCCACCCACAAGGAGCGTATGGTCAGGGATATTATTCTTTTCAACTGTGCTTATATCCTCGCCCGTGTGAAACTCCCCATTGACATCGGGACTGTCACCAAAATGCTGTACATAGCAATCATGCGCCCACTGGACTTTCTTGCCAGGCTCCCATTGAGAGAACCAAACAGTCTGCCAATTGGACGCAAGCCTATCAAACCCGAGTCGGAAACCTCCGACTCCGGCAAACAACTCACAAATCGTTTTATTCATTTTTAAGCCCTCCTATGACCATAAAGGTCAGCTCGCTTGTAGCATAGACCGAATAATATTAGCACCGACAAATGTCGGATCGGTGGTCTATTGTTCTATTATAGCATAAATGAGCAGAAAAAGCAATGCTTAAGACGGATATTTTGCTTAGATTTCACAATTTGTAACCTTGACGCCAGTGGAGTCAAAGTCCCCCCCATCACCTATTCTCCGCCAGTACCTTATCCCTGAAAGCCTTGATAACAGCTTCCTGTTCCTCAATCGTATGAGCCAGCTCCGCAACAGGTAATCCAAATTCAACACATTCTGCCAGCTTGCTGTCAACGACAGCCTTGCATTTCTTTTTCAGATCATCAAACTCGTCCATGACGTATGGGCTGACTTTGGCTATCCTCAAATCTTTTTTCTTATTTCTGACATAGGCGGTGTAATTATCCATGTCGCGAGTGTAGTCGCTGTTTTTTCGTTTCTCCCTTATCATCTGATTTTTCAGCCTTTTATTTTCAGCAAGACATTCTTCACGTTCACAGCACACAGCTTCTTCCGTTCCGAGAAAATGGCGGTGACAGAACCTGCACTCGCATACTTTTAACCCCGCATTGAACACTGCGAAACTGAATTCATAGAAGAAAGTGAGCAGAGGCTTATCGGCAACACGATACACTATGTTTGTATTTTCGGCGCGAATGACAGCAAGCTGCGATCTCGGAGTGGCAACAAGTATTTCGCCCGTAGCCGAGTAGTCAAAATTACGCTCATCGTTCATAGCCTGCAATATCTCGTCAAATTGCTTCTGAAGCTCGGCTCTTGCCGTTTCCACCAGCTTTTTATGGTTGAACCTCTCCTTAACATAGTCCTTCGGCATCAGGATCGGCTCACCGATGTTCATATAAGCTACCGTAAGCAGATTACTGTAATACTTGAAAAATACGTTGTCACTGTTTTGGATAACAGCAGACCCGACATTTTTTACAAGATCCTGAACCTTGATACGCTCGTTCAGACCGCTCATCATAGTGATACGGAGATTTTCAAATATCTCACTGCGATTATTGCGAAAATCCTCAAGCTGAGACAGTATCTCATCAAACGTATAGACCTTTTCTTTTTCAGAAGCCGACAGAAGTTCATTTTTATTGATAGACCACACGATACTCA
>OMNP01000749.1_pt1 | contig 12051 bp, 10 predicted proteins | sample 1673811 | NCBI WGS metagenome assembly OMNP01 (sample SAMEA103958127, study PRJEB25191) | human gut metagenome | biome: human-associated habitat [ENVO:00009003]; feature: intestine environment [ENVO:2100002]; material: feces | place: Germany | collected 2013/2015
TCTGCATGCCGCCCTCGCCCATGCTTTGGGTGAGGCGCGCGGCCTCCTTTGCCGTCTTTGCATAGACCATCACGCCGCCGACCGTCTGATCGAGCCGGTGGACGGGGTAGACCTCGCAGCCCAGCTGCGCGGCAAGCAGCTGCGGCAGCGCCTGCGCATCCATCCCCTGCGCCGCAATGCCCACGGGCTTGACGCAGACAACGGAGGTTTTTGTTTCCTGCAGAATTTCGATCATTCGTGTCCCCTCACTTTTCTGCCATTCTAACAGAAAAATACACGCCGTGCAACAGCTTGCATTCTGCCGCGCGCTCCGATATAATACAAGAACATCACGCAGAAACGGAGCACCGATCATGACGACAGAGCAATACCGGACGCGGTCCGGACTTTCCATCTTTCTCTCCTTTTTCAGGCCGCACCAGGGCCTGTTTTTTCTCGACCTGGCCTGCGCGCTGGTCGTGGCGCTGATCGATCTGGCTTACCCGATCGTCTCGCGCTACGCGATGCGGACGCTGCTGCCGCAGAACGCCTATCGCGCGTTTGACGGCAAGCTGCGTCCGGATCTGCCCATGGTGGATACCCCGTACAGCCGCGCCCGTCACCGCGGGTAGGGTAGAGCGCGGACAGCCATTACTGACGAGCTGCTCGCGCTCAACATCAACTGCATATGCTGCGCCTTTGACCCCGACTCCATCGCGAGCCGGGGCCTTTTGTTTGGAGCGGAAACTGTGTCCCGGAATTGCCACTCAGAACGGGACGCGCTTTCCGGTAGAGCCTCTGGCGGAAACAGCGTCCCAGAATCGATGCTCAGAATGGGATTCACTTTCCGGATCGGCCCTCAACCGGAAGCTGTGTCCCGGAATCATGCCTCAGAATGGGATGCGTTTTCCGCTGGCCGGTCGTTTGGAAAGCGCATCCCAGTTTGAGTGTTTATTCCGGGATGCGGTTTCCGCTGAAGGACTCAACCGGAAAGCACGACCCGTTCCGAGACCTGATTCCGGGACACGGTTTCCGCTAGGCATGCCATCTGGAAAGTACATCCCGTTTTGAGCACTCAATTTGGGACATGGTTTCCGCGGGTGCTGCCAACCGGAAAGTGTGTCCCAGTTTGGTGGGCAGGCGGGCATAAGCTCAGCAGCTCCTACAGCTCAATATCGTTGAGCCATGTCGGTAGAGCGGTCTGCCGGATGCCTGCCGTCTGCAGCTTTTTGGCGAGCATTCCTGCCGAGCGGACCTCGTTCATGGTAAAGCGCAGCAGAGGGTGGCCGTAGAGCGATAGGTGCGCCTCGCGCTGTCGTTCGGCAACGAGCGCCTCGGCGGTGGTGCGTCCGGCCAGCATGGTCTGGTCGGTATATTTGATGAGCCCGTCGAGCTCGCCCAGCGTGAGTTCCCGCGCCTGGCGCTCCCAGGCAAAGTCCGTTCGTATGGGCTTGGCCGAATCGAAGGGGTCCGTCAGCTCGTATTGAAGCCAGTCGGGCGCAAAGCCCGTCTCGATCATGACGGCTCGGGCGACCGATTCCCCGCCGCTCTCGGCGCGGGCGTCGGCATATCGAAGCGTTGTGAGGGCGGTGCGAATCGCACGACCATTGCGGGCAGTCGCTCGTTGCTCAACGGCCTCCATCAGCTGTTCCCGCGCAAGGCCGAGCTTTAGGATCGCCGAATCGGCAATGGGCATGCCATCGGCAAAACCAGTTTGCAGCAGGCAATCTGTGACCGTTTGGATGGGCGGCGTTACCGATATGCCGGCTCTGCGTATTGCTCCGGCCGGCTCAATCTGGTGCCGCTGAATATGTGCGCCCGGACGAGCCGACGGCTTTGTCGAGCTGCAGACATGCACGACATTCAGGTGCCGCCACGAGACCTCGAGCCCCAGCAGGCAAGCTGCCGAAAACGAGCAGAACGTCCAATCGGGATGGATGATCGCAAGGGCGCGGATAATCTCGCAATGGCGTTGCGCTCGGTTGAGTTCATCCCAGCGCGTTTTTCGCGCAAACAACCCCGGCATGGGCGAGACAACCGTGCCGCCGGTGCGCCGAAGGAGCGCTTTTCGGATCGCCGTGCTCGGGGGAATCAGACAGCGCCCCTCTTGTTCGGCTTGAGTGAGCAGTTGGTCGATGAGCTGGTCATTGCAATGGGTCATGAGCTACCGCCTCCTTTTGGGTAGCAAAAACGTATCAGCTGGAACTTGCCGCTCAGCTGACCAAAAGCTGACCAAAATCTAACCATGCAGGTAGATGACCTGCTTTTGGCGACATATTTCTTGTTTGAATCGGTGGGCGGTAATCGGCGACCGTGAACGGTAGCTAGATATGAAACCTTGGTAAGTTTCGGGACGTGTACTTTTTGAAAAAGAGCATTCTATCTGCTGTTTTGTGTTTCTGGATCGCATATTTGAAGGTATGTGATAAGGGCGGAGGATCGTCGTCTTGTATCTGCGGAAACTGTGACCTGGAATTGCCACTCGGAATGGGACGCGCTTTCCGGATGGCATGTTTGGCGGAAACTACGGCCCAGTTTTTGGCTCCAGAACGGGATACATTTTCCGGAACGGTCCACGTGCGGTGGTGTACCGACCCTTTTGCGTGCGCCGCTTGTCGAATTACGTTATAGCTAGCTATATTATAGGAAGGTATAATATAGCTAGCTATAACGCAAAGGAAGGATGGCCCTATGTTTATCGGAAGAACAGTGGAAATGTCCGAGCTCAATCGACTGTATGGCACGGGCTCCTTTGAGATGCCCGTGATTTACGGCCGCCGTCGCGTGGGTAAAACGCGCCTTATCACAGAGTTCATCCAAGGCAAGAAGGCTATTTACTTTCAAGCTCGTCGTACCAATGCAGAGGCAAACCTGCACGGCTTTAGCCAGGCGATACTTGCAGGCTCGGTTGGTGCTGCAGGCGTGTCGTTTCGTAGTTTTGACGAAGCGTTCGATGCATTGGCCACCATGGCTCGCACGGAACGTTTGGTTGTCGTGATTGACGAGTATCCCTATCTCGCCCAATCGAATCCCGAAATCAGCTCGTTGCTGCAAGACAAGATCGACCACTTATACAAAGAGACCAAGCTTATGCTTATCCTGTGCGGGTCGTCGCTTTCGTTTATGGAAGAGCAGGTGTTGGGCTATGAGAGTCCGCTATACGGTAGGCGTACGGCCCAGTTTAAGATCATGCCGCTCGATTTTATGACGACCCTCGGCCTGTGGCAGAGCATGGGTCGCGAAGACGCTGCAGTTTGCTATGGCATGACGGGTGGCATTCCTGCATATATCGAGAAAGTCGATCCTGCCGCACCGCTCAAGGACAACATCAAACGTCTTTTTCTTACTCCTACGGGCTATCTCTTTGAGGAGCCGAGTAACCTGCTGTTGCAAGAGTGCCGCAATCCCGAGCAATATGATGCAATCGTGCAAGCAATTGCTCAGGGGCGCTCGAAGATCTCAGAGATTGCGAGCTCTACGGGAATCCCTGCGAGCAACGTAAAGAGCTATGTGGATAAGCTGGCGTCGCTTGGGATTGTCGAGCGCGAGCTGCCCCTAAACGAGACGAGCAATAAGCGAGCCGTGTATCTGCTTAGCGACCAGATGTTTAGGTTCTGGTACAAGTTTGTGCCGCAGAACATTGGGCTGATTCAAAACGATATGGCCGAGATGGCGTATAAGCGCATTGAGCCGCACGTATCGGATTACATGGGTACGGTCTTTGAGCTCATATGCAGACAATACGTGTACGAACTCGCGCGGGCGGGCCAGCTCGATGTGGTTCCGGCGAGCGTCGGGCGCTGGTGGGGGACGGATAATCGCACGCATACGCAGGAAGAAATCGACTTGATTGTTGACGATGGCGAGGGCGCTGCGCTGTTTGCGGAGTGCAAATGGCGCAATGAACCGGTGGGCGAGGATGTTCTGGAAAAGCTCGTGTACCGAAGCGAGCTCTTTAGGCGGCAACGAAAAAGCTATGCGCTTTTCTCAAAAAGTGGCTTTACGCAGGGATGTCGGGATGCCGCGGAGAGTAGGGGAGACGTCAAGCTGATCTCGTTTGCCGAGATGTGAGGGCGGGGATAATGAAGCGCGTCCTGATTTGATGCTGGGAATGGGATGTGCTTTCCTTTTGCGACCTTTGGCGGAAAGTGCGTTCCAGATTTCGGCTTCAGAATGGGATGCCGTTTCCGGATCGGCCCTCAAACGGAAATTGCATCCCGGAATGAGCGCTCAGAACGGGATGAGCTTTCCCAACGAGGTCGCATGCGGAAGCTGTGTCCCGGATTCTGACTCCAGAGTGGGATGCCGTTTCCGGCTGAGGTCTCTGGCGGAAGCTGTATCCCGGAATCGAGCTTCAGAGTGGGACGTGCTTTCCCGTCAGGAGCTCAAGTGGAAACTACGTCCCGGATTCAAGCCTCGGAATGGGACGTGCTTTCCGGATGGGCTTCAAGCGGAAACTGTGTCCCAGAATCGACATGGCTTCAAGTGGAAAGCGCGTCTTAGAATACCGCGCCGGCGTTTTTGGCGGTCGTGGTTGGAAAGGGGAGCATTGCCTACACGCGCGACGACGGCGTGGCGGTGATCCCCATGGCGGCACTTGGGGCGTAGTGGTTTTGCGGTTTGCGGTTTGCGGGGTACTGGGCCTCCATTACCGAAAATCCATTTGGTAAACCAGATGCTCGCGGATAGAATAAAGTCGACGGCAGCCCAAGTGGTGAAGAGCTGGGCAGCGCCGTTGCTTGGTCAAGAGGTCAGCGCCTTAATGGCAGCGACTTGTTATGCTTCGAATGCTGCTTGAGTGCCTCGGAAAGTTCGATAAGCGCCGTGAAGAGCGAGACCAAAGCAACCAAGAGCTCTGTGAGCTCTGATGGGCCCGGGATGACCGCTGATTCAAGTCACCGGGCCTAAATCTTTTTCACACATTCGAATAGGCGGGCGACTCTTTTGGGGCTGTCTGCGTGGCGCGTGCCTGGTGCATGGCACTGCATCCCGCTTTTGTGTCCGCACGGGCGGCTACGCTTACCGCAACGTAGCCATTCGTGGAAAGGACGGATGCCATGTCGATGGATAAAACTGGGTTCGTGAGCGTTGGCGCCGAGATCGAGGACGAGGTGATGCCCGATCGCGTCGTGTTTAGCATCTGCTTTGGAGGAAGCTTCGATACCAAGGAGGCGTGCCTGGACGACTACAACGCCGATCGCGTTAAGGTCGCTACGGCATTGGCGCCCTTTGGTTTGGATGGCGAGCTAACGTGTCGCGGTTACGCCTGCTACGCGCGAACGACACGCAGAAAGGCGACGATCACTGGCTATAGCTACCATGCCTACGGCACAGTCGCCGCGTTGATTGACGCCGTCGATGTCGCCGCTATATGGACGGCTCTTAACACCTGCGGTTCGCGCGCCGACATGAGCGTAGGTTTTGATCTAGTCGACCGGCGTGCTGCCGAGGATGCCCTCATCGCCCGCGTCGTCGAGCGAGCCCGCAACAATGCGCAGGCGCTTGCGGCGGCATCGGGTTCTAAGCTGGATGGCGTCAAGCATATCTCCTACAACAGTCAGCTTGGCAGCATGGATCGGCTTTGCTATGCAAGTGCGGCCGATTTTGCGCTCGGAGCTCCTGCGGGATCGGCTGATTCCAAGGTGACGGTGCTGGAGCCAGAGCCTATCGAGGTCGAGTGCTCCGTGGATGTGGAATGGTGGCTGGAGTAGAGGGGCGAGCCCCGGACTTCGTAACCGAAATTCCATTTGTTAAACCTGGCGCTCGTGGGTAGAATAAGGTCGACGGCAGCTCAAGTGGTGGAATGCTGGGCAGCGCCGTTACTTCGATTAAGGGGTCATCGCCTTAGTGGCGTCGACCCCTCTTTTTCTGCTTCGTACGCTGCTCGAGTGCCTCGGTAAGTCCGATAAGCGCCGTGAGGAGCGAGACCAAAGCGGTCAGGAGCTTCACGAAATCAGTCAGATCGGTCATGGGCATCACCTCCCGTCGCATGGAGGGCGCTGCCCGGCACATGGAACTGCCGTCAACAACTGCAACTCTATCAAAGTACTGCTATAAATACGAATATATGTTCGATAATAACAGTGACATGATTCTCTCAAAGTGTGGCTTTACGCAAGGATGCCGGAAAGCCATGCTGTGCGATTTCATGTCCGCACGGGCGCCTGTCCTTACGGCAATGTAGCCGCCTATGTAGTAAGCGGCATTTGACGGAGAAAGGCCATAACCGTGTCAGCTGAAAAGACGCCGCGTATCTCGGCTATCGATACGACGAACTTTGCGCGCCAGATTGTGCTGGACTTTGAGTTTGCGCCGGTGCCAAAGCAGCGCCAGCGCCGTGGACTGCGCAATGAGATTATCGAGGTCGGCGCCGTCAAGCTCGATAACCGCGGCAACGTTATAGGCGAGTTCTCGCAGTTTGTGCAGACAGAATTTACCGAAGGCGTTGCGTTTCCCGTCCGCGAGCTCACGGGGATATCGGCCGTGGACACCGCGATGGCCGACCCGCTCTATGCGGTGATCAAAAGGCTCAGCGATTGGATCGGTCGCTACTCCGCCCAGGTGGTCGTTGGAGCGGGGCGGATCGTCGACAGCTTTTGACCGAGTGCCAGGCAAAACACATCGACCTTGCCGCATTTCCTACGGACTGGGCCGACCTGCAGGCGTTTTACACCTCGATCATGGACGTGGGCAGCCACGGGTGCGTCTCTTTGAGTGACGCGACAACATGGTTTGGCATCGAGTTTGACGAGTCGACGGGCCACGCCCACAGCGCCCTAGCCGATGCGCGCGTGACCGCCAAGCTGCTCAAGCAGATGATGGATGGGGACTACCGCGTGAGTCCGCACGCCCAGGAAGTCCGCCAGCGTTGGGGGATGGGCGAGCGACCCCAGACGCGCCTTTCCAGCAAGTGCCCCGAGCTGAGAGACCTGCTGCTGAGGCTGAAGGCGGAGGGGAGGTAGGCGGGGCAGACAATATTGTCGTTTCGCCTGTGAAGAAGGAACCAATTAACTACAAAGTGTGGATGGCTTCTAGTGAAGACTTAAACACCAAACTAAGAAAAGGTTATCGAGCCATTGGGACTGCAGCATTCGCCCATCGCAAGACGTTACTCGTTCAAATTGGGACGCTCCACATCCTATGAAATGGTTAATGCGGAGCGTCCCTAGAACTCTGTCTTCTGTTACCTAATAGTAGAGTTCGATATACGAATACGCCTTATCAAAAAGAGCCTGGTCTTTGAGCTTATAGCGCATCCACAGAATGGCACGGAGCTGTTTTTTAACCTCTTTCACGCCAGCCGTGGTAGCTTGCCAGCCGTCGAAGCGAGTTATCTTAACGATCTCGTCAATGTCATTGACGATGTTCTCGACGATGATAGGCGTGTCGCCGTTCTTGATGCCGTTAAAGAGCTCAGTGAGAGCAGCCTTTCCCTTGTCCTCCTCTTCCTCGGGCACGACTTCCTTTTCGGCGGCTCGTGCTTCTTTGGCGAGGTCGATGAGCATCTTGAGGAACTCGACGCTGTTGATGAGACCTTGCTCGTGACGTTCCCTCAGGTCCTCCAGGCGCTCGCCGAGCTTCTGGAACTTGCCATTCTTATCGTGCCTGCGGATTCGGGCGACGAGATCTATCTCCAGCTTACGCGTGATCTTCTCGGTATTGCTCTTGTCGTTGATGAAGTGCTCGATCATGTCCTCGTCGAGCTCAAGGATGTCGTCATCGTCTCGGACTCTCTCGACGGTGATGTTCTCGTGCACGAGCTCGATTGTCTTGGGCCCGAGCGCTGCCCAGATGAGCTTCCCGCGATTGTCTACCGGTCTCACGGAATCGTAGACCTGCGAGAGCCAGATGAAATCGGGCTTGTAGGGATTGAGACATGCGTCGGGCGAAAGGGCTTCCCACGCTCTGTTCAAGACCGAGAAGTCGGCCCCAAACTGGTCTTTCACCTTTGTCGTTGGCAGGCATTGTTGAGCTTCGAGAAGGGACTCCCAATCCGCGCTGCGGCGGTCTCTGACCGTTGAGAAGTACTCAAGACAGCAATGCATAAGCCCGGGTAGCTCGGCCTTTACCTCGTCGATGTTGGTTATAACCTTCTGCACCTCGGCCTCGTCGAAGTGCAGAGACTTGGCGACGTTGTCGAAGAGGCCGATATAGTCGACAATGAGACCGAATGTCTTCTTGTCGTTGTAGACGCGGTTGGTTCGACAGATTGCCTGCAACAGCGTGTGGTCGCGCAAGGGCTTGTCAAGGTACTGAGTTTGCAGGATGGGCGCATCGAACCCCGTGAGCAGCTTTGCAGTGACGATGAGAATCTTGAGTGGATCGTCCGGGTCGCGGAAACGGTCAAGGAGCTTTTCTTCGGCATCGCGATCGCGACGATATGCCTTGTACCGGTCCTCCTTGTCGTTGTTCGTGTCCATGACGATGGTGACTGCATCAGCGCCCAAGAGCTTGTCGAGCTCCTCCTTATACAGCAGGCAGCACTCTCGGTCGTAGCAGACTACCTGCGCCTTGAAGCCGTCGGGCTCAACCTTCGATTTGAAGTGTTTGGCAATGTGTTCACACACCTTGTGAATGCGGTCGGGGGCCTTCATGACGGCTTCGATCTTGACGCGCCTGGTGAGTTCCGCCTTGTCCTCTTTGCTGAGGTCTCGGGTCATTTCGTCAAAGGCGGCGTTCACGACCTCTTGGTTGACGTGGAGCTCGACGGGAACGGTTTCAAAATGGAGCGGCAATGTGGCGTGGTCGCGGATGGAGTCGGCGAAGGAATAGCGGCTCATGTAGCCGGACTTGTCCTCTTTGGCACCGAAGGTGTGGAACGTGTTCTTGTCGGTTCGGTTGATGGGCGTGCCGGTCAAGCCGAAGAAGAAGGCGTTTGGCAAGGCGAGTCGCATCTTCTCGCCGAGGTCGCCCTCTTGGGTGCGGTGCGCCTCGTCGACCATGAGGATGATGTTCTCGCGCTCGTTGAGCGTCCCCGCAACCTCGCCGAATTTGAAGATGGTGGTGATGAGGACCTTTCTCATGTCCTGCTTGAAGAAGGACTCAAGCTCCTCCTTGCTGCCGGCGCTTGCGAGGTTGGGGATATCGGATGCGTTGAAGGTCCCTGTGATCTGGGTCTCGAGGTCGATTCGGTCATCCACGATGACGACGGTCGGGTTCTTGAGTTCGGGGACCATGCGCAGCTTCTGGGCGGCGAATACCATGAGCAGTGACTTTCCTGAGCCCTGGAAATGCCAAATGAGGCCACACTTCGGGTATCCTGCGCGGACGCGGTCCACGATGAGGTTCGCGCCCTCGAACTGTTGGTAGCGACAGATCAGCTTGATGCGTCGATGCTTCTTGTCGGTGGCGAAGAGCGTGAAGAACTGGAAGATGTCCATGACGTTCGAGGGGGTGAGCATGGATGCCATGCTTCTCTTGACGTCGGCAAGTGTGCCCTCGCTCTTCTTGTCGCCCTCATGCCAGGGTCCCCACATCTCGGGAGGCATGTTCACCGACCCGTAGCGATAGCATTTTCCTTCGCTGGCGAAGTTGATGGCGCTACAGACGAACATCTGCGGGATGCTCTTCTCATATTTAGCGATGTCGCCAGCGCCGTCGAGCCAGGTTATCGAATCGCGCACCGGCGTCTTGAGCTCGCCGATGACGAGCGGAAATCCATTGACAAGAAGGACGAGGTCGAGGCGCTTGCCGCCCTGTTCCTGGGGGTAGACCCACTGGTTGGTGACGATGTACTCGTTTTTGTCAAGATCGCCGTCCGCCGCCGTGCCAAAGAAGCGGATGGGGACCATGCGGCCGTCTTTGCCGTAGGGGAATGAGTTCTCCTCGATGACGAGCTTTTTGAACCGCTCGTTGGTGGAGACCAGGTTCTGCGGACTTGTGGACTGAATGAGGGCCCTGAGTCGGTAGATGATCTCGTCGGCGCGATCGGGGTCTTCTGCAATCTCCGGGTTAAGCCTGATGAGGGCGTCCTTGACCATGGGCTCGACCATGACGTCGGCATGGCGGCGCGGGAGGTCTTCGGCAGCCACGTATCTCCAGCCAAGGCTGGCAAGCGCCTCGACGCTCATTTGCTCGATGGTGTTGTCCTCGTTAAACATTTCCGAGCCCTAACTCCTGGTTCAAGATTTTCTTCGTCGTGGCGTTTAGCTCATCGAGGGCCTTTTGTACGGCAAATTTCGATTTGTCGATCGAAGTGGCGAAGTCAGCGAATTCTCTCTGGAGGGAAAACGGAGGCACAGGAATCTCAATTGATCGAATTTTCCTGGTACTTAAGGTGTGTAAACCTGAGGTATTGACCGCTTTAGCCATGATTTGTCTCCTTCCTTCGGAGGACGACAAGAAAGTTTGAACATAAAGCGGGAGGGCCTCGTCTCTTAGGCGAACTCGGATTAGGTGATTCTGATGGACGCAAGGATCAATTTGACCATTCCAAATTGCCGATCTTCCTATTTGTGTATCGCTGCCATTACCCTCAACAATTAACAAGTCGCCGGATATTAGCCTAACGGCTTCATACTCCTGTTCCGTCAGTCCAATGGTCTTCACTTCCGTTAGGTCAAGTTCATTGGGGAGAATATTGGCGACACGAAGGTATGGAAGCTGCAACTTCATGGCTTCTCGTTTTTTGTTCTTTGTAATCCCGCCCTGAATATCAGCTATGTCTTCAAGATGTTTTATCGGAATGCCAGGCTTATCGAACATCTCGACAAATTGTGATTTACAGACGCAGGATGTCTGAATGGGCGGCGATGCTCAGCTCATTTATCTCGGCAAATATGACGGTATAATCACAAGGGCTGTAATTTGTATTTTTGAGCTCATAGGTACCTGAATGACTGAAGAACCGATAAGTAAATCCGAGCTGGGAAACCACTTACTCGGAGCCTGCGATATCCTGCGTGGCCCCATCAACCAGGACGAGTACAAGAGCTACATCACACCGTTGCTCTTCTTCAAGCGCATCTCCGACGTCTACGACGAGGAGACCACCGAAGCTCTAGAGATGTCGGACGGAGACGAAGACTACGCCGCCCTGCCCGAAAACCACAGCTTCGCGGTGCCGGACGGCTGCCATTGGCAGGACGTGCGCAACACCGGCGCAAACGTCGGCAAGGCAATCGTAGACGCCATGGTAGGAATCGAACGAGCCAACCCCGATACCCTCAGCGGCCTCTTCAGTAGCTTCGACGATGCGAGCTGGACAGACAAAGGCAAGCTCTCCGACGAGCGCCTGAAGGACCTCGTCGAGCACTTCTCAGCAAAGAAGTTCGGCAACAGAAACTACAGCGCCGACATGATGGGCGACGCCTACGAATACCTGATCAAGAAGTTCGCCGACATGCAGAAGAAGAACGCCGGCGAGTTCTACACCCCGCGCGAAATCGTCAAGATGATGGTCTCCCTGCTTGAGCCGAAACCTGGCGAGACCGTCTATGACCCCGCCTGCGGCACGGGCGGTATGCTCATCGAAGCCGTGCGGCAGATGGACAACTCCAAGCTAGCTTACGGAAAGCTCTATGGCCAAGAGAAGAACCTCAGCACGTCCGCCATAGCGCGAATGAACCTGTATCTCCACGGCGCGAAGGACTTCCGCATCGCCCAGGGCGACACCCTGCGCGAGCCCGCCTTCCTTGCCGGGAACACCCTCAGGTCGTTCGACTGCGTCCTCGCCAATCCACCCTTCTCCCTTAAGAACTGGGGATCCGCAGAGTTCTCCTCGGACCCATGGGGCCGCAACATCTGGGGTGTCCCCACCGACAAGTCGGCGGACTTCGCATGGGTGCAGCATATGGTCTGCTCCATGGACGAGAAGAGCGGTCGCTGCGCCGTAGTGCTGCCCCAGGGCGCACTGTTCCACGGCGGCAAGGAGGGTGCCATCCGCAAGGAGTTGCTCAAGTCAGACAAGGTCGAGGCAGTGATCTCGCTCGCGAGCGGCGTCTTCTACAGCACCGGCGTCTCCGCCTGCGTGCTGTTCCTCCGGAATGACAAGCCTCCGGCGCATCGGGGCCGCGTCTGCATCATCGACGGTACCGAGATCTTCACCGCCCAGCGCGCGCAGAACATGATCAC
>OMNP01000757.1_pt1 | contig 11994 bp, 10 predicted proteins | sample 1673811 | NCBI WGS metagenome assembly OMNP01 (sample SAMEA103958127, study PRJEB25191) | human gut metagenome | biome: human-associated habitat [ENVO:00009003]; feature: intestine environment [ENVO:2100002]; material: feces | place: Germany | collected 2013/2015
GGTTTCCAAAGGGCGATCGGAAAGCCCTTTGGTCGCGCCCGCAGGCGCGATTCCCCCTGCTCCATAAAAAACAAGCATGAAAAAGCGATTTGCCGGATGCACTAAAAACGCATTCCCCTGCGCTTTGCAACCGAAGCGCTTATTCGCACTCAATGCCATCCGAGTACAGCACCAGCTGCGGCTGCTCTTCGTTCGCGGGCAGATACCGCCAGCATTCCTCGCCCCCGGAGGTGTCTACCAGAATGCTCCACACCGCGCCGTTGTCAAAGCACAGCGTCACATCCCCAATAGAATCCACCATCACCGTGCGGACGATGAATCGGTTTTCGATGCCTGTCAGCACGTCGTTCAGCTCCACAATGCGGTCATCAAGCCGGTTCGCGCCCAACTCGTCACAGCGGTAGTCATCCGGAATGACATCCTCCTCCAACCCCTGCTTGCGCCACAAATCCCACATGGCTTCCGACGGCTGGAAATAGTCACTTCGCGCCAAGGAAACCCGCCCATCCTGCACCAGACGATAGTAGCATTGCAAGTGCAGGGATTGTTCCTCCTGCACCTCGGTCGTCAGCGCGCGCGGCGCAAACGACAGGCAAAGCAAATCCGCCGTGCGGGAGAGGTTGATGAGGGTGCAGCCGACCAAATCATTGAGCTTCTTCTGGACAAAAAGCATGTCCGTGTTGTTCATATTAGTCCCTTCCAATTTTCCACTGGGGATTTACTTTCCGCCGAAAGCGTCCAGCACCGCCTGCGCCATGCCGCCCTTCTCGCAGTGCGCCGTGTGGCGAATCGGCAGGGAACGCAGTGCCTTCACCTGCTGCGGCACGGGCATCCCCGAACGCGCTTCCAATTCATCCGAGCAGGCGAACGCATCCAGTCCGGCGACGGCGTTCTTTCCGGCGACGGCGGTCAGCACATCGGCGGCGAACTTGTAGGGGCTGGCGGTGGACACGATGACCGTCGGGGTCAAATCGCCCGACGTCTCGCGGTACTGGCGCAGAACGCGGCTCGCAACGGCGGTGTGCGTGTCCATCAGGTAGTGATGCTGCTCGAACACGCGGGCGATTTCCTCTGCGCAGTCGCAGTCATCGGCGTACCCGGCGGCAAAGACGCTCAGCAGCCACTCCTGCCGCTGCTGACCAACGGCGTAGGACTGGCTCGTGCGCAGCTGCTGCATCCAGCGGGCAATCAGCGCGCCGTCGCGGTCGGCGCATTCAAACAGCAGACGCTCCAAATTCGAGGAAATCAGGATATCCATCGAGGGGGAGGTCGTCTTGAAGAACTGCCGGCGCGTGTCGTAAACGCCGCCAAGGAAGAAATCCGTCAGCACGTTGTTGCGGTTGGAGGCGCAGATGAGCTTCTTGACCGGCAGCCCCATGCTCCGTGCGTAGTAGCCCGCGAGGATATTGCCGAAATTGCCCGTCGGCACGACGAAATTCACCTCGTCGCCCAGCGCAATCGCGCCCGCGTTCAGCAAATCGGCATAGGCGGAGAAATAATAGACAATCTGCGGCACGAGGCGGCCGAAGTTAATCGAGTTGGCGGAGGAAAGCACCTTGCCGCGCGCGTTCACCTGCTGATGGAAATCCGCGGAGGAGAACAGCGCCTTCACGCCGGACTGCGCATCGTCGAAATTGCCGTTCAGGGCGATGACGTGCGTGTTTTCGCCGCCGGTGGTGGTCATTTGCAGCTTCTGCACGTCGCTGACGCCGTCGGTCGGGTAAAAGACGGTGCAGGATGTTCCCGGCACGTCCTTGAAGCCTTCGAGTGCCGCCTTGCCCGTGTCGCCGCTGGTTGCGACGAGAATCGCTACTTCGCGGTTTTCACCGTTCTTCTTGGCGGAGAGCGTCGTCAGGTGCGGCAGCAGCTGCAGCGCCATATCCTTAAACGCGAGCGTCGGCCCATGGAAGAGTTCCAGCACATGGGTATTGCTGTCGAGCTTCTTCGTGGGCGCAATCGCGGCGTCATCGAACTTGGCGGCTTCGTAGGCGCTGGCAATTGCGTCTGCCAGTTCCTGCGCATTGAAATCATCAAGATAGCCACGGAGGATGGTCAGCGCGCGGGCGCGGTAGTCGAGCTTGGTCAGCGCGGCAATGTCTGCCAGCGTCATCTGCGGGAACACCGCCGGGACATACAGACCGCCATCGGGCGCAAGACCGCGCAGGATGGCTTGGGACGCCGTGACGCAGGCGCCGCCGCGGGTGGAAATGAATGACATGGAAATCACGCTCCTATCCGCAGGGCGATGCCTGCTGGGTTGAGGGCAAGAAGGGGTTCTTGCCGAGTTTCTGCTTGCGGTTGCTGGGTTCCCTACCTATTATAATAGGTGATAATGTTGCAGGGGGGCGCTCCTGCGGGAGCGACAGGGGGGCAATGAAAACAGGAGAAGCCTGCACTCGCCCCACTTGCCCCCTTCGCGCGAAATATCAAAAGGGCGGCGGCTTACATGCTCCGCCGCCCTCGTGGGCTGTTTCAATTAGATGATGTAGCCCTTGCAGAAGTCGGGCAGCGCTTCGGGATCGGCGCTGACGGACAGCACGAACGTCACATCATGCTTCTGCGCGTACTTTTCGAGGCTGTCGAAGAACCACTTCGCGTCGGCGAGGTCAATCTTGATCAGCTTGAGGAACGCGTCGATGAAGACGGTCTTGACGTCGTAGTTGCTGGCGAGCATACCGCCGAGGAAGCCGAGGAACATTTCCGCGCTGGAAACGCTGTACTCTTCGACGTTGACGAAACGAACCGCACGGTCCACTTCGTACATATAGCTGTCGTTCTTGTCGAGGAAAACGACGTTGCCGGAGCTGGTCTTGACCGCGTTGTTGGTCATGTCAATCAGCCGCTTGGTCTTGCCGGAGCCCTTCTTGCCTGCGATAATCTGAATCATGGGTAAACGCCTCCTTGTGAGTGAGAGTTTCGTATCTCTATTATAAACCATTTTGCGCCCGGATGCAATGCCTCTGATGAAATTCCTTTGTATTCGGGAGAAAAATTCACCGCTTTTACGGTGACGTGTCCTCCTCGTTGCCGGGTGCATCTGTATCATTCGCCATGAGGGTCAATAAATCCTGCTTCTTCAGCGGCGGAAGTTCACGTTTTTCATGACCGGGGATGGACGTGTCGAGCTTGCAGACTCCGGCGCAGTCGCACCACTGGCAGGCGTTCCAGTCTCTGATGACGGCGGGGGACGGGGTGATTTCGCCGCTGCGGATGCGGTCGGCCAGCTCCGCCGCCATCTTCTTGGCGTGGGCAAGCAGTGCTGCCATTTCCTCCGACGTGTAGCCATCAGACGAGGAAGCGACGCTGCTATCCGCATTAAAGATTTTCGTGAACGAATATCCCGGATTGGAATCCAGCGCTTCCACCACGTCCACATCCGCCAGCACAATGCCTTTCAGGTGCAGCTTTTTCGCAATCGCCTTTTCCGCGGATTCCTTTACATCCGCCGTATCTACCATCGGGTCTTGAATCGTGAAGTAGAATGCGCCCGCCGGATTGCCGTCCAGCCCCTCGCACGCGGCTTGCAGATACAGCAGCAGCTGCAATTGAAGCCCGTACCATAGGCGCGTCGGGTCAATGTCGCGGTGGCTGCTCTTGTAGTCGGATACGAGCAGATACACGCCCTCGTCGCCCTCCCAGCGGTCGATGCGGTCGATTTTGCCGCGCAGGGCGATTTTCCGTCCATCATGCAGCGTCAGCACCACCGGGGGCAGCCCGTCCTCCTCGCCAAACACAACTTCCTCGCCGACGGTGCGGAAGCGGCTGTGCTGCGCGTGATGCGTGAACATCCACGCGGCGCGGTGCACCGTTCGGCGGTACTTCTCGCCCTGCAGGCGCAGGGACGGCGTTTCATTCAGCGGACCATCTGCCCACGCGGTCGTCAGCGGCAGCAGTACCGTATCCATCAGCGCGTGGATTTTTTCGTCCGGCAAATCCGGAAAATCCGGCTCCTTCAGCGCAAGGGCGGCGTACCCCTCCATCGCGGCATGGTAGAAATCGCCCACATCCGCCGGGTCGAACTCGTACTCGCGGCGGATGACGGGCTTCAAGCCGTAGTTCACAAAGTGCCGATACGGGCACTGCGCGAAGCCCTCCAAGCGGCTGATGGACACCTTGTCCTGCGTGAAGAGCCGCCGCGTATGGTCGCGGGAGAGGAAAATCGCCGTGCCGTGGCGGTTCAGCGCATCCAGCACTGCCTGACAGCGGCTGTGCCACTCCGGGTCGAAATACAGCCAGCGCAGGACGTTTGCCCATTGCTCCGGAAGCGGCGTGTCGGTGTCGACAGCTTGCCGCAGGTGGTGCGGCAGTGCATCCAGCGCCATGGCGGGGGAGAGCGGTGCGACGTCGTTTGCCAGCACGCCGCCGGATACTACCATATGTGGGAACAGCTGCGTCATGTCCTCCAGCAGCCCCGCCGGACGAAACGCCGTGCCGTCCTGCCCGCCTTGCGAACAGGTGACGGTCAGAAAGCGCCGGGGGAGGGATAGTGTACGGTAGAAGTCCGACTGCCGCAGGGCGCACGTCTCCTGCTGCGTAAGACCAATCGCGCGCTGCGCCAAGTCGCACAGCGTTCGCCGCTCTGTTTCGGACAGGAGCGAATCCGCCGTACTGCCCAGCGCGCCGTCCTGCATTCCCATGACGAGCAGCGCATCAATCCGCCCGGTCATCAAATGCCCCGCTTCGCCGATCATCACCGTGTCCGGCTGCGGCGGCAGGGACGAAATCGACGCGCCTGTCAAACCTGATTCCACGAATCGTGCCAAATCCCGCTGATTTGCCTTTTGCGTGCTCAGCAGCGCATACAGCTGATCAAGCAGCGTCATCAGGATTGTCCATACCTGCCGATTCTGCGTTGCTTCCGCCGCCATCCCGCGCGAAAGCAGCGCTTCCTCGCGCGCCATCAGGCGGTCATACGCATTGGTATCCTCCAAGAAGCGGAAAATTGCCTCGACGGAATCACCCGCTGTTTTTGCGCGGCGGAGCGCATCCCGAAGGGCCTGCACAGGCGAAATCAGCCGGACGCGCAGTTCGTCCATATCCGCCGCGTCGTCGCCATAAGGGAACGGACGCAGCCACTTGCCGCGGTTGATGCCGTGCGTGATAGCGTAGTTCTCCAGCGAATCGGCTTCGTCGCGGGTCAGGGAAGAAAAGCCGCTTTTTGCCACTTGCAGCACATCCGCGCGGAGAAATCCGCCGGAGATGCAACGCAGTGCGCCGACGAGCATCCGACTCAAGCCGTGCCGCGCCGCACTGTCCTTCCGCGCCTGATAGCAGGGAATCCCCGCGCTTTGCAGCGTGACGGCGAGGATGCCGGCCATACTCTGCGCATCCGCCAGCGCGACCGCCATATACTGCCACGGAATGCCGCGCTCGTGCCAGCTTTGCAGCGTCTGCGCGGCGAAAGCAGCTTCGGCATACGGGTTTGCGGCGGCATGGAGCGTCAGGGCGGACGCGTCGCCGGGGTACACCGCGCCGTCGCGGGCGAACAGGTGCGCTTCGAGGTGGCGGAGGGCTTCGTCGCGCCCATCGGGGTCGCTTGGCAGCCACTTCCACTGCACGGGAATGCCGCGCTGACGCAGCCATCCGGTCAGCTCCGCCGCACTCCTGCGCTGGGAGGCGAAAACGTGCCCGTCGCTTGCAGTGTCCTTGTCCATCGTGAACGCAACGACCATGCGGGTGCATTCCGGCGCAGCGGTCGCCAACAGGACGCACAGCGGCGTTGGCAGCATGTCAAACTGGTAGACAAACACGGCGGCATCGCGCATCAGCCCGCTTTCCGGCAGCCGTTCCACCAGCTCAAACTGCTGCGTCGGCTCATCCTGAAAGCGCTCGGCAATCAGCATGTCATACGTCTGCCAAAGCAGCAGCAAATCATGCGCCTTTGCCTTCAGTGCGCCGGATGGCAGCTCCTCCGCATAGGCGGCAAATTCTTCGCTTGACAGCCCCGTGCGCTGGAAGTCCATCAGCAGCGTGGACAGCTTCTCCGGCAGCCCGGGTGACAGCGCGACGCGGCGATAATAGTGCAGTTCCTCCTGCTTCAGGGAAAGCGCCTGCGCCAGTGCCATCCGTCGCCCGCTTTCGTCCAGCGCGGCTTTGGGCGAGTGGCCAGCGCTCTCTCGGATACGCCGCCCCAGCCTGCGCGGCGACAGTACATCCAAATCCAGCAGCCCCGGCAAATTCAGCTGCTCCACCAGTTCCCGCTCGGCTTGCAGGGTGTACTGCTCCGGTACAAGCAGCAGGACGCGCTGACCAGCTTCACGGCATTGGCGGATTTCTTCAAACAGGCGGGACTGCGTCTGCCCGGCGCGGGCACCCCAGATTTCGACGGTGGTCATAAAATCCCCCTCACAAAGCGGCAAATGCGGTCAAATAGCGAATCGCCTCCGCGTCATGGTGGCGGTTAAACCCATGCGCTCCGCCGTCAATCAAGTGCAGTTCTGCGTTCGCATACGCTTCCGCCGCCTTTTTCGCATAATCCGGCTTGACGATGCCGTCCGCCATGCCGTGGACAATCAGCACCCGCCCGGTGTACGGCGTGATTTCGCGGAAAACGTCCATACGCATCACGGCTTCGGGATAGCAGCGCCCCAGCGGCATCGGCCCGCAGTGAATCTTCTCCGGCAGATTTTGAGGGTCGAAGTGCGCCATCATCATGTGTCCCGCGCGCGCGTCGTCGGGGATGCAGAAGGCCGGGTAGAACAGCACGAGCCTGTCCACTGCATCCGGATGCTTCGCGGCGGTCAGCGCGGACACCATCCCGCCCTGCGAACAGCCCATCATCAGCAGCGTATCGCTGGTATAGGGAAGCGACTGCGCATAGCGGATAACAGCTTCCAAATCCTGCACCTCGGTCAGCACCGACATGTCCGTCGTCGCGCCGTCACTCCGCCCCAAGGGAGGAACGCTGCCGCCGCAGAAGTCGAAACAGTACGCACAGTAACCAATTTTCGCCAGAACCCGCGCGTACTGCCGGACGGTCTGCTGATTTGCCATAAAGCCGTGGCAGACAATGGCAATCGGGAGTTTTTCGCCATTCGGACGGTACTCTGTGCCGCGGATGGTCAAATTACCGCGCATACAGGAGAACGTCCGACGACGGATGGGGGAGGAAGAAAACAGCATCGAAATCGCCTCACGGAAAATTGTTTCTTCTATTGTAGCATAGTCGCGCGAAAATGAAAAGATGGAAAAACAAGACTTGAAGCGGCAGGGAGAGACGTGTTATAATGGAGCGAACCCACAGAGAATGAAGGAGTACATACACGATGAGCAATTTCCGCCGACCGAAGCACCTGACCACCCGCCGAATGCAGGAAACGCGTCCGAATCCGCCGAAGGAACAGGCGAAAGCGCAGCGTCCGGCGCGCGAAATCCGCTGGAACTGTCCCGCAGCGGCAAAATGCGGCGGATGCCAGCTGACTCGCCTGTCCTACGCAGAGCAGCTGCAATGGAAGCAGCAGCGCGTGGCGGAACTGCTGGACGGAATCTGCGAAGTCCGCCCGATCCTGGGCATGGACGACCCGTTCCACTACCGCAACAAGGTTCATGCCGTGCTGGCTGTGGACAAGGCGGGCAAGCCCATCAGCGGCGTGTACGCCATGGGGACGCACCGCGTCGTGCCCGTGCGGCACTGCCTGATTGAGGATCGCCGCGCTGACCGCATCATCCAGACCATCGTCGCCATGCTGCCTGCCTACAAGCTGCGCATCTACAACGAGTACACGCACCGCGGCTTCCTACGCCATATCCTCATCCGCACGGGGCATGTGACGGGGCAGATTATGGTCGTGCTGGTGGCAACGAGCCTTGAATTTCCGGGCAAAAAGGCATTTGTGCAGGAGCTGATTCAGCGCCACCCGGAAATCACGACAGTGGTGATGAACTGCAATCAGCGCGAAACCAGCATGGTGCTGGGCACGAAGGAAATCACCCTCTATGGCGAGGGCTACATGGAGGATGAACTGTGCGGCAAGCGCTTCCGCATCAGTCCGCAGAGCTTTTATCAGGTGAACGCGAAGCAATGCGAACTCCTCTACCGAACGGCGATTGACGCGGCGCAGCTGACAGGCGCAGAAACCCTGCTGGACGCCTACTGCGGTACGGGTACGATTGGCTTGTGCGCGTCGGACGGCTGCAAGCAGCTCATCGGCGTGGAGCTGAATGCCGATGCCATCCGCGATGCGAAGGAGAACGCCCGCCGCAACGGCGTGGAGAACGCGCGCTTCCTCTGCGATGACGCGGGGCGCTTCATGCAGAAGCTCGCCAAGGATGGAAACGCGCCCGACGTGGTGATGATGGACCCGCCCCGCGCCGGCAGCGACCAGAAGTTCCTGCAAAGTCTGTTGATGCTGAAACCAAAGCGGGTTGTGTACGTTTCCTGCAACCCGGAGACCCTCGCAAGGGACTTGCGCGTGCTGGTGGACGGCGGGTATCGGGCGGAATGGGCAACGCCGGTGGATATGTTTCCGGGGACGGAGCATGTGGAGACGGTAGTTCTTTTATCCCACAAAAAAGCCGACAGTTATATCCACATTGATGTGGAGTTTGGAGAGGGCGAGGGCAAGATTCCGGTAGATAGTATTGCTAAAAGAGCCGAAGCGTACAAGCCCAAAGAAAAAGTGACCTACAAAATGATTAAGGAGTACATAGAAGCGAAATACGGCTTCAAAGTACATACCGCATATATCGCAGAGGTAAAGAGAGATTTAGGCTTGCCAATGTATGATGCTCCTAATGCGGTAGAAGAATTGAAACAGCCGAGGAAGCATCCGACACCAGAAAAGGTAGAAGCAATCAAAGATGCACTTCGGTATTTTGCAGTGATATAAAACTTTACTTACAATCGAATATTTCTTACATAGCCGTTTATTCATTTATTTGAGTAAGCGGCTTTTTTCATCCCTATTTTTCGGAATAGGGATATTTTTTGTAGAAGGAGGAGGTTTATTTGAATACACAAATCATTGCCATTGCCAACCAGAAAGGCGGCGTTGGCAAAACAACAACCTGTGCCAACTTGGGAATAGGTCTGGCACAGGCCGGAAAGAAAGTGCTTTTGATCGACGGGGACCCACAAGGAAGCCTGACAATCAGCTTGGGAAATCCGCAACCGGACAAACTGCCATTTACACTGTCGGATGCAATGGGCAAAATTCTGATGGATCAGCCTATACGCCCCGGAGAAGGTATTCTGCATCATGCAGAAGGCGTTGACCTGATGCCTGCGGATATTCAGCTTTCCGGTATGGAGGTTTCTCTGGTAAACGCCATGAGCCGTGAGACTATCTTGCGGCAATATCTGGACACGCTGAAGGGGCAATACTCCCATATCCTCATCGACTGTCAGCCCTCCCTGGGGATGCTCACGGTCAATGCGCTGGCCGCTGCGAACAGGATCATTATTCCCGTTCAGGCGGAGTATCTGCCCGCCAAAGGGCTGGAACAGCTGCTCTCCACGGTAAACAAGGTAAAGCGGCAGATCAACCCCAAGCTCCAGATAGACGGTATCCTGCTGACGATGGTGGACAGCCGAACCAACTTTGCCAAAGAGATCTCCGCGCTCCTGCGGGAGACCTATGGCGGCAAAATCAAAGTATTCGGCACAGAGATCCCCCATTCTGTCCGGGCTAAGGAAATCAGCGCCGAGGGAAAAAGCATTTTTGCCCATGATCCCAGCGGCAAGGTGGCTGAGGGCTACAAAAATCTGACGAAGGAGGTGTTGAAACTTGAAAAGCAGCGCGAAAAAAATAGAGCTGGCCTCGGTAGATGATCTGTTCTCCACCGAAGAAGGCCGTCAGGATGCAAAGCTGGAAAAGATTCAGGAGATTCCGCTGTCTGAACTGCATTCCTTTAAGAACCACCCATTCAAAGTCAAGGATGACGAAGCCATGATGGAGACCGCTGACAGTATCAAGCAGTATGGCGTTCTGGTTCCGGCGATTGCCCGACCAGACCCTGAGGGCGGCTATGAGCTGGTAGCCGGACACAGGCGGCGCAGAGCCAGTGAGCTGGCAGAAAAAGAGACCATGCCTGTCATTATTCGGGATTTGGATGATGATGCCGCCACGATCATTATGGTTGACAGCAACTTGCAGCGAGAAAGCCTTCTTCCAAGCGAAAGGGCTTTTGCCTACAAAATGAAGCTGGAGGCTGTCAAACATCAGGGCGCACGAACCGATTTAACTTCTCGCCAAGTTGGCGAGAAGTCGCAGACCTCTATTCAAAAGGTTGCAGATCAAGCTGGCGAAAGCCAACGGCAGGTACAGCGTTATATCCGTCTGACAGAGCTGATTCCTGAATTGATGGATATGGTGGATGAAAAGAAGATTGCCCTGAACCCTGCCTATGAGCTGTCCTTTCTCAAAAAGGAGGAACAGGTAGACCTGCTGGACGCGATGGACAGCGAACAGGCTACCCCTTCCCTTTCCCAAGCCCAGCGGCTCAAGAAATATAGCCAGGAGGGGCATCTGACCCTCGATATGATGCGTGTCATCATGGGTGAGGAAAAGAAAAGCGATCTGGACCGAGTGACATTTACCTCTGACACCTTGCGGAAGTATTTCCCTAAAAGCTATACGCCCCAGCGGATGCAGGAAACCATCATCAAGCTGCTGGAGGCATGGCAGAAAAAGCGTCAGAGAGACCAGGAACGATGAAAGGAGCCGCCTATGAGGGATATTTCAGCCCGTGAGCTGAAAGGACACAACATTCTCGCCGTAGAGAGGTTTTGGGATAACACCCGCTGGATGATCGAGTTTTCCGTCCTGCGTCCCAGCACTGCTTACGGAAGCCCCGGAGATGAAATGCGGCTGTTTTTGACTGAGGACGGTTATCAGGCCGCCCTGCAAAGCCAGCAGCGCCGGGAGATCAAAATCAAAAGGTACGCCCGTGTAATTGAGGGTCATGTCTTGGATGTAAAGAAAAAACGGAGAAAATAAGATGTTTAGAGAAAAAGAAATTTGCAATGCCATCAGGACGGCGTATCTTTATCTTTTCCCCGACAAAAAGGAGCGGAAAAGGGCGCTCTCCAGATTGAACATGGAACTTGTGGCGCAGTCTGTCCGCTATCGTGGGGAAAGTGTCCTTGCTTACCAGACCGCGGGAAACCATGAGTGTTCCTTGAACTACTATGGGCCAGAGTTGTTTCCACAGCGGGGATTTTGCATTTACCAAAAAACTATCCAGAGTCATTCTACGCAGGTGGATGTTTCTTGCATCCGGGAACTATGGCTCTTGGAGGACGGGCGGTTTGTGGATGTCTCCTGCGTGAATACGAAATACCGTTCGGCGTATGAAAGGTTTTCTACCTGTTACCGTACTATCCATCATATCGTCAGGGAGCGGGACTGGCAGGACTATCCAGCGGAGGAGGTTGCCGACGCCTTTGAGGACATCAGCCGCTATCCCTTTGATGGGAGACCAGGAGTTTTCTATGAAGTTTGAGCCGCGTCTTTACTGACAGCGGCTTTTGTTATTTTCTGACCACAGGAAGGAGTGAAGTGAATGGCAGTCTACCGCGTACAACGGACACGCGATTACACCGTTATGTCAAATTATCATCTGAAGGATAAGGGGCTGACCTTAAAGTCTAAGGGTCTGCTCTCCATGATCCTGTCGCTCCCAGAGGAGTGGAATTACACTACAAGAGGGCTTGCTTCCATCTGTAAGGAGGGTGTGGACGCCATTGGCTCTGCGCTCAAAGAGTTGGAAACAGCTGGCTATATTGTCCGCAGGCAGCTTCGCGGTGCGAATGGCCGTATTACTGATACCGAGTACATCATTTATGAGCAGCCACAGCCAAAGAAGCTGGATATGCTGCCGTCAGATGTGGTTTCACCAGATACGGAAAACCCGGATATGGTAAAACCGGATACGGAAAAGCCCGCAGAATTAAATATAGAGAAATCAAATACAGAAAAATCAATTACTTATGGATCAAGTACCGATTCCATTCCCTTCCGGGAAACAGCGGCGGCAAGACCGCCGGAACGGAAA
>OMNP01000758.1_pt1 | contig 11965 bp, 7 predicted proteins | sample 1673811 | NCBI WGS metagenome assembly OMNP01 (sample SAMEA103958127, study PRJEB25191) | human gut metagenome | biome: human-associated habitat [ENVO:00009003]; feature: intestine environment [ENVO:2100002]; material: feces | place: Germany | collected 2013/2015
ACCGTACACAATACCTTTCTTTCCGGTCAGTGTGCCATCCAGGAAGTTACCGGCATAAATCTGAATGCCCGGTTCGTTGGTATAGACATCAAGCACAATACCCGTTGAGGGAGATTCGAGGGTGGCACACGGGTGGGTGATGTCACCCTTCGTATTGAGTACCCAGTTGTGGTCATAGCCCTTGCCGTTCTTCAACTGCTCAAAGTCATTGTCGATACGGGCGCCAACAGCAGTAGGAGTGCGGAAATCCATATCCGTACCTTCTACGGAAACAATCTCACCGGTAGTCATGAAGGTACTGTCCACGGGGGTATAAGCATCTGCATCGATAGTGAGCAGATAATCCGAATTGGACTTGGAGGGGTCACCGTCCAGGTTAAAGTAAGAATGGTTCGTCATATTGACAACAGTGGTACGGTCTGTTTCGGCACTGTAACGAATGTCGATGGCATCGTCATCTGTCAGCGAGAAAGTGACCTTGCAGGTCAGGTTACCCGGGAAGCCCTCCTCTCCGTCTTTCGACAGATAAGTCAGTTCCAAAACCTGATTACTCAACTGGCGGGCATCGAACACTTGATATTGGTATCCCTTGGGACCTCCATGCAGGCAATGACCGTAATTGTTGCGCGGCAGCTGATACTCTACCCCATCCACTGTAATCTTACCCTGATTGATACGGTTGGCATAACGTCCGATGGTAGCGCCGAAATCCGAAGGGAACTTGATGTAGTCCTGAATGGAATCGAAGCCCAGCACCACATCGCGCACGTTGCCGGGAATGTCGGGCACATCGATACCCAGCACGGTGGCGCCATAGTCCATAATGCGAACGCAGATCTCGGGCCCGTTGAGGGTGTAACGATGAACGGGGGTACCGCACGGCGCGGTGCCGAAAAGCTCGGAAGTGATCATTTGGTTCCTAACATCGAGGTATTTCCGACAAACTGTAGCGCGAACAGGCGAGATTATCACTACACCCCACTAAAGCATGGGGTATTTTTCTCAAAAAAGTGATGATTGGAGCTGTGCGGGCATTCATTTTTGACGCGCACGAGTCTGATACAATTTGTTCGTTACTGTTTGAATGATATGCGCGCAAAGAACGGCGAGGATTCATCGTGATTAAGGCAGAGCGACAGGATAGGGTTCGTCAGCTGCTCGAAGAGCAGGGCACGGTCTCGGTCAAGGAGATTTCGGATGCACTGGGCGTCTCGGATATGACGATTCGTCGTGACCTTGAGGAGCTTGCGAGCCTGGGCGAGATCGAGCGCGTGCACGGCGGCGCCCGCAGTGCACAGGGCCGTCCCCACGCTATGTTGCGCCACGAGTACTCGCACAGCGAAAAGCGTACCAAGCATGCCGAGGAAAAGCTGCAGATTGCGCGCCGTGCTGTGGAGCTTATCGAGGAAGGCTCGACCATCTTTTTGGGCACGGGCACCACGGTTGAGCAGATGGCCTCGATGCTGCCGGCGTTTCGCCTGCGCATTGTGACCAATTCGCTTTCGGTGTTTAACCTGCTCGAGGCGCGCGAAGACTGCGACCTGTGCCTCGTGGGCGGTATGTACCGTCGCCGCACCGCCGCTTTTGTGGGGCCAACGGCCGAGGATACTCTGCGTGCGTTGGGTATCGATGCGGCGTTTATCGGCGCCAACGGCATTCTGGATGGCGACGTGTCTACGTCTAATATGGATGAGGGTCGTATCCAGCAGCTCGCCTTTAGCAAGGCCGACTCGCGCTATCTGATCGCCGACTCCAGCAAGATCGGCAAGCGCGACTTCTACACCTTCTGCCGCTTGGACAATTTGGACGCCGTGGTGTGCGAGCCGGGTATCGCCGCCGAGGATCGTGTCGCCATCGAGGAACACACGCAGGTCATTTGCTAGCTAGCGCTGCAAGCGATACATCTGCCCCCTGCCGGCGCGGGGGTACCGCTTTACAATGACGCGTAAATAACTTTGGGCAACAAGGATGAGGCTATTCTGAGATATGACTAGACTCCGTATCTCGTCTTTATGTCCCTTGAGAATGAATCGTAGTCTTCATAGAGCCCTTCTCTGCTTTCATCCTCGGCGTGGTTTACACGTTCAAGGAGCTTATCCTTTGAAGCCTCTTTTGTTATTGCGGCCTCGCCATTGGGTATTGTGGCTTGCAAGAATAGTTCTAGAGCATGGACGTCTTTGAGTATGTAGCCCGTCGAACGACCCGCTCCTGTTTTTTCGATTGCGCTGCAACTAACAAGCTGGCCGAGGGTTCGTTTAACGGTTACCTCGCTGATATCGGGGCAGCTGGACCGGATGTCGGATTTCTTAATGACGCCGGGTCTCTGTTGAAATAGAACAGCGATGCGCGCTTGCTTCGACATGGGACGAGTGCTTGATTCAATTAAGGTACGCTGCTCGAGCTGTCGGTAGGCGGCCAGGGTTGTTCCGAGCATGAAACGGATAAAGGGTACTTCGGTGTTTTGATTTTCATTCCATCCAGTGGAGCTTGCAGCGAGGGCGTTGTAGTAAAGCGCTTTGTTGTCTTCAATAAGTCGTTCGATGCTGATGTAACGCGCAACATCGTATCCAGTCTTTTCGAGCAGCAGCGTTGTAAGGAGCCGGCTCATCCTGCCATTGCCATCGTTGAAGGGATGAATGCTAACAAAATCGAAGATAAAGCGGAGCGATATAAGGAGGGGATCGCAAACTTGGCGAGATAAAGCATCGTTGAGGGACTGGCAGGCTTCTTTAATAAGTCCCGGGGTTGCTAGAGCCGAAGGGGGCCTAAAGCGCACAAATCGATTACCTTGATCGTCAATGGAGACGATTTCGTTATCGCCATCTTTCCAATGGCCTCCATACGAGATTGCCGTGTGCGCCATGAGGTCACGATGCAACTGCAGAATGACCGATGGCGTTACGGGAATGGAATCGTGTTGCTCGTGAATAAGCGACAGCACATCTCGGTATCCAGCGATTTCTTCCTCTGCGCGGGAGCTTGGCTTGGCGGAATACGCCATGATCGCTTTGAGTCTTTTTTGGGTGGTAACAATTCCTTCAAGTCCGTTGGAGGATCGGGTGCTTTGGATCTTAGCCTCCTCCATTAGGGACGATAGAAGCTCGGGTTTGACTTGACTCAGAGCAAGCTGACGGCCTTTATGCTCGCGTATCGAGAGGAGGAGGTTGGTGATTGGAGTTGCTTCGAGTTCCGCTGGGACTGTGGTGTAATCGAACTGGCGCATGCGGCTCCTTTCGGTATCACGAACATACTTTCGATATCATAATACCATTAAATGATACCGAAAGTATGTTCGTGATACCGAAAACTGGAAACCATGGTTCATAACTGCTTGGAAAGTTCGGATTTGACTATCTTATTGTCTTGATCTGTAACAGTTAGACGGTTAAAAGTGGGCTACGTGTTACAGATTGAGATCTTTCAGCCCTGGTCGCCCGTTCGTCTAAATCTATAACAGTTAGGATTGAAAATCCCTGCTAGATGTTACAGATCGAGATAAACGGTCCGCACGGGCTCACCAAAAACAAAAAGACCGCATGCGAACCCGTGGAGGGATTCGCATGCGGCCGACAGGGGGTATGCGGCAAAAGTTAGGCCATAAGCAGGCCGGTCTCCGCGACGTTCTTGTACCAGTACGCGCTCGCCTTGGGATAGCGCTTCTGGGTCTCAAAGTCGATGTAGAACAGGCCATAGCGCTTGTTATAGCCGTTGGTCCAGGAGAACTGGTCCTGCAGCGACCACACAAAGTAACCGTCGACGTTTACGCCGCCGTCGATTGCCTTGAGGATCCATGCGAGATGCTGACGCATGTAGTCGATGCGAGGGGCGTCATCGATAAAGCCGTCCTCAAAGTCGTCCTTATAGCCCATGCCGTTCTCGGTGATGTAAATCTTCTTGTAGTTGGGGTAATCGTTCTTAATGCGCAGCAGCAGGTCGTACAGGCCCTCGGGATAGATGATCCAGTCCCAATCGGTGGTGGGTACGCCTTCACGCACGCATGACTCGCCCACGCCCTTGAGGAACCAGCGCGAGGAGCCCTTGTCGCCGGTGCCATTGTGGTTGATGTCGTTTTCGCCCTCGGCGGCACGCAGGAACTGACACTTGTAGGTGTTGACGCCCAGGCAATCGTTGTAGGGGAGCGCGGCGGTCAGCGCAGCGATGTCCTCGTCACGAACGTCGAGCTCGCCGCCGGCGATATGGGCCAGCTTGGTCGCAGCCTCCATGGTGTCGGCTGCATAGTGGCCGCGGAAGGTGGCGTCGAGCACCCAGCGGTTGTTGATGACGTCGGCCATGCGAGCTGCCTCGCAGTCGGCAGCGCTGTTGGGATCGAGGGGATACTTGGGCTCCAGGTTCTGGACAATGCCGATCTCGCCCTCAAAGCCGCCCTCATGGAAGGCGACGACGGCCTTGGCGTGGGCCACCATCATGTTGTGCATGAGCTGGAAGGCCTTGTCCAGGCGATACTTCTCGCCGTGCGGCCAGTTGCCAACGATAAAGCTGCCCTCAGCGGTCGCGGGAATCTCGTTAAAGGTGAACCAGTGCTTGACCTCGGTGAACTCGGCAAAGCAGAACTTGGCGTACTCGACAAAGGCGTCGATCGTCGTGCGCGTCAGGAAACCCTCGCCGCCGTTCTGGTAAAAGGCCTCGGGCGTATCGAAGTGATCGAGCGTGACATAGGGGATAACGCCGGCTTTATTGCAGGTGGCAAAGAGCTCGTGATAGAAGGCAACACCCTCGGGGTTAATCTCACCAGTGCCGCTGGGGAAGATGCGGCTCCAAGCGATGGAGACGCGGATACCGTTGATGCCGAAGCGCTGGCACAGGTCGATATCGACCGGGTACTTGTTGTAGAAATCGCTTGCGGGATCGGGGGAGAAGCGACCCTGAGCAGCCAGGAAATCGTCCCAGGGCACTTTGCCCTTGCCGTGCGTACGGGTCTCGCCCTCAACCTGGTAAGCAGCGGTGGCGCCGCCAAACACAAAGCCGTCGGGGAACTGCATGGGGTTGGTCATGAGTCATCCTTTCTGTGGGATACGAATAGGGAGAGGTGCCCGAACCGGGAATCCGGGCACCAACAGAGGGAGGAACTAGTCGAGGTTCTCGCGGAGCCACTTGATGGCGCCAGCGGGGTCGCGAGTAAGGTCGATATATTCCTTACCGCGGGGAGCGAGCAGCTTAATGCCCAGGCGATCGGTGTCGGCCTTCATGTCGTTGTAGTAGCTACGAACCTGCGGGGCGAGCACGATAACGTCGTACTGATCCATGATGGCAGTGTGCTGGCCATAGGCGCCTGCGGAGGAAGCGATGTTCTCTCCGGTCTGCGCAGCACCTTCCTTGATGGCGTTGGCGAGCATGGCAGAGGTGCCGGCGCCGGCGCACAGGACGAGGACCTTCAGACCATCAACATCCTTCTTAGCGGATGCGTCGGCGGCGGGCTCGGGCTGATCGGCGACAGGCTTGCTGTCGGCGGCAGCGGCGGTCGGCTCGACGGAAGCGGCGGTCTGCTCGACAGCGGGCGCAGAGGTGCTGGCGGTGATGGTGGCAGCACCATCGGACTCGAGACCCAGCTCGGCGGCGCGCTCGGCCTCCTGGTCGCAGAGCAGCTTATCGTATGCCTTCAAGAACGGCAGGTAGATGATGGCGTCCAGCAAGATGATGATCGCGACAAATACCAGGGCGATAAGCTGGAAGTTTGTGGTAATGAAGATGCCGATGGGGGCAGGGGTAGCCCAAGGCACCACGAAGGAGAAGCCGTTCATGCCCACGTTATCGATAAAGAACTTGGCAACACTCACGTTGACGCAGCCGGCGGCAACAAAGGGGATGAGCATGTAGGGGTTAAGGATCATCGGCGCGCCAAAGAGCAGCGGCTCGTTGACAGCAAAGGCAACAGGAACAATCGAGGCCTTACCGACGGCTTTGAGCTGCTTGGACTTCATAAAGAGAATCAGCAGAAGCGGCACGATGAACGTGGCGCCGGTGCCGCCGAGTTCGCCGATGTAGTTACCGAAGTTTTCGGTCAGGGCGAGGGCGGGGTGACCGCCGGCCTGCAGCGTGGCGAGGTTGGTGGTGATGTTGCCAAACAGCGCGGCGTTGAGGGCAGGCTTAACGACCGAGGGGCCGTGGATGCCCATGAACCAGAACAGCGGGATCATGAACCAGATGAGGGCGAGGCCGGCGTAGGAATCGGCGGCGGCGAACAGCGGGCTCACCAGCGTGGAGATGACGTTGGCAAACGGGACGGCCAAGCAGGTGCGGCAGATAACGTCGATGACGGCGACAAACAGGATGGAGAAGCTGAAGGCGAAGATGTCGCGGAAGTTCTGGGCGATGGCGCCGGGGACTTCTTTGGGCAGCTTGATGGTGATGTCTCGCTTAATGCAGAAGGCATAGATGTTGACCGTGGCAAATGCGGCGACAAAGGAGCTCAGCAGGCCCTTGGTGCCCATGTTGTCGGTAAAGAACACCGAGACATCGGCGCCGTCGATCTTGGCACTCGTCTGGGTAACGGCCAAGATGAGCATAGCGCACATGGCGGCGACCATGGTGCTCGTGGCGTTGATGGCCTTGCCGGCAGGCATGCGGCGGTTCTTGGAGCCGGTCAGCGCGCTTGCGGTGGTGCCGGCGACCATGATGCCCACGACGCCCATCGTGAAGTTGTAAACCTTGTTGCAGAAGTTCACGACGTCGACGTTCCACCAGTCGGGCAGCGTAAAGCCGCCGACCGTGGCGACAACGCCCGGCAGGGTCGAAATAAGCAGGAAGACAGAAGAAGACAGGATGATGGGCATTGCTGCCAAAAAGCCGTCTTTAATGGCCTGAAGGTAGATGTTCTTAGAGACCTTGTCGAAGTACGGCTGACCTTTCTCCAAGAACTTAACGATCGATTCCATAGTTCACGCTCCTCTTTGCATGAAATCTTAATGGCATGGACGTTGAAAACCTATATGGTCTCCCGCTTGCTAAAAGCCCGGGTGCAGGCGGGGTCGGTCCCAGGGGGAGAGAGGGGAGCGGCTGGGTTTGTATCGCATAGGGCCGCTCCCTTCTCGGGGGAAAGCGAGGCGATGCGCTACTGCGCGTCCGCCATAGTGTCGGCGAGCTCCTTGTACCAGAGTGCCGACTGCTTGATGTAGCGTTTTTGCGTGTCGAAGTCGATGTAGAACAGGCCGTAGCGCTTGTTATAGCCATTGGCCCACGAGAACTGGTCCTGCAGGCTCCAGATAAAGTAGCCCTGGACGTCGACGCCCTCGGCGCGCGCCTGGAGCACCTTCTCCATGTGCTGGTCGACAAAGTCGATGCGCTCGGGATCGGCGACGATGCCGTTTGCGTCGGGCTCGGGGTCCTTGTGGCCCAGGCCGTTTTCGGTGATATAGATGACGGGGAGGTTGGGATAGGTGGCGCTGATGTGCTTGAGCGTGTCGTAGAGGCCTTGCGGGTAGATGAGCCAATCCCAGTCGGTGGTGGGGATACCCGGCATATCGACCTGCTGCCCGACGCCCTTAAACTTAAAGCACGAGGTGCCCTTGTCTCCGGTGCCGTTAAAGCTGTTGGTTGACTCGCCATCGTAGGCGGCGATAAACGCCGACTGATAGTAGTTGAGGCCGAACATATCGTTGCGGGGCGCCGCCTTGGCGAGCTCCTCCATGTCGCTGTCCTCAACCGTAAGTGTGGCGTTGTTGGCACGCAGAATCTCGTTGATGAGTGAGAGGGTGCGCGCGGAGTAGTGACCCAGGAAGGCGCCGTCCATGATGAAGTCGGTGTAGAAGGCGTTGTACAGGTCGGCGGCGTGCTGGTCGGCGGGCGAGTCGGTGGCAGGATATGCCGGCGTCAGGACGTTGACCATGCCAATGCGTCCGCCCAGGTGCTCGGTCTCGTCAAGATCCTTATACAGGTTGACGGCGCGGGCGTGGGCAACGAGCTCGTTGTGCTGGCTCTGGATGCCGCTCGTCACATCAAAGTGATGGTTGGGCGGGAAGTTGCCTTGGATGTATTGGGAGTGCGAGAGGCTGATGAGCTCGTTGATGGTGAACCAATTCTTGACCTCGCGGAACTCGCGGAAGCAGAACTCGGCATAGCGCACATAGGCGTCGACGGTCTTGCGGTTGAGCCAGTCGCCCTGGTTGAACAGGGCGGCGGGGGAGTCAAAGTGATGCAGGGACACATAGGGCTCGACGCCATACTTTTTGCAGCAGGCGAACAGCTCGTGGTAGTGCTTAACGCCCTCGGCGAGGGGTTCGGCATCGTCGCCGTTGGGGAAGATGCGGGTCCAGGCGATGGACACACGAATGGCGTTGAGTCCATGCTCGGCAGAAAGGCGGATATCCTCCTCGTAGCGGTTGTAGAAATCACTGGCCGGGTCGGGCAAAAAGCGACCCTGGGCGACAAGGTAATCGTCCCACATGGTCTTACCCTTGCCTGCCACCTTCGTGGAACCTTCCGTTTGGTACGCGGCGGTTGCGGCGCCCCAAACAAAGCCCTTCGGCAGCTGCTGTACGCGGTTTAGCAAAGACATATGCATACACCCTCTCGTCTCGCTGTTCGATATTGTGCGTTTGCGCTCAGGAGGCTCCCTGGTTAGCGTTCAGCGGTGAAAAAGCCCGATAAACACTATCTTAAAATGATTAGAACCAAAATGAGCACGTGAACATTTGACAATGAGCACGTTAACATCCGGCTGGGATGTATAGAAACAAAACAACTTCAAACAGCCGCGAACGGTTGTATTTGTTCGGTAAGCGGTTTTGATTGACAGAAGTTTTCATGTTGTGGTATATGGCTCGGGTATCATGAGCGCGTTATCAATGTATGTACGATGCGCCATGGGCGCGGGGAATAGTTGGGAAGCAGGTTAGCGTGGAAGGCATGGATCAGCAGACAAGGAATGGTCGTTCGGCGAGCGCGGCAGAGGTTGCGGCGCTCGCTGGCGTGAGCCGCCAGACTGTGTCTCGCGTGGTCAACGGTATGCCCAACGTGACGGAAAAGACGCGCAAGCGTGTGCTGGCCGCCATGGAAGAGCTGGGCTTTCGTCCCAATTTTGCTGGAGCGGCGTTGCGCGGCGGGTCGTATCGTTCTATTGGCCTGTGCATGTACAACATCACACGTGTCGGTAACCTGGCGACGCTCGAGGGTATCATGCAAGCGGCGCGCGAGCACGATTTTGCCGTCACTATGATCGAGATGGGCGGCGACAAGCCCTATACACTTGCCGATGCCTCGCGCCGCATGGTCGAGCGACCCGTCGACGGCATGATTCTCAACATGAACCGCATGGCTCCCGATTTTGAGGAGTTTGTTCCCCAGCCGGGAGTGCGAACGGTCATCCTGTCCATGTATGCGCATCCGCGCTGCACGACGATCGACTCCGACCAGTATGGTTCGTGCGAGCTGTTGACCAATTATCTGCTGGAACATGGTCACTCGAATATGCGGTTTGTGGCGGGTCCGGAAAACTCGATTTCCTCGCGTTTTCGTGAGGCCGGTTGGCGCGATACGCTGGGTCGTGCTCATGTCGATGCCGCTCCGATGCTGCGTGGCGATTGGAGTGCGGACAGTGGGTACGCCATGGGCGAGCGGATTGCGGCCGAGGTGCTTGCCGGCGGGTCGCAGGCGCCGACTGCCGTGCTTGCGGCAAATGACCAGATGGCGCTGGGCGTTATCGCCGCGCTCGAGAACGCGGGCCTGTCCGTGCCCGACGACGTGAGCGTGGTTGGTATCGACGACGCACTCGAGGGACTTGTTCCTCACAATCGGCTGACGACGCTGCGATTTGATTTGCGCGGTGTCGGTAAGCTTGCGTTTGAGGCGGCGATTGGAGAGAGCTCGTCTATCGAGGCGATTCATGTGCCGAGTACGCTGGTCGAACGCTCGACTGTTAGGGACATACGGGGTTAGGTCCTACTCCGTTTGTCTCGATTTGTAACAGGTAGACGGTCAAAAGCGGGCTACGTGTTACAGATTTAGATTCTTCGGAAAGAGCAATCCTGTTCGTCTCAATCTGTAACAGCTAGGACCAAAAAACTCGGCTAGATGTTACAGATCGAGACAAACGGCTCCCGACCAGCCCAAAAACAAAAAGACCGGGGGCGGCGCGCCGTGTGACGTGCCGCCCCCGGCTGAGAAATGGGGACAGGTTGTGTGAGCGGGCAACCCCGCCAGCCACTAGTCCAGACGACGGGTCTGCGCCACGTGCTTGTACCAGTAGGCGCTTGCCTTGGGCGTGCGCTTCTGGGTTTCAAAGTCAACGTAAAAGAAGCCGTAACGCTTGTTGTAGCCATTGGTCCAGGAGAACTGATCCTGCAGGCTCCACAGGAAGTAGCCGCCTACGTTGACGCCAACCTCCATGGCCTTGAGCAACCAGCGCAGGTGCTGCTCGATGTAGTCGATGCGCGGCTGGTCGTCCACAAAACCGTCCTTGTAGGGGTCCTTGTAGCCCATGCCGTTCTCGGTGATGAAGATCTGCTTGTAGTTGGGGTAGCGCTGTTTAATGTAGACGAGCAGATCGAACAGGCCCTCGGGATAGATGATCCAGTCCCAGTCGGTGGTGGGGATGCCAGGCTTGTTCACATGCTCGCCAATGCCCTTAACGCGCCAGCGGCCGGTGCCCTTCTCTCCCGTACCGTTGTGGTGCAGGTCGTTTTCGCCATCGTAAGCCTTCAAGAAGCGGCACTGGTAGTTGTTAACGCCCAGGTAGTCGTTGTAGAGCGCGGCCTCGCGCATAATCTCGAGGTCCTCGTCCAGGATCTCGATGGTGCCGCCCGAGACGGCAGCCAGGCGGTTGGCGCACTCGAGGGTGTCGGGGGCATACTCGCCGCGGAACGTCGCGTCGAGCAAAAACTGGTTTTGCAGCACGTGCTCGTTGTTGGCGGCTTTGATGTCGGCGGGGTCGTTCTCGTTGAGCGGGTACTTAAACTCCAGCGACTGGATGACGCCGATTTTGCCCTTAAAGCCGCCGTTGTGGAAGGCCAGCACGGCCTTGGCGTGGGCGAGCATCATGTTGTGCTCGCACTGGAAGGCCTCGGCCAGATGCGCCTTGACGCCACCGGGGAAGGTGCCCTCGATGTAGGTGTTGGAGGCGTCGGCCCAGATCTCGTTAAAGGTGAACCAGTAGGTCACCTGGTCGGCGTACTCCTTAAAGCAGAAGGTGGCAAAGTCCACAAAGGCGTCGATGGTCTCGCGGTTGAGGAAGTCGCCCTTCTCAAAGAGGGGAAGCGGCGTGTCAAAGTGATGCAGCGTGACGAACGGCTCAACGTGGTGCTTGTGGCACTCGGCGAAGAGATCGTGGTAGAACTGGACGCCCTCGGGGTTGATTTCGCCGGTGCCGTTGGGGAAGATGCGGCTCCAGGCGATGGAGAGGCGAATGCCGTTGATGCCGAACTCCTCGCACAGCTCCAGGTCGACAGGGTACTGGTTGTAGAAGTCCGAAGCGGGATCGGGGGAGAAGCGCCCCTGGGCCTCCAGAAAGTCGTCCCAGGCAACCTTGCCCTTACCGTGAGTGCGGGTCTCGCCCTCTACCTGGTAGGCAGCGGTGGCGCCGCCAAAGACAAAGTCCTCGGGAAACTGCGCGGGCGGGTTGGTGACGCTAGCAGGATTAACGGACATGATGATCCAATCGTCTAAATCGAAGGGCCAGCCGGTCTTGGATGGTCGGCTGGCCCTGGGCGTTACTTACTTCGAAAGTTGCTCACTCACGAAGGCGAGAGACTTGTCGCCGTTCTGGGAGAGCTCGATGTACTGCTTGCCACGGCAGGCGACGCACTTGTTGCCCACGCGCTCACAGTCCTTCTGCAGGTCGGCCAGGTAGCTTGCGGCCTGCGGGGCCAGGACGACCAGGTCAAAGTCGGGGAGCATGTCCACGTGGTTGCCATAGGCCTCGGCGGCGGTCTCGAGGTTAATGCCGCGCTCCTTGGCGGCCTTGGCCAGCGCGTTGGCGAGCAGGCCCGAGGTTCCGCCGCCCTGGCAGAGCACG
>OMNP01000759.1_pt1 | contig 11954 bp, 6 predicted proteins | sample 1673811 | NCBI WGS metagenome assembly OMNP01 (sample SAMEA103958127, study PRJEB25191) | human gut metagenome | biome: human-associated habitat [ENVO:00009003]; feature: intestine environment [ENVO:2100002]; material: feces | place: Germany | collected 2013/2015
GAAGGAACAATGACTACTAAGAAGAGAACTCGTAGTTTGTTGATTTTTAATTTTGAGAAGTATACATCTGTATCAATAAGAATAGATTGTAATGTCAAAATTCCAAACAATGGTATTAGTGCTGATGATGCAACACTTACAAGAGACGGCAAAGATTTAGTGTTTGTATTTTCGCGTAAAGACATTACATTTCATAAAATAGAGTTGAGAGATGAAACGAATGCAATAACATATGTATTTAAAATTTGTATATTGGATTTGCCGGCAGAGTATATGATTTCAACAATTAAAACTAATTTTTCTATAGATTATAAGAAAAAGGCTACAAAGAGTAAGTTGAAATTATTAGGAATTTCTACAGATTTAATATTTAATAAAAATGCTGCAAATGTTGTTTCAGAGAAATTAGAAGAGAATAAACAATATAGATGCAATTTTGAAGATAGATTACATGTATTTACAACTGAAGAAGAGTTATCAAATATTGGAAGTGGAATTAATATTGAAGTTAATTTTGCTGGTATAGTGGTTCCATTTGCATTATTTCCTGATGAAACAAAAAGTACCGAAATAATTGGTCGTGGAATATTGAGAGGTAAGTTTGCGGAAAGGAAAAGTTTTGAATTCGTTGACCTGAAGCAAATATTAATGGATTCTCAAGAATATTTTGCAAAAGAGAATTTGTTAAAGGAACTTCGGGTTGAAAGACAATTTTTGGAAAAGGCAATTCTTTCAGCTCATTGTGACTCATATCATGATGTGAGTGAACCACAAGTGGATATGGAAGATTTAACTATAAGCGAGGAACTGAAAGAAGCATACTATGGATATATGAGAGCTTTGCTTAAAGCGAATACTGTTCCTACATTGGCATATTTGTCGGGGGATTTATTAGATGCGGCAAATGAGTATGTAGATACCTTTTTGATGCAATTTGATAGTTTAATAGATGGTCAGCCATTAACTACAGAGCAAGTATCAGCATTGCGGTTGGGAACAATAACTGTTGGAGTGGATGAGGAAATATTATTCACACCATTACATCCGTTGAATGTAGTATACCAAATAATGTTGTTAAATGAAGAGTGTATGAAAGATGCATCGGATATTGTGATAGAACGATTGAACTCAATCAATTTATTGCCGTACATACGTAGGAACAGGAAGATATTTAAAGTATCCGATCAGCTTTATTCATTGGAGTGGAAACATTATGCTCCTGTTGAAAACAAAAAGTATATGGGCGGAAGGCGGTATGTGCCCAAATTAATTGAAGAAAAAATAACAGAGTTTGTTTCTCATTTTAAATATATATTTGAGGATATAAACAATAAAGTAATAAAAATAAATCTCATAAATATGGGTGATTGTGCAGAAGTGTTTGTAGGTATAGCACAGTTTTTTATTCACTCTATTAATAGGAATGCTGATGTGAATAAATTGATGCGATTTGAAGTGCATGTTTATTCTGATACATTGGTGGATAATGCCTTTTTGAATCTTAAAAACTATTCAAGACTAAAGAAATATCTTTCGGAATTGAAATTGACTTTTGGTAGCGGTATAGCAATGAGTGATTTAGAAGGTGTTTTTTCTAAGAATGTGGATTGCTACTTTCATAATGATAATGGAAAAGATTATAAGTATGCACATATATCATTTTATGAGATGGAATCGGAAATAACATCTGAAACAGCGACTATGGATCAAATTGAAACAGGAATTTCACTGGGGGGGATTTTGTCTGGAATACCATCGAGTAAGTATGGTCAAAAGTATAGAACTGGTTTTGGAACACGCTATGCAAAGAAAACAGATGTTGTAAAAATGGCAGAGTTATATAATTCGTTAATACAGGTTGATGAAACTGGAAATCCATATAATCCTGATATTAGTATATCAACACAAATAGATTCCAAAGCTGAGACGAAGATGGATTATATATATGATGCTTCTAATTGGGTGGTGTTTGTAGAGCCTAAAGTTGATTTGGATTTCTTTAGTGAAAAAGAGGCTAGTGGAGACTTGCTAATAATTCATTATAGCGATCAATACACCTCAAGTAGCGGATATGATGCAATTACTGTAACGCATAAGTCAGAACAATATACAAGAGTAATTCAAGAATATTTGAATGAAAAGGCAGTGACGGCAGATGTCGCAGATGTAAAGAAAATAATTAATCTATTTAATGCAGTTAATGGTGATTGGTTGTTGAGACTAATTTCATCAAAGCGAATGATAGGAGCAAATAAGGATTCTACATTTTCAAGAGAAAAGATTAGTATTGTTGCTGCGATTAAATTCATGTTAGCATATCTTAAACACCCGGATATTATATGGGTGCCTATTTCTATGGAAGAAATGTTACGAGTATCTGGAGGTGCAGACCTTTCGCAGAAGGATGGGGTGTTATCGTATAAAAATTTGGGATTTGATGCGGGACCGACGAGTGATGATTTGTTGTTTGTTGGTTTGCATCGAGAAAATGAAAATTTAGAGATATATTTCTATCCTACAGAAGTAAAAACTGGAAATAATGATAGCACAGTAATGAAAAAGGCTATTGAACAAGCGAAGGCGACGGCATATGGATTTGATAATGCATTTTGTCCTGCAGAAGAACTTGAAAAAACAATTATGTATAAGGTGAATCGCAATTTTATGATGCAGCTTATAATAACAAGTTGCAAAAAAATGAAGGTTTATCATGTAGATGATTCACAAGATTGGGATATTGTTCTTGATAAATTTAGGCAGGCACTTCTTAATGAAGAGTATACTATTTCAAAAGATATACAAGAGGTTCTGGGAATAGGTGCGGTTTTGTCATTCAAAAAGGGGCAAGTGATTAGAAAAAATGCATTTACTGAGGATAAAATTAATATAATCGAAATGCCAGAAACTGATGAATTCGGATTGATTTTAAAAACAGTGAAAGAAATTGTTGAAAATGTTCAAGCAAAGACAGAGGCTTTGTCACTGATTCATGAAACGAATGTTTCTCTTTTGACTGGAGAAGTTTCAAATATTTCTTCAACAGCTGTAATCTTTGATGCTGAACAGAGTGGATTAAGTGAAAATGAGGCAGATGAGCAACAAGATACAAATATTAATGAGCAGGTTTTGGAGCAGAAGGCAGATGAAGATGTATCGAACGAAGGTGCTCCGGTAGAAACTAAAGGTATGAGTATTCATTTTGGAATGAATCAGCAAAATGGACAGAGTGTAATTTGGGAGCCCAATAATACTGACAAGATATTCCATACTAATACAGGAATAATTGGCACCATGGGTACCGGTAAAACACAATTTACTCAATCTGTAATAGCGCAACTGTATCAGAATAGAGGTTCTAATGTCTTGTCAGATAATATTGGAATTCTTATATTTGACTATAAGGGCGATTATAATGAAAACAAGACGGATTTCATGAAGTTTACAGATGCAAAAATTTATAAACCGTATCATTTGCCGTTTAATCCGTTGGCATTAACATGGTCAGGAACTCCAAAACCATTGTTACCTGTTCATACAGCTAATACTTTTGTAGATACACTTTCTAAGGTGTATCCGAATCTGGGACCTAAGCAAAAGAATGTGTTGCTTAATTGTATTGATAGTGCTTATACAAGAACTGGTATTAACAAGGCAAATTCTGCTACGTGGAATAATGAAGCACCAACATTTTCTACCTTATATCAGATTTATGAAAATGATGAGGAGATTAAAAAGGGAGATGTTTTGGAAGCGGCATTATCTAAAATAGCTATGTTTGAAATATTTGAACCAATATCGTCAAAAACTAAAGGATTATATGAGTTACTAGATGGAGTTGTAGTTATCGACTTGTCTGGATATGATTCAGATATTCAAAATTTAGTGGTAGCAATTACATTAGATTTGTTTTATTCGCAAATGCAAGCTGCAGGTCATAGCAAGCTTGAAAACAATATGCGACAACTAAGCAAATTAATATTGGTTGATGAAGCAGACAATTTCTTGCGCGAAGGATATCCTTCTTTACGCAAAATATTAAAAGAAGGAAGAGAATTTGGTGTAGGAACGATTTTATCCACGCAGTTTTTGAAACATTTTGTTACAAAAGAAGAGGATTATTCGAAGTACATACTTACTTGGGTGGTTCATAATGTGGCAGATTTGGCACCAGGAGACGTTAGATTTGTATTTAATACATTAAACGGTAGCTCGGCAGAGAACCAATTATGCAGTGATATAAAAAATCTAAAGAAGCATGAGAGCATCTTAAAGATAGGTAATATGGAAACTCCTATATATATGAGAGATAAAGCATTTTGGGAATATGTGAAGGAAAATTCCTAATATTGGAAGAGTTAAACTGAGATGTTCGATTGACAAAGAGACTATACTTAAGTATACTACTTACGTATAGTCTTTTTAAGTGAGGAAGTCAAATGAAGTACACAGCTATTAAAGGAATTCAAGCAGGAAATGAGTATTTTACAATTATGGTAAAGCTTAAAGAATTAGAGGTTTTATTTCCTAAATTAGAGGAAGAGATTTTGCCTGAACGGAGAGCACAAAGAAAATTGAACCAGAAAAGAATACCAGCAATTAAGCGATATATTGTTGAGAATTTGGATACATATGTTTTTTCTGCATTGGCAGGTTCTGTAGATGGAAAAGTTGAGTTTATAGCATTTTCTGAAGAATATCCAGAAGTAGGTATTCTCGAAATATCTGATAAAGCTACTTTTTTGATAAATGATGGACAACATAGAAAGACAGCAATTGTTGAGGCATTAAAGGAATGTCCGGCATTGGCGGATGAAACTATTCCGGTAGTGTTATTTAAAGATATGGGATTAAAAAGAAGTCAGCAAATGTTTACCGATTTAAATAAACATGCAGTCAAAACATCTAATTCGCTCGCGGAACTATATGATTCTACAGATAAAATTGCAGCTGTAACAAGAAAATTGCTTGAACAAAATGAATTTATTGGAAAATATACCGATAGAGAAAAAGACAATTTGTCAATGAATTCAGCAACATTATTTACTTTTAATACCTTTTATAAAGCAAATAAAAGAATTATATGTGGTGGCAAAAATGATGAGATTAATGAAAAACTGATTATTGATTTTTGGAGAATGGTTGTAGAAAATATTGAACAATGGACTATGTTGGAAAATGGTGAATTGCCAAAGTCTAGATTGCGTTCGGAATATTTAGTGTGTCAATCTGTGGTAATAGAGGCATTGGGACAGTTGGGGAATTATTTTTATCTCAACGGGCTTGATGAAAATGTTTTGATTGGGTTGAGAGATATAGATTGGCATAGAAACTCAAAATTGTGGAAGAAGCGTTGCGTTAAGGAAAAAGAGAAAATGGTCAAAAATAATGTTGCTGTATATTTAACTGCTAATGCGATTAAGAGCAGTTTGGGACTTAGATTGAATGATGAAGAAGAAAAGTACGAAAATAAATTTAAAAGAAGGTAAGATTGATGAATAATGTGGAATTCCCAGAATGTATAGAGATAATTGAAGAGATGAAATTGGTTTACAAGCATGATAGCAGGCCGTGGATGATAGGATTTAGTGGTGGAAAAGACTCCACACTATTATGTTGCCTTGTTTTTGAAATGCTTATGCAATTAGATTCTGATGAGATTAATAAAAAAGTGTATATTGTTTCATCTGATACGATGGTTGAAAATCCTATTGTTAGAGATTATATGCATGATATGTCTAAAAGAATAGGTGACGCTGGCGAAAAGTATAAAATCGAAACAAGAATTATAAAACCGGAATTGGAGAAAACATTTTGGTCGTGTGTTATTGGACTAGGATATCCAACTCCAGAAGCACCAGGGTTTAGATGGTGTACTGACAAATTGAAGATCAGACCAATTAATAAATTTGTTACAGAAACTATCGATAATGATGGCGAAATAGTAATGTTACTTGGGGTTAGAAAAGCGGAAAGCAGTTATAGAGCACGCGGAATCAAAACTAGAGAAATAGAAGGGAAATTATTGATTCCGCATACGGATATAAAAAATGCATATGTTTATAATCCTTTGACAGAAATTCCGAATGAGCGTATATGGAATTACTTGTTAAGTGGAGATGCAATTACTCCTTGGGGCTCAAGTAATAAATATTTATTTTCTTTGTATCAGGGAGAGAATTTGTCGGAAGAGCAGAGTGCATTAGGTGAAATTGATGAAAATAAAGTAGTAGTAACAGGAAATTCACGTTTTGGATGTTGGATTTGCACAATGGTTAAAGAAGATAAATCATTAAAAACGTTTATCGAAAAAGGAGAAGAGTGGTTGGAGCCTTTACGAGATTATAGAGATTGGTTGTTGTCTATAAGGGAAAATCCAGAATTTAGAGAAAAAAGAAGGCGCAATGGTTCTGTTTATGAAAAAGAAGATGGGCAATTAGGCTTTGGTTCTTTTAATATGTATGGAAGAAAAAAGATACTTGAAGAGTTGTTAATTTTGGAAGAAAAAACAAACTTGGAGTTGATAACAATTGATGAATTAAGAACGATTGACAGAATGTGGGAAAAAGAAGGGGATTTGACTAAAAGAACACTTGTGGATTTGTATTACAACATAAAGGGAAAAAGGTTGCCTTGGGATGAGTATAGAGTTCCCCTGTTTTCAGCAGATTCATTGGATATCGTAAAGCAAACGTGTCAAGAGTTTGATATTGAATATGATATGTTGGCTAAATTAGTAGTTGCAATTGAAAACAATAAGCACTATACAAGAGGTCAAAAGGTTAATAAGGCGTTTGATAAAGTGGTTAATGAAGGTTGGTTGCATTATGAAAATATCAAAAAAGCGAAAGAAGATATAAATCATGAGGATTAAGAAGATTGAACTTTGTAATTTCGGTTCATACGTTGGAGTATGTAAATTCGATTTGCAAGCAAATAAAAAAAGAAATATTGTGCTTATAGGTGGCAAAAATGGGGCTGGAAAAACAACATTGTTTTCGGGTATTAAACTTTGTATGTATGGTAATAAAGCAGCTGGTTTTGAAAATATAAATGCACATTATCGTAGAGAAGTAAAAAAATATATAAACGATGTTTCGAAATTCGATATCTCATCAAAGTGCTATGTCAAGTTAGAAGTATTGTTTTCTAATGGACAAGAAGATGATGCGTATATAATAACTAGAAGTTGGGATAATGGAGCTAATTCTTTGGATGATTTTGAAGAATGTGTTGTTGAAAAAAATGGTGTAATTCTAAGTAGTGAAGAATTAGCTGACTTTGACAATTATGTTATGAATATTATACCGCCAGAGTTATTTGATTTGTTTTTCTTTGATGGAGAGCAAATTGCAGATTACTTTTTGGATGAAAATAGTAATGAAAGAATCAAGAACGCATTCATGATATTATGTGGATATGATACATTTGATATAATGCAAAAGAATTTTAAACGACTTGCCTTTGGAAAAAGAACAAATGATGTAAGTGAGTTTAACTACATTGAAGCAAAGCAGCAGGTGGAAAAGACTGAAAAAGAGTATGGCGATTGTGTTGTTGCAATATATAACATTAAATCTGAGATAGATTTTATTAATGGAGAAATTAAATCTTTAGATAAGAAATATAAATTATCTGGAGGTGTGACATATGATGAATGGAATGAAAAATTATTACAGATAAAAGAGGAAGAGAGATTTAGAGAAGATAAAAATATACAATTGAAGAAAATGGCTAATGAAGTTGTGCCATTTATTATAGTAAAAGATTTGCTAAAAAAATTGTCTGTTCAATTATCAAAAGAACATGACAAACAACAGTATGAGTTGCTTCAGGAATCATTAAAGAGCATTTTGCCAGGTGTTATGCAAAAGGTATACAGCAGATTAACTTGGCAAGATGATGTAGAACTTACAGAACTTGTAATTGAGGAATTCAATAATGAGATGGAGTTGAAAAAAGTATCTGAAGTCATTGATATTATTGATTTATCTGGTGAGGAATATATTGTGGTACAAAATGCTATTTCAAGATATTTAACATTGGATAAAGAATGTGTTATTGCAACGGAAAGAGAAATAAAAGATTCTATTGAAAGAACTCAAAAATTACGTCAAGAAATTGAAAATTGCAATATTGATGGAATTCAGGAATATTTGCAAAAAAAGACGCAGTTAGTTCAGAAAGCAAATGAACTAAATCAAAAAATGCAAGAATGGATAGACAGAAAACAATGTTATAAAGATGCTTTAGAAGAGAGAAAGAATATTCTTAAACGTGAAGAAAAGAAATTCGATGAAGTGTCAAAAAATATATCGATAACAACGTTGTCAGAAAAGTCAGTTGCATTTTTGGATACTCTTCAAAATCGGTTATATAGTAATGAAATTAAAAAAGTTGAAGAGTTATTTATGATGAAAATCAAGGAATTAGCTCGAAAGAATAGATTTATAGATAGTATCATAATTGATGCCGATTTTAATGTGCATATATACAAGAATATAACTTTTGATACAAAGAGCGTATGTGATAAAATAAAAAAAATCGGTGTACAAGCGTATTTGGCTGAATATGGGACGGTACATTGTCAAGGATTATTGACAAGTGCAAATGTTGAAGATTTAAATGAATTTGTAAAATTCTATGATAAGAGGAATGGAAAAATTAGTGTTTTGCAAGAAATCGAGAAATCAAGATTATCAAAAGGCGAAAAGCAAGTGTTTATTATGGCTTTATATTGGTCATTTATGAAATTAAATAAACAAGAAGTTCCATTTGTGATAGATACACCGTTTGCAAGAATTGATACAGAACATAGAGCTAATATTACTAAAAAGTTTTTTATGGATTTGTCGGGACAGGTATTCATATTCTCTACAAATGAAGAAATTGTAGGTGAGCACTATGAAAAAATGAAGAATCGAATTCAGGCTCAATTTTTGCTGGAAAATAGTGATAACCTTCAAACGCTTGTATATGCTAATGAATATTTTGGAGGATAAGTATGCAGTTTAGATTGAAAACATCAAAAAAAACAAAAGAAATATACGAAGGATTGTATGTGCGTGAACATTTACAACCGTTTGCTTTAGCCAAAATTTCAATAGCGTTAGCGTTGAATGATGGGTTTTCTTCAATTGATAATACTGTTGGTGATATAAATGGACTTGACTTGAACCGACAAACAATAACTGGTGAAAACGATGCATTATTTAAAGCACTGATAGAAATGAATGAACAACGGCATATTTGTGAAGATGAATATTTCCCCAATGTCGTGAAGCAATATATTGATTATGGAGCGGTTTTATTGGAGCAGGAGTATAGATATGGGCACGATTTTTATGCACATCTAGTTAATTTAGAGAAGGGTATCTGATGACGGAACAGTTTTGCTAGGGGATTTGTATTTATGCGAAATTGAATTTTAAGGGAGATGATTAAAATCAGTAGACGATTCACATTACAAATTTTACTTCCCGTAGAAGGCTAAGAGGAAGATAAGATATACGAAAGCGAAGACATTACTCTTAGAGTGACGAATTTAAAACAGAAGTTGGACGATGTCTACTACAGACGCTTAAAAGAAAAATCTGTTTATGCATCCTATGATGATGTTGTTAAATTCGCTTGTGAAAAATATTCGTTGGGGGAAATAGATAACTTCTCTGTGCAAACTGATCACTTTGGTGAACGCAAGATTATACACGAGGGTAATAGATACGTTGTTACGGCAGAAGAAGCAAAACAGCTTGAAAGAGAACATATTTCAGAATCGGTATATTGTAATGTATTTAAAGAGTGCAGTTTAAGTTGGTTTTATGCCGGTACCGGGGACGAGCTTCTTCCTGAAGACATGGCTATCGTGGATGATGAATTGATAAGAAAGGCTTCAGCTTTAGTGGGATATGAGTCAGAGAAAGATTTTGCGAGTAGGTTGGCAGATGTTATCGAGGATGAAGCTGATGGGGAAGATAAGTTTATAGCATCGCTTATATTGGCAAAGGAAATTGCCGGTTGTGTGAATGGAAGAGCGGTATTGTGGTATGACTGATAAAGGAAGTTGGTGAATATATGAAGGAAAAAGAACATCAATCCATAGAATGGAAGGAATCGTGGCAGGATGAGTATTTAAAATGGATTTGTGGATATGCTAATGCTTACGGTGGAACACTATACATAGGTACTGATGACGATGGTAATGTGGTAGGGATTGACAATGCAAGAGATCTTTTAGAACGAATTCCCAATAAGGTTACTGATACGATGGGAATTATTGCAGATGTAAACTTGCTATTTAAAGATGAACTTGAGTATTTGCAGATAATTGTTGATAAATATCCGTCACTAATAAGCTTTCGTGGAAAATATTACTACCGCTCGGGAAGTACCATGCGTGAGATTACCGGAAAGGAATTGGAAAGAGCTTTGTTGAAAACGCAGGGAAGAACGTGGGATGGTATACCATTGCCAAAAATATCAGTGGCTGATTTAAAACAGGATGCAATACAACTGTTTAAGGAGAAGGCAGTTAAGAGAGGCAGACTTTCACAAGAGGAAGCTGGTGTTGAAGATTCTATTTTGATGGACAACCTGCATCTTATTGATGAAGAGGGATATTTGATAAGAGCAGCCATGTTAGCATTTTATAAGGATCCGGAGAAGTGGGTAACAGGTTCTTATATTAAAATTGGTTACTTTGGCAAGTCTGATGCAGATTTAGTATATCAGGATGAAGTGCATGGTCCGTTGATTGAGCAGGTAGATAAGACAGTTGATTTAGTATATACAAAATATATGAAAGCGCTAATTGCTTATGAAGGAATTCAAAGAGTGGAACAGTTTATGTTCCATAAAGATGCTTTTCGTGAAATTCTTTTGAATGCAATTGTGCATAAGGATTATAGTAGCTGCAATCCTATTCAGATTAGCGTTTACGAGGATAAGATATACATTTGGAACGATGGCGAAATGCCGCCTAACCTGGATTCTACGGACAAGTTATTTATGAAGCATTCTTCCAAGCCATACAATCCGAAATTAGCAAATGTCTTCTTTAAAAGCGGTATGATTGAAGCTTGGGGAAGAGGCTTTGAGAAGATTAAAGAAGCATGTGGATTGTACGATGGTCCATTGCCGGAATATGAGATAAATGAGTCCGGTATTATGGTGTTGTGTAAGGCGTGTGATAGGTATTTGGAGTTGCTGAGGGATGATGGTCAGCATCATGACCAAAATGGTCATGATATGGTCATGATGATTTTAGACTTTTGTAAAGATGCAAAATCTGTACCGGAAATTATGGAAAAATTTGGATTTGAAAGCAGAACAAGCTTTAGAAGAAAATATTTAAATGATTTGGTGGAGAATGGAAAGTTAAAAATGACTATGCCTGATAAACCTAAGAGTAAAAATCAAAAGTATTATTCGTAAGAGGATTTCATAACCACATCATGACCAAGTTGGTTATGATGTGGTTAGCTAATTAAGAGCGAATCATAGTTGCATAAGAGGAGTGTTGTATGGAACATAAGAAATATTATTTTGAAAAGTTAACACCAGTAAATGACATAGATATTTCTGTGTATGAAGAGGCTATTGATTATATATTTGATAATGCAGATATAACTAACGTGGCAATTTCTGGCTCATACAGTGCTGGAAAAAGTAGTGTTATAGATACTTATAAGGAAAAACATGAAGAACATAAATTTATGCATATTTCTTTAGCGCATTTTGAATCGCCTAATGAAGATAATGGTGAGATTAAAGAATCAGTACTTGAAGGAAAAATTTTAAATCAGTTAATTCATCAAATTCCAGCAGAAAAGATTCCGCAAACTAATTTTAGAGTGAAAAAGGATACAGGAAAAAGTAGAATATTCTTGATGTCATTGGTGTTATGCTTATTAATTGGTAGTGTAGCCTTTTTATTGTTATCAAATAACATATCTTCA
>OMNP01000769.1_pt1 | contig 11863 bp, 8 predicted proteins | sample 1673811 | NCBI WGS metagenome assembly OMNP01 (sample SAMEA103958127, study PRJEB25191) | human gut metagenome | biome: human-associated habitat [ENVO:00009003]; feature: intestine environment [ENVO:2100002]; material: feces | place: Germany | collected 2013/2015
TTGTAGTTGTAGTCTGGTATGGGGTGTCCGTATTTCCCGAATTCGCAATTTTTGAAATAAACATTGCCGTAGCACTCAGCCACCGGACGCCAGTCGCCGCCTCTGTCTAAATGAGCGAACTTGCAACTTTCGAAATAGCTGTCGGTAATACCATAGACGGCGCCGTTGAATACTGTATTTTTGGCAATCACTTTGCCGGGGTGCACCTTGTCGTTGTCTCCGTCGTAGAAATTGATGCAACTGATGAAATTCGGACCAAACTCGCAGTTGTCGAGGATGACTGTGGAATTGTCGGAATACGAAAATACACCATAGTTTTCGTTTTCAGGAATAGTCATATTCTTCAGCGTGACAGTAAGATTCGGCGCTGCAAGGAATATGCCTCCGCCAAGAGTCGGCCCTAAGACGGGGTCGGGGTTTATGACTTTGAATTTAACATTGTCGAGCACTACATTGTCTGCCGTGATTTTCATATAGCATCCGTCGTCAACTCCATTGCTGTCGTCGCGTGCTATCGTGACATCTTTGAAGGTCACTCCTTGCGACGGGAATAGTCGACCGTTTGGTGTTGTCAGCACCGAATTTGTTCCGCCGGTTATCACCACGCCTTCGGCGATGTTCTCAGGGATGGCGAGCTGCACGTTGTCGGCGAGCTGCACGTGGCGGTTGTGGTGAGATGCTGCGTTGGCAAGCTCTTCGTCGGTGGCGATGCCGAGTGTGCCGATAAATGCAGGCTCAATCACAACGTTGAAGTCGACGCTGTTGGTGAGCAGCGATCCGTAGATGTTGGTGCGGTAGTTGCGCTGCAGCGGAACGCTCGTGAATGTGCGCTTCATCGGTGTCGTGCCGTTGGTGTAGTCGAGAGTGACGTCGGCTATGGTCTTGTAGTCGGGCACCAGCACGTAGTTCATCGACAGGTAGTTGTAGGCGGAGCCGGCAGGAAACGTTTCGGAGGCGTCGGGAATGTCGGCATAGGAGAAGGTCACGTCGGTGGCGTTGCCTACGACGCTGCCCGACGCAAGGTTGATTGCCGAATAGGCTTGCGTTGCAACTTGAGTCTTTGTCACGGTGTAGCCCGATGCCGCAGCGGCGGCAAGGTCGTCTGTGCCGATGTTGAGCTGTGCGTACGGACGGTAGAGTTTTACGGTTTGCTGAAGGTTGCCGTTCACGTCAATCTCCGCTTTTGCGAAAAACGCGTCGTCGGCTTCGTTGCTGCACACTGTGGGTGCGAGTGTTGCCACTTGTGTCGTTTCGTCGAATTTCGATTGTGCGCCAACCTCATCTGCGGCAGCCCAGAAGATTACATCATACTTCTTGCCGCTTGCCAGCTGGAGCTGCACGTTTTTTGACAATCCAGTCATTTCTACGGTTTCAGCAGCTTTGCCGTCAAACATTGCCAGGGGTTGCTGTTCTCCTTGTGGATACACGGCATATTTCAGAGACTTGATTTTCGAGGCTTCGCCGAATGCGCGTGTGCCTAATTCTTCTGGCAACTGGACTGTTAGCGATACAATGTTCTCACCTTCACCCTCGGTGGCGAGCTTAACTTCATCGCTGCACGATAAAAGCAACAAGGGTGTCGCAGCGATGGCAATTAAGGTCTTAAAATTCCTATTCGTAATGTATTAGTTTTTAATTTTGTTTGGTAAGTTTATACTACAAAGATACAAACATTATGTTCTAAATCAAAAAAAATCAGAAAAAAAATTTCATGGAATTGCAAAAAAAATTGAGAACAATCCATGTCGGTGTAAACCGCATTGGCTGGTTGCTCTCAAATCTGTCGACGCTTTCCAGAGATAGTCGTCGTTAATATACGCTGAGCAACTCCATGTCGAAGATTAGTGTGGAGCCGCCGGGAATGCCGGGCTGCGACAGTTTGCCGTAAGCCATTTCCGCCGGGATATACACTTCCCATCGGTCGCCTACGTGCATCTGTTGCATTGCGATGCTCCATCCGGTGATGAGGTCGCTGAGCCGTGCTGCAAGCGGAGAACCCCCGCGGCTGCTGTCGAATGTGCGCCCGTTGATTGTGCGTCCGGTGTAGTGTGCGGTGACAACGCTGCGTGCCGACGGCTTGCGTCCGTCTTTGTCGCCCGATGCGATGACTTTGTAGTAGATGCCTTTGGGCAGAGGTTTCACTCCTGCCTCTTGCGCCTTGTCGGCAAGCCATTGCCGGTTTTTCTCTATGTATTCTCTTTTTGCCATAGTCGGTGTTGCTTTATTTGAAAATGTGACGTATTGTTTCCAGCGGTTCGTAGAAAATCATGCGCGGACCTGAAAAGCGCATCACCTCGCGCATCTGTCGGCGCATCGACGGCTTGTAGCAGTGCACTGTGCATCGGCGGCACGACGTTTTGCGCTCTCTGAACGGGCAATGTTCCAGCCGCGACTCGGCATAGGCGAGCAGCTGACGGCAACTGTCGCAAAGCTCGCTGTTGCCTTCTTTCTTGCGGCAGTATAGGCGCACCATCACGCCGACCACGCGTTTCTCTTTTTCGATTCTTGACATATAATTGACGGTAGGGTGGAAACAAAAAAAGAGTCGCTTGAAAAAGCGACTCTTGCTGTGGGTGTTGACGGATTCGAACCGCCGACCCTCTGCTTGTAAGGCAGATGCTCTGAACCAGCTGAGCTAAACACCCTTGCTTCTCAAAAGCGTTGCAAAGGTATGGCGAATTTTTTAATCCTCCAAATTTTTTGGGGATAATTTTTTTGACAAAAGTTCGCTTGATGACGTATCTATTGGATAATCAGAATGATAATAAACGAAAAAAATTATACCGTTACGATGCTTGCAGATTGGTGGAAATATAGTAATTTTGCAGAGTTATTGAAAATATCAATCTTAAAAACAAACATAAATGTCTCTCTCATCACTGACAGCCATATCTCCAATCGACGGCCGTTACCGCGGCAAGGTGGAGATTCTGGAAAATTACTATTCTGAATACGCGTTGATCCGCTATCGCGTAAAAGTTGAAATCGAATATTTTATCGCCCTCTGCAAACTTCCGTTGCCGCAACTTGCGGGCGTTGACCACGCACTCTTCGGAGAGCTGCGCGACATCTATGCCAAATTCTCGGTCGACGACGCGCAGCGCGTGAAGGATATCGAAAGCGTAACCAACCACGACGTGAAAGCGGTGGAATATTTCATAAAGGAGCAGTTCGACCGTCTTGGCTTGGCTCAATATAAGGAGTTCATCCATTTCGGACTCACGTCGCAGGACATCAACAACACTTCGGTGCCGATGCTCATCCGCGACTCTCTCCACGAGGCTTACCTGCCTCTGCTCGATGAGATGGTTGGCTTGCTCAACCAGTATGCCGAGGAGTGGAAAGACATTCCAATGCTTGCCAAAACCCATGGACAGCCTGCGTCGCCGACACGCTTGGGCAAGGAAATCCGCGTGTTTGCCTATCGCTTGGAGAAGCAGATAGAGCTGTTGAAGCAGGTGCCGGTGAGCGGCAAGTTTGGTGGCGCTACGGGCAATTTCAACGCCCACCGCGTGGCTTTCCCCGACCGCGACTGGCGTGCGTTTGCCAAGAAATTTCTCAATGAGAGTCTCGGCATCGAGCGTGAGGAGTGGACAACTCAGATTTCAAACTACGACAACCTGGCTGCTCTCTTCGATGCCATGGCGCGCATCAACACGATAATGATCGACCTTGACCGTGACATGTGGCAATATATCTCGATGGAGTATTTCAAACAGAAAATCAAAGCCGGAGAGGTGGGTTCTTCAGCCATGCCTCACAAGGTGAATCCAATCGACTTCGAGAACTCGGAGGGCAACCTCGGTCTGGCCAACGCAATTCTTAACCACCTGGCTGGCAAATTGCCGGTTTCGCGCCTGCAGCGCGACTTGACCGACTCCACTGTGCTGCGCAATGTCGGTGTGCCGTTGGCTCACATGATGATAGCGCTTCACAGCACTCTCAAGGGCTTGCACAAGCTGCTGCTCAATGAAGCAGCCATCAGCCGCGACCTCGACAATATGTGGAATGTGGTTGCCGAGGCAATCCAGACCATCCTTCGCCGCGAAGGATATGAGAAGCCTTACGAAACACTGAAGGCTCTTACCCGAACCAACAGCAAGGTGGACGCCGAAAGCATCGCCAGCTTCATCGACACGCTCAAAGTGAGCGATGCCGTGAAAGAAGAGCTTAAAGCGATTACTCCTCACAACTACACTGGGTTCTAAAGCATTGAAACAGTTGTAGGAAAGTACATAATTAAAAAGAATGTTAAAATTCAGTTTCTGACAAAGCCTTTTTTAATTATGTGCTTTTCCATTTGAAAAAAATGCAGTTACTTTGTCGATGGAATTATAAATTGCAAAATTGATTTAAATCTACAAGTTTTTAAGAATTAAGATTACAAATTAATAGCAAAGATAAAAAAGACGCCGAGAGGCAGTATTTGTATATAAAAAAACAATTGAATTTACTATGGAAGAGAACAAAAAGCCGAAAAGAAGACGCATCGGCGAGTCTCAGGAGATGAATGGCGAGTCGGGACACTTTGAGAAGGTTACTTATAATCCGAAAGCTTCGTTTGTGCCTACTGATTCAGCACAGGGTGCGCCTGTGGAAGGTGGAAGCGACGCAGCGCCACGTCAGGACTATCGCAGACCGAACTACAACAATCAGAACAGCTACAACAGTTATGGCAACAACCGCCAGGGTGGTTACAACAACAACCGTCAAGGCGGATACAACAATTATAACAACCGCCAGGGTGGCTACAACAACCGTCAGGGCGGCTACAACAACAACCGCCAGGGAGGTTACAATAACAACAATCGTCAGGGAGGCTACAACAACAATCGTCCGGGTGCAAGTTTCAACCGCCAGGGCGGACAGCGTTTCACTCCACGTCCAAAACAGATTGTCTACGATGTGCCTGAAGTGGATCCGAACGAGGAAGTACGCTTGAACAAGTTTATGGCGAATGCCGGAATCTGCTCGCGTCGTGAGGCAGACGAGCTGATACAGCAAGGACTTGTGAAGGTGAACGGAAACGTTGTTACCGAACTCGGCTCAAAAATCAAGCGCGACGACGTGGTTGAATACAACGACAAGGTGGTTACGCTCGAAAACAAATGCTATATCCTGCTCAACAAGCCTAAAGACTGTGTCACTACAAGCGACGATCCAGACGGACGTCTCACGGTGATGGACATCGTCAAGAACGCTTGCAAGGAGCGTATCTATCCTGTAGGACGCCTTGACCGCAACACTACTGGCGTGCTTCTGCTCACAAACGACGGCGACTTGGCTTCGAAGCTGACTCACCCGAAATATGTGAAGAAAAAAATCTATCAAGTGTGGACCGACAAAGACATCGCTGAAGACGATATGCAGCAGCTTGCCGACGGCATCGAACTTGAGGACGGACCAATCCACGCAGATGCAATCAGTTACGTCAACGACCACGACAAGAACCAGGCGGGAATCGAAATCCACAGCGGACGCAACCGTATCGTGCGCCGTATGTTTGAGTCGCTCGGCTATCGCGTGACTAAACTTGACCGTGTGTATTTCGCTGGCTTGACAAAGAAGAATCTGCCACGCGGACGCTGGCGTTACCTTACTCAGGAAGAAGTGAACTTCTTGAAACAAGGATCTTTTGAATAGAATTTTAAATCATACAAAATGAAACGTACAAAAATTTCAGAAATATGGGCGCCTGAGTTGATTGGCACAGACGTTTGTGTGAAAGGCTGGGTGCGCACGCGCCGCGGCAACAAGCATGTGCAGTTTGTGGCTCTCAACGACGGCTCTACAATAAAGAACCTTCAGATTGTCTTCGATATGGAGAAATTCTCCGACGAGGATCTGAAACCCATCACAACGGGTGCGAGCATCCACGTAGAAGGCAAACTCGTGGAGTCGCAGGGCAAGGGTCAGACTGCCGAGGTGCAGGCGGAAACGCTTGAAATCTACGGCACTGCTGATCCTGAGACTTATCCTTTGCAGAAAAAAGGACACACTCTCGAATTCCTGCGCGAGAAGGCTCATCTGCGTCCGCGCACAAACACTTTCGGCGCGGTGCTCCGCATACGCCACACGTTGGCTTATGCAATCCACAAATTCTTCAACGACCGTGGTTTCTTCTATCTCAACACGCCGCTCATCACATCGAGCGACTGCGAGGGTGCCGGCGCGATGTTTCAAGTGACAACGCTTGACCTCAACGACATCCCTAAGAACGAAGAGGGCAAGGTGGACTATTCTCAGGATTTCTTCGGAAAGCCTGCCAGCCTTACCGTTTCCGGACAGCTTGAGGGCGAGCTTGGAGCAACGGCTCTCGGTGCAATCTATACGTTCGGACCTACGTTCCGCGCCGAGAATTCCAACACTCCGCGCCACTTGTCGGAGTTCTGGATGATTGAGCCTGAGGTTGCGTTCAACGACATCAACGACAATATGGAGTTGGCAGAGGATTTCATCAAATATTGCGTAAGCTATGCTCTCGAGCATGCTGCCGATGATATTGAATTCCTTGCAAAAATGTATGACGAGGATCTTGTTGAGCGACTCAAATCGGTTGTCAACACAGAATTTGTACGACTCACTTATACTGAGGGCGTGAAAATCCTTGAGGAATCGGGACATAAGTTTGAATTCCCTGTTTATTGGGGAGCCGACCTTCAGAGCGAGCATGAGCGTTTCCTCGTAGAGGAACATTTCAAGCGCCCTGTAATCCTTACCGACTATCCGAAGGAAATCAAGGCTTTCTATATGAAGCAGAACGAAGACGGCAAGACTGTGCGTGCCATGGACGTGCTGTTCCCGAAAATCGGAGAGATTATCGGTGGTTCGGAGCGTGAGGAAAGCTATGAGAAGCTGAGCCAGCGCATCGAGGAACTCAACATCCCGATGAAGGATATGTGGTGGTATCTTGACACTCGCCGTTTCGGCACTGTGCCTCACTCTGGTTTCGGACTCGGCTTCGAGCGCCTTGTGCTGTTCGTGACTGGTATGACCAATATCCGCGACGTCATTGCGTTCCCACGCACTCCGGGTAACTGCGAGTTCTAATCGCAGGACATGACAAAATAATTTAGGACTGGTTTGAGGCTGAATGGCTGAAAATCAGTCCTGTTTTTTTATAAAACAGACTGAATACTATGGGAAAAAGTAAATTTTTACAAGATTTCAAAGCCTTCGCGATGCGGGGCAACGTGATTGACATGGCTGTCGGTGTGATTATCGGCGGCGCTTTCGGTAAAATTATCTCTTCTGTTGTCGCCGACGTGATTATGCCTCCTCTCGGACTGCTTGTCGGAGGAGTGAATTTCACAGACCTTAAGCTTGAGTTGAAACCTGCGGAGATGGTCGACGGCGTGATGCAGGATGCCGTGACGCTGAACTATGGAAATTTCTTGCAGACGGCGTTCGACTTTATTATCATTGCCTTGTCGATTTTCTTGTTTGTCAAACTTATCGGCAAACTGATGCGCAAAAAGGAGGAGGAGCCTGCCGCACCTCCGGCTCCAAGCAAGGAAGAGCAGCTGCTCACTGAAATCCGCGATTTGCTGAAGAAGCAGAGCGAGAAATAGGTTATTTAAGTTTTTCTTTCAGAAAACGTCCGGTGTAGCTGTCCGGGCATGCCGCGATGTCCTCGGGTGTGCCCGCACACACGATGTGTCCGCCGCCGTTGCCTCCCTCAGGACCCATGTCTATCACGTGGTCGGCACACTTCACCACATCGAGATTGTGCTCGATGATTATGATTGTGTGTCCCTTCTCAATAAGACGGTTGAACGATGCCATCAGAGTGTTGATGTCGTGGAAATGCAGACCCGTGGTAGGCTCGTCGAAGATGAACATCGACGGACGCTGCTTCTCCTGACTGAGGAAATAAGCCAACTTTATGCGTTGGTTCTCACCGCCCGACAGTGTCGACGACGATTGTCCCATCTTGACGTAGCCCAAACCCACCTGCTGCAGCGGCAACAGGCGTTTCACGATGCGTGTCTCCGTAGTGCCCTTCGACTCGCTGAAAAACTCGATGGCCTGGTTGATGGTCATGTTGAGGATGTCGTAGATGTTCTTGCCGCGGTATTCGATGGCAAGAACCTCGGGCTTGTATCGCTTGCCGTGGCACGACTCGCATTGCAGCGTGATGTCTGCCATAAACTGCATCTCGATGGTGATTGTGCCCTCGCCCTTGCATTCCTCGCAGCGTCCGCCCTCGGCGTTGTAGGAGAAATATCCGGCGTCGAAGCCCATTTGTTTCGCGCCCTGCTGCTCGGCAAACAGCCTACGGATTTCGTCGAAAGCCTTAAGATAGGTCGCCGCATTGCTGCGCGAAGATTTCCCGATGGGGTTCTGGTCTACAAATTCCACGCTGTTGATGAGCGACAGGTCGCCGCGCAGATCGGTGTATGACCCTGTGTTCTCGCAAGCCTCGCCGAAGTGGCGCAGCAGCGCGTTGTAGAGGATGTCGCGCACGAGAGTCGACTTTCCAGAGCCGCTCACGCCGGTCACCACGGTCATCACCTGCAGCGGGAAGCGCACGTCGATGCCCTTGATGTTGTTTTGCGCCGCACCGATAATCTCGATGTAGTTGTGAGTGCGCCGGCGCAGCTGTGGCAGAGGTATTTGCATCTCGCCGGTTAGATATTTTGCCGTCAGGCTGTCGGTGGCTTTGTCGAGCTTGTCGACAGGCCCTTGATACACCACATTGCCGCCTCCGCGTCCAGCCAAAGGTCCGATGTCGATAATCCAGTCGGCGGCACGCATGATTTCCTCGTCGTGCTCCACAACGACCACCGTGTTTCCCAGCTGCTGCAGGCGGCGCAACACGCGGATAAGCCGTTCGGTGTCGCGTGAGTGCAGTCCGATGCTCGGTTCGTCGAGGATGTAGAGCGACCCTACAAGGCTGCTTCCCAATGACGTGGCGAGGTTGATGCGCTGGCTTTCACCGCCCGACAATGACGACGACAGGCGGTCGAGCGTCAGATATTCCAGTCCCACATCGCAAAGATATCCTATGCGGGTGCGAATCTCCGTGAGCAAGCGTTTGGCGATGCGTGCGTCGGAGTCGTCAAGGCTCAAGGTGTCAAACCATTGGCGCACGTCGCTTACCGGCATCCGCACGATGTCGGCTATCGTTTTGCCGGCAATTTTCACGTATAGAGCCTCGTGCCGTAGACGGCTTCCGTGGCATTCGGGGCACGCTGTCTTTCCGCGGTAGCGCGCCATCATCACTCGGTATTGTATCTTGTATTGGTTGTCTTTCACCATATCGAAGAAGCTGTCGATGCCGTAGATTCCCGGCGCACCGTGCCACAGCAGCGCGCGCTCCTCGTCGGATAGTTGGTAATACGGGCGATGCACGTGGAAACCGCGTTTGGCGGCGGCGATGATAAACGCACGCTTCCATTCGCTCATTTTCTCTCCACGCCAGCACACGACGGCGTCGTCGTAGACCGACAGCGCCTTGTTGGGGATAACAAGGTTCTCGTCAATGCCGAGCACACGTCCGAATCCCTCGCAGGTGGGGCATGCGCCGTAAGGGTTGTTGAAGTTGAACAGCTGGTCGGTTGGCTCGATAAACTCGATGCCGTCCTCCTCGAATCGTTTTGAGAAAGCCGCGGCCGTGATGCCGTCGGGCGTCCATGCGAGCAGACGGCATTGCCCGTCGCCTTCGTAGAACGCCGTTTCCACAGAGTCGGTAAGGCGGCTTATGGTGTCGGCGTCGGAAGAGACGGTCAGACGGTCGATTAGCAGGTTGCAGTTCGTGTCGCAGTCTTTGGCATCGTCAATCTGTAGAAATTCGCCGTTGCGCTCAATGCGTGAGAAGCCTTCCTTTTTGTAGATGTCGAGCTGCTCCTCGATGGTTCGTCCAGATGGCAGGACGATGGGTGCGACGATGGCGATGCGTGTGCCGTCGGCATAGTTTTTCATGCATTCAACAACATCATCCACCGTGTTTTTCTTCACCAAGTTGCCCGACACGGGCGAGAACGTCTTGCCGATACGTGCAAACAGCAGCCGCAGATAGTCGTAGATTTCCGATGCTGTTCCCACCGTGCTTCGCGGGTTGCGCGTCGACACTTTCTGCTCGATGGCGATGGCAGGCGGCAATCCTTTAATGAAGTCGCATTCAGGCTTCTGCATACGGCCGAGAAACTGCCGGGCATACGATGACATGCTCTCCACGTAACGCCGTTGTCCTTCGGCATAAAGCGTGTCGAACGCCAACGACGATTTGCCGGAGCCGGAAAGTCCGGTGATAACGATGAATTTGCCGCGAGGAATCTCCAAATCTATGTTTTTCAGATTGTTGACCCTTGCGCCTTTTATGATGATATTGTTGTTCGCCATACGTTAATTTTTCAATTTGTCGAAGTCTATTCCCGAAGGCGACTGGAACGCTCTCAAGCCGAACTTGCCGAGCGAGGCGTAAGCCGTCTCTACAATTTCCGCCTTGAAGTGCTCAAAATCGACCCATTGCGTGCATGAAGTGAAGCAGTAAAGCTCCACGGGCAGTCCGCAAGCCGACACTGGCTGTTGGCGCACCATCAGGTGTGGCTGCGGGTTGGTGAGTGGATTTGAGCGCATGCGGTGCTCCATATAGAATCGGAAAAAGAATAGGTTTGTCACGTCGGTGCCGTATGTCGGGCAGTCGGGAATCATTGTCGCCAGGCGTTCAGCCTCGTCGGCAGAGCACTTGTGCACCGAAGTTATGTCGATATAGACAAGTTCGCGCATCCGGCGTCCGCCTTCGTCCCACATGTTGCGGAAGTTCTGAAACGACTCTGTAATCAGCGCATGTGTGGGGATGGTTGTGACCGAATTGTCCCAATTCTGCACTTTCACGAAATTGAGAGTCACGGCGGTTACCAGACCGTTGGCGCCGCGCTTTTCGAGAATCATCCAGTCGCCCGGCCGCAGGATGTCGTAGTAGTTGATTTGCACGCCTGCCACAAGTCCCATTATCGAGTCCTTAAACACCAGCATGAGCACGGCTGCCGAGGCACCGAGTCCGGCAAGGATGGCGCTTGGCTCACGGTTGAGCAATATGCTGATAGCAAGGATTATGCCCACGCATACCACAAGAATCTTGAATGTCTGGTATATACCAGTCAGCGGACGTTTTCTCAGCAGCTCGGATTCAGAGCTGATAATCTGGAACGAAGAGATGAACGCGCATACCAGCCGTGTGGATATTGCGACGATGAGCAGCAGAAACGCTTTGTCGATGACGGTGACGGTCATCGGATGGTCGCTGAACAGCATTGGCACAAACATATAGGCGAGCAGTGCCGGGAGCAGGTATGCCGCCAGGTTGAGCACGCGGCTGTTGAACAGATGGTCGTCCCATGTTGCATCGGTCTTTTCCGTGAACCGTTTGACAAGAGGAAATACTATCTTCTTGAGCAGAAAGTATGCCAGCAGACAGATTGCGGCTATGATGCCTATGCCAAGCAGTCTGTCGGCGGAGGATAGGTTGGCAGGCTTGTCGGAAAAACCGACGATGTCATAGAAAGACAACATGGCTTGCTATTTCTTTTTTTCTTCTGGAGCGAACTCGTTTTTGTAGTCGATTGCCACGCGCGGGCGAAGCAATGCGCGGACAACGAGAACCACGCCGGCAATGATGAACGGAAGGCTTAGAAGCTGTCCCATGTTGAGGAGCATTCCCACTTCGAAACTTTCCTGTGGGTTCTTGACAAACTCGATGAGGAAGCGGCATAAGAAAAGAACTACGAAAAACACTCCGGTAATCAGTCCGCGGCGTTCCTCTGAGTTGCGCTTCCAGTACATCCACATCAGCAGTCCGAACAGTGCGAAGTAGCAAAGAGCCTCATAAATCTGCGTAGGGTGGCAAGCCACCTTGTAA
>OMNP01000772.1_pt1 | contig 11853 bp, 5 predicted proteins | sample 1673811 | NCBI WGS metagenome assembly OMNP01 (sample SAMEA103958127, study PRJEB25191) | human gut metagenome | biome: human-associated habitat [ENVO:00009003]; feature: intestine environment [ENVO:2100002]; material: feces | place: Germany | collected 2013/2015
GGGCATCCAGGTCCCCGGCACGGATGGCGGCTTCCTGCGCTTCGCAGTCCGGGTGGATGCTGCTGCCCACGGTATCATAGGCGGCAAAGGCCTCCGGGGTGGACACGCCGTAGTCCGGCATTACCACCGTGAACCAGCAGTCCGGCACGGGCGGCAGCGCCTTGAGCAGGTCGCCCACGCCCTGCACCCGGCAGGTGCCGCCCATCAGGGCAAAGGGCACGTCCGCGCCGATGCCTGCGCCCAGCGCGCACAGTTCACTCATGAAAAGCTTTGCGCCGTACAGGGCATTCAGACCCACCAGCACGGCGGCAGCATCTGCACTGCCGCCTGCCATGCCCGCCCGCACCGGGGTATTTTTATAGATGGTGATGTCCACGCCCGCCAGAAGGCCGGTGTAGTCAAAAAAGGCCAGCGCCGCCTTGACGGCGGTGTTCTTGTCGTTGACCGGCACAAAGCTGCCGGGCAGCGTCAGGGACAGATCATTGCTGCGGCGCAGCGTGATTTTTTCATACAGATCAATCGTCTGCATGACCATATCCAAATCATGGTAGCCGTTGGGCAGCGTGCCCACAACGTCCAGCGACAGGTTCAGCTTGGCCGGGGCCAGCACCGTTACCGAGCGGTATTGCATAGGGGTCACTCCTGTTTTTACTTTTTCATCCAGCCGTGTTCGGTCAAAAATTCGCGGATGCGCTTCATCGCGGTCTGCAAATGGTCTACGCTGTAGGCGTAGCTGATGCGGGCATAGCCCTCGCCGGAGGCACCGAACGCCGAGCCGGGGATGATGGCGACCTCCTTTTCCCGCAGCAGCTGCTCGCAGAACTCGCTGCTGGTCAGGCCGCTGATCTGGATAGACGGGAACACGTAGAATGCACCCCGCGGCTCAAAGCAGGTCAGGCCCATATCGTTCAGCGCCTTGACGACGTAGCGGCGGCGGCGGTTGTATTCGTCGCGCATCATCTCGATCTGGTCGTCGCACTGGCGCAGCGCCGTGATGGCGGCCCTTGGCGCAGAAAGCGCCGAAGCAGACGATAACTGATGCCCCGGGGTGTACCTGAAAAACAGGCGCATCCTAGATGGGCTTTGCGGAATACAAAAGGGTTTAAGGAGAAGAGAAAAAATGAAAAAGCGTTGCAGCGGTATCCTGATGCCGGTTTCCAGCCTGCCGGGCGGGTATGGCATTGGCTCCATGGGCCAGGCTGCCAGAGATTTTGTGGATTTTCTGGTGCTGGCCGGACAGAGCGTGTGGCAGATCCTGCCCGTTGGCCCGACTTCGTATGGCGACAGCCCGTACCAGAGCTGCTCGGCTTTTGCGGGCAACCCGTATTTTATTGACCTGGATCAGCTGGCTGCGGATGGCCTGCTGAAGCCGGAAGATTACGCCAAAGAAAATTGGGGCACCAACCCCAATTACTGTGACTATGCCCTGCTGTACCAAAAGCGCTACAAGGTGCTGCGCAAGGCATACGCCGCATTTTTGCAGCAGCGCCCGGTGCCGGGGTACGATACCCCCTACAGCGATGACTGGTACCGTTTTACCTTTTTGAGCGATGCCTGGCTGCCGGATTACTGCCTGTACATGGCAATCAAAGAAGAAAACAAGATGTGCGACTGGCAGACCTGGCCTGCCCCGCTGCGCCTGCGCGACCCCAAGGCGCTGGAGGAGTTCCGCACCGGCCATGCCGATGAACTGGGCTTCTGGGCCTTTGTGCAGTATGAGTTCGCCAAGCAGTGGCAGGCCCTGAAAGCATATGCCAACAGCAAGGGCATCAAGATCATGGGCGATATTCCCATCTATGTGGCGGCGGATTCTGCCGATGCGTGGGCAGGCCGTGAGCTGTTTGAGATGGACAGCGAGGGCCACCCCCGCCGCGTGGCTGGCTGCCCGCCGGACTATTTTGCCGAGGATGGCCAGCTGTGGGGCAACCCGCTGTATGACTGGGCCTACCACAAGCGTACCAACTATGCCTGGTGGGTGCGCCGCGTGCGCCATGCGCTGAGCATTTATGATATCCTGCGTATTGACCACTTCCGCGGCTTTGATACCTACTGGGCCATCCCGGCGGACAGCACCACTGCCCGCACCGGCAAGTGGGAGAACGGCCCCGGCATGGAGCTGTTCGACGCACTGGAAGCTGCACTGGGCAAGCTGCCCATCATCGCCGAGGACCTGGGCTTCCTCACCCCCGGCGTCATCGACATGCGCGATAACTCGGGCTTCCCCGGCATGAAGATCCTGCAGTTTGCCTTTGAGGGTACCAACTCGTACTACCTGCCGCATAACTACATCGCCAACACCGTCGCCTATGTGGGCACCCACGACAACGAGACGGCGCGCGGTTGGTTTGAGGGAACGGCCACCCCGCGTCAACGCGAGCAGGCAGCCCTGTACACCCATCAGCAGGCCGGCGAACCCATGGCAGATGCACTCAATCGCACCATCGCCGCCAGCGTAAGCGACACGTGCATCTACACCATGCAGGACCTGCTCAACTTGGGCAACGAGGCGCGCATCAACACCCCTGCCACGCTGGGCGGCAACTGGACCTGGCGCATGCTCGACGGCGCCATCACCCGCGAGCTCGAGCACAAACTCACCGACTGGACCGAGACCTACTTCCGCATCCCGTCGGAAGCCGAAATCGAGCTTCCTCAATAGGAGCCACCGCGCCCGACCCCTCCCCACCGTGCGGACGCGCTTGCTTTTCCCGCGCGAGGCCACCCCAATCCCCTCGCGCGGGCTTCTTATGAATTGCAGACATGAAACAACCCATCACAGGAGAAAACATGCCCCAAATTAACCTCATGGAACTCGCCGAGCAGTCTTTTGGCACCTCGCTCGAGCAGCTCGACGACCGTTGCATTTACAAGCTGCTGGTCAAACTCGTGCAGGAGCGCTCCGCCGCCTGCCCGCTCAACAACGGCAAGAAAAAGCTCTATTACATTTCCGCCGAATTTTTGATCGGCAAGCTGCTCATCAACAACATGATCGACCTCGGCATCTACGACGAGGTTAAGGACCAGCTTACCGCCGCAGGCCACGACCTCAACAAGATCGAGGAATTCGAGGTCGAGCCATCACTCGGCAACGGCGGCCTGGGCCGCTTGGCCGCATGCTTCCTGGATTCCATCGCCACGCTGGGCTTGACCGGCGATGGCGTGGGCCTCAACTATCACTACGGTCTGTTCCGTCAGCGCTTTGTCGACAACCAGCAGAAGGCCGTCCCCGACGAGTGGCTCGTTGAGCAGGACATCCTAGTCGACGATGACCGCTCCTACACCGTCGAGTTCGGCGATTTTGCCGTTACTTCCAAGCTCGTCAACATCGATGTGCCCGGTTACGACCAGCCCACCAAGAACCGCCTGCGCCTGTTCGACCTGGCGAGCGTCGACGACGGCCTGGTCCCCGGCAGCTCCATCGACTTCGACAAGACCGAGATCGCCAAGAACCTCACCTTGTTCCTCTACCCCGACGATTCCGACGAGCAGGGTCGCCTACTTCGCATCTACCAGGAATACTTCATGGTAAGCAACGCCGCCCAGCTCCTGATCGACGAGGCCGTCGAGCGCGGCAGCAACCTGCACGATCTGGCCGACTACGCCGTTGTCCAGATCAACGACACGCACCCCACCATGGTCATCCCCGAGCTCATTCGCTTGCTCACCACCGAGCATGGCATCGAGTTTGACGAGGCCGTGACCATCGTACGATCCATGGTCGCCTACACTAACCACACGATTCTTGCCGAGGCGCTCGAGAAGTGGCCGCTCGCCAGCCTGCAGAAGGTCTCCCCTGCCATCGCCGACATTATCGTCAAGCTCGATGAGATCGCGAAGGCCGAGCACGATGACCCGCGCGTCGCCATCATCGACGAATACGACACCGTCCACATGGCCCATATGGATATCCACTTTGGCTTCTCCATCAACGGCGTAGCCGCCCTCCACACCAAGATCCTGGAAGACACCGAGCTTCATCCGTTCTACGAGATCTATCCCAAGAAGTTCTCCAACAAGACCAACGGCATCACCTTCCGCCGCTGGATCCATGGGGCCAACCCCGCGCTCGCCAGCCTGCTCGACGATGTGATCGGCACCGACTGGCGCAGCACCGGCGATTTGAGCAAACTCGCCAAGTTAGCTGACGACAAGGACGTTCTTGAGCGCCTGGCCGCCATCAAGGTCGAGGCCAAGGCCATCATGCGCCAGTTCATGGCGCTCGAGCAGGGCGTGACCATTCCCTCCAACGCCATCATCGACGTCCAGGTCAAGCGCATCCACGAGTACAAGCGTCAGCAGATGCTCGCGCTCTACATCATCTGGAAGTACCTCGATATCAAGAACGGCAACAGACCTAAGCACCCCGTCACCATCATCTTTGGCGGCAAGGCGGCGCCTGCCTACACTATCGCGCAGGACATCATCCATCTGATCTTGACGCTGTCGCAGTGGATTGCAAACGACCCCGACGTGGCTCCCTACCTGCAGGTCGTCATGATCGAGAACTACAACGTCACCGCCGCCGAGCGCGTGATCCCCGCCGCTGATATCTCCGAGCAGATCAGCCTGGCCTCCAAGGAGGCGAGCGGCACCTCCAACATGAAGTTCATGCTCAACGGCGCCCTAACCCTGTGCACGCTCGACGGCGCCAACGTGGAGATTGCCGAGCTCGTGGGCGACGAGAATATCTATACCTTTGGTGCCTCGTCCAAACAGGTCGAGCAGCTCTATGCCGACGGCACCTATGACGCCGGTGTGCTCTACCGCAAGCCCGGCATTAAACTGCTGGTGGACTTCATCACCAACCCGGCCTTTATGGCGACCGGCAACGTCGAGCGCCTGCAGCGCCTGCACGATGACATTAAGGGCAAGGACTGGTTTATGGCCCTGCTCGACATCGAGGAGTACATCCAGACCAAGGAGCGCGTGTTGGCCGACTACGAGGACCAGGACGCCTGGATGCGCAAGACGCTCATCAATATCGCCAACGCCGGCACCTTCTCGTCTGACCGCACGATCTCCCAGTACAACGACGAGATTTGGCACCTGAGCTAATTTCGCTTCCCTTACCCATCCTCTTGAGAAACGGAGTCGTGGCAACACGGCTCCGTTTTTTGTGCCCGCACGTTACTCTGCGACCCAACTCGGCCAAACAATCTCGATCTGTAACAACTACTCGGTAAAAACGGTCCCAGCTGTTACAGATTGAGACATACCGGCCCCTCCCCTTGGGTTTATCTCGATCTGTAACATCTAGCAGCTGAAATTCACCTTTGGTGTTACAGATTTAGATGAAATGGTTAGCTCAGCGGAACCGTCTCGATCTGTAACATCTAACGTCCGAAATCAGCCTCACCCGTTACAGATCGAGACAAACGACCGGTCAGACAATCCCAACACAAAGAAAGGCTCCCCTCTCGCCCAGTGGACGGGAGGGGAGCCTTATATGTGACCGCGGCAAAAGGATGGCAATACCGCAGTCGCCCAAAGGGAGGGCCTGGATGCACCGGGCCTAGATAAGGTTCTTGCCAGAGACCTTATCGAAGAGGTGGGTCGCGTTCTTCTCGAACTTGAACCAGATGGTGTCGCCAGCCTTGAGCGCGCCCTTGGCCTCGAGGTCGACGACGGGGATAATCAGAACAAACTGGCCGTCGGGAGCGGTCACGTGGACATGCTCGGTCGAGCCCATGAGCTCGGTCACCTCGACGGTACCCTGGAGCGCGCCCTCCTCGCCCTTGTCGGCAAGCAGGATCTGCTCGGGACGCACGCCGGCCGTAATCTCCTTCACGTCGCCGCCGTCCCAGTTGAGGGCAAGCTGAGCGCAAGTCTCGGGGGCGAGCGCCACGTTCATATCCTCGGTCTTGACGGTAAAGCCGTTGCCCGAGCGCACCAGCTGGGCATCGAAGAAGTTCATCTGCGGCACGCCGATGAAGCCGGCGACGAAGATGTTCGCGGGATGGTTGAAGACCTCCTGCGGCGTGGCGATCTGCTGGACAACGCCGTCCTTCATGACCACGATACGGTCACCGAGGGTCATAGCCTCGGTCTGGTCGTGAGTAACATAAATGAACGTGCCCTTGATCTCGTGGCGCAGCTTAATGAGCTCGGCACGCATCTGGTTACGAAGCTTGGCGTCCAGGTTGGACAGCGGCTCGTCCATCAGGAAGACCTTCGGGTTCCGGACGATGGCGCGGCCGATGGCGACACGCTGGCGCTGGCCGCCGGACAGAGCCTTCGGCTTACGGTTGAGGTACTGGGTGATATCGAGGATCTCGGCGGCCTCACGGACCTTGCGGTCGATCTCCGCCTTCGGGGTCTTCTTCAGCTTCAGGGAGAAGGCCATGTTATCATAAACGGTCATGTGGGGATACAGAGCATAGTTCTGGAAGACCATGGCGATATCGCGGTCCTTCGGGGCCACGTCGTTCATGAGCTTGCCGTCGATGTACAGCTCGCCCTCGGAGATCTCTTCCAGACCTGCGACCATGCGCAGCGTCGTGGACTTGCCGCAGCCGGACGGGCCGACGAGAACGATGAATTCCTTATCGGCGATGTCGAGGTTGAACTCCTGCACGGCGACGACGCCCTTGTCGGTGATCTGAAGGTTGACCTTCTTCTCCTCGGCAGGCTCTTCGCCCTTCTTCTTTTTCTTGCTCTTCTTTTCTTCGCCACTGACGAACGGGTAGATCTTCTTGACGTTTACGAGTTTTACTTCTGCCATAGTGTTTCCGACTCTGACTGCGCTGCCTCCGCAATGCGCATTCTCACGACCGCCGGGCTTGGCGGACGCATTGCGGCATGTCTCCACAATGCCGCACCGGGAGCCTCCCGGATAAAAAATCCTCCTTATTATTGCCGCAGGGCACCATAAGTGTGGATTGGTACACCACGACTAAGATACAGATATTATATCAGATTGCTCCGGTAAAGTCATTTGTCGCTTTTGCTGAAATTTTACGCAGAAACACGGCAGAACGCACAAACCGGCTCCCCCCGTTTACTTTTTCCCCAGCCCCTGATACAATAGAGAAAGCATACACATGGGAGGGATGGCGCATGAAGCAGACGACGCTCTGCTATCTTGAGCGCGATGGACAGTATCTGATGCTCCACCGCGTAAAAAAGGAGCACGACGAAAATCACGACAAATGGATCGGCGTCGGCGGAAAATTTGAGGACCGGGAAAGCCCGGAGGACTGCGTGCGCCGCGAGGTGCTTGAGGAGACGGGACTGACGCTCACGAAGTTCCGCTACTGCGGGCTCGTGACCTTCGTCTCCGACATCTACCCGACCGAATACATGCACCTGTTCCACGCCACGGGCTTCACCGGCACGCCGAAGGACTGCGACGAGGGTGAGCTGGCCTGGATCGGCAAGCGGCAGCTTGCCGCCCTGCAGCAGTGGGAGGGCGACCGCATTTTTCTGCGGCTCATGGACGAGCACGTGCCGTTTTTCTCGCTGAAGCTGGTCTACGCGGGCGATACGCTCACAGAGGCCGTTTTGAACGGGCAACGGCTGGAGCAGTCTTAAGGTATCAGATAGTTCCCGGCGTCCAGCTCGAGCTGCTTCCACACCGGATATTCCGTCCCGGTTTCATCGAAAAAACGCTTCAGATCGCGGTTCAGCGCGCAGGCTTCTGTAAAGCTGCCGCAAGGCAGTTTATGGAAAAACTTTTTTGGGGAAATTGCTGAATTGTAAGTGAAGAGTATTGAAAAATCGGTTGCTCCGGATTATAATGGCTACAACATATTGTGGTGGAGAGCGGCTGATCGCCGGACTTCAGACACAAATGAACGACAAGAAAGGAGAAACTTTCATGAGCAAGAAAACAAGATGCCGCGTGCTGAGTCTGCTGCTGGCGCTCGTCATGGTTCTTGGCATGGTTCCGATGGCTTCGGCCTCCTCGGCATACAATGTCAAGCTGACCCCGACGACTCCGGATGAGAGCAAGCTGAGCACCGCCATTCAGCAGAACAAATTCAAGCTGCAGAATGGTGAAGAGGCCTACGCGGACAGCGATACCGTCCGCGCGATCGTTATTTTTGAGGGCGAGGGCGCTGTCCCCGCAGCGCTGAAGAGCACCGGCGTCGCTACGCAGCGCGCTGTCGCAGCCGCGTCGAAGACCCTCACGGCGCAGCACAGCCGCATTAAGACTGCGATCCAGTCCAAGGCTGTCAGCTATGACGTCAAGTACGAGTACACCACGCTGCTCAACGGTATGTCCGCAGACGTCAAGTTCGGCGACCTTGAGAAACTGGCCAGCACGGCAGGCGTCAAGGAGGTCTATCTGGCCAACTATTACGACGAGCCTGTCGTCATGCCCAGCATGGATTCGGCCAACGACATGACCAACATCACCAAGGTTCGCGGTAATGACACCGGCAAGGGCACCGTCATTGCGGTCATCGATACCGGTATCACCCCGGGCCACGAGGCGTTCACAGCGTATGACAGTATGCTGAACAAGGCTGCCATCAGCAAGGAGCAGGCCGAAGCCGCGATTGAAAAGCTTGGCCGCGGCAAATATCTGTCGGCAAAGGTTCCGTTCTCCTATGACTATTATGACAAGGACAACGACGCGACCGACGACGTCAGCGGTCACGGCACGCACGTCTCCGGCATCGCAGCCGGCTGCGTCCTGTCGGATGACGGCGGCTATGAATTTGCTGGTTCTGCGCCCGGCGCACAGATCCTTGCACTGAAGGTCTTCTCCTCCGACCCGGCGGAGAGCGGCACCTCCAGCGACGTTTATCTCGCAGCCCTTGAAGACGCCTACACATTGGGTGCGGACGTCATCAATATGTCCCTCGGCGCACAGAACGGCTTCGTCTATGACGGCAGCGAGGAAAAAGTCCTGAACGGCATCTTCACCACGCTGGACGATGCGGGCGTCATCTGCTGCATCGCAGCGGGCAACGAAGGCTCCATGGCAGACGGCGAGAGCATCACCGGCGTTCCTGCCGGCTATGTCACGTCCGACTATGCGGACTACGGCGTTGTCGGTTCCCCGTCCACCTATGACGGCAACCTGTCTGTTGCGTCTGTTGACAACGCGAAGTACGCCTCTCCGGCGATTGAAGTTGACGGCGCTCAGATCGGCTACAGAGATACGGTCAACGCTTATAATGCGCTGGCTGGCAAGACGTATGACTTTGTCGTGGTTCCCGGCAACGGCGAAACGTCCGACTATGCGGGCATCGACGTTACCGGCAAGGTCGCAGTGATCAAGCGCGGCGGCATTTCCTTCGTTGACAAGGTCAACAATGCGGATGCTGCCGGCGCAGCTGCTGCAATCGTTTATAACAACGAATCCGGCATCATCAACATGGCGCTGGACGGCACGAAGCTTCCCGCTGTTTCCGTTTCCGGCGAGGACGCGGACAAGCTGCTCAAAGCGAAGGAAAAGAAGGTCAAGTTCCTTGCGGAGATGGCCTCTGTTGACAACCCCACCGGCTGGCAGTCTTCGTCCTTCAGCTCCTGGGGCCCCACCCCGTCCCTGACGCTCAAGCCGCAGATCTCCGGCGTCGGCGGCAGCGTTCTGTCTGCACAGAGCAACACGACGGACGGTTATCAGGTCATGTCCGGTACCTCCATGGCGACGCCGGATGTCGCGGGTGTTACTGCGACCATCCTGAGTTATCTGAAGAGCGAATCGAAGTACAAGGATCTGAGCAAGAAGGAACTGGCTGACATGGCAGAGGCTCTGTTGGCGTCCTCCGCGCAGACGGTTATTCCCAACAACTACACCTTCAGTCCGAGAAAGCAGGGCGCTGGTCTGGTCGATGCTTTCCATGCCGAGCAGCTTGTTCTCGGTGGTGCAAAAGCGTACATCACCAACCCGATCGCCAACATCGGCGACAACCCCTCCAAGGACGGCCACTTCCAGATCCGCTACACCGTCAAGGATCTGAGAAACGAGTTCCCGGGCGAAGAGGACGGCAAGGAATTCAACATTTCGTGGAAGTTCTGCTTCGATGAGCCCGTAGCAGATGAGGAAGGCAACTACTACAACGCACTGACGACGCTCGGTCTGACAGAGGACGAGGTCACTGTTACCACTAACTATGAAGACGACGTTCTCGTCATCGGCCCCGGCCAGACGGCAGAAGTCGTGATCGACGTACAGCTGACGGATGATTTCATGGCCGATATCGACGCCATCTATCCGAACGGCGCGTACATCGAGGGCTACATCAACTTCACGAGTCCCGCTGCAACCTATGACCCGACCGCCTGCTTCCATGGCACGTTCATGGGCTTCTATGGCGACTGGGCACAGGCTCCCGTCATGGAACAGCTTGACTGGATCGACGTTATGACCGACAACACTGACGTCACCTGCAACACCTGGCCGAATCTGGCCTATCTGGCTGCGATCAGAGGCAACTCCATCACCAGCAGCTCTCTGGCCGGTACGAACCCGTTCGACTCGGAGCTGGAGCTTCCGTTCGATGCGGACAGAATCGCAGTTTCCAGCCCGGATGCCGCATATGCGCTCGAGCGGACGCTGTTCATGCAGCCGATGACGCTCCGCAATGCCCGTCACCTGATCATGGTTGTCTCCAACCGTGAAACCGGCGAGGTCTACTATGTGGACAACACCGAATATCTGCCGAAGGCCATCTATGACACGGATAACGGCTGGTCAGCCACCGGCTCGTTCCTGTGGGACGGCACGGATCTGGACGGCAACGCAGTTCCGAACGACACCAAGGTCGACGTCAACTACTATGCCAACATTGCCTACGGCGCGGACGAGCTCGGCGCGCTGACCAACGGCGGCACGGATTACAGCAAGCTCAAGACGCAGGGCAAGAAGTATCTGGAGTGGAACTATGTCTGCACAGTCGACTCCGAAGCTCCGAAGGCACTCACGGCAAGCTATGACCCGGATACCAAGGAACTGACTGTTAAGGTCAAGGACAACCAGTATCTGGCCTATGTCGAGCTTGACACCTATCCCGATCTCACTGCGAGAGACGGCGAGATCTTTGCAGAGGAAGCTGCCGGCACTGCGTCCACAGTTACGCTGGATGCTTCGAGCGTCACGAACGGCATTGCAGTTCTCTATCTGTTCGACTATGCGACCAACTACACCGCATATGTTGTCGATCTGGACGCCGCTTCCGACGGCGAGCTCACCAACTGCACCGTGACGCTGCAGTCCTACAATGCAGATAAGGGTCTTGTTAAGGAAGCCTACACTGATGACTTCGCTGCCAAGGACGTCGTTGAGGTCTGGTCCGGCGAAGAGGTCACCGCACAGGCGCAGCCTGCCGAGGGCGAGGAGTTCTACGCATGGATGCAGAACGGCAAGATCGTCTCCACGGATGCGAACTACACCTTCACGGCTGTTTCCGACGTGACGCTGACGGCAGTCTTTGATCCGATCTATACCGTTTCCTTCGATTCTGACGGCGGCACGCCGGTCGAATCGCAGCTGGTTATCCGCGGTGAGACTGCCTCCAACCCCGGCGAGCCCACGCGCAGTCTGTACACGTTCAAAGGCTGGTATCTGGACGGCACGCTCTATGATTTCAGCAAGCCCGTTCTGTCCGACCTGACGCTGACCGCAAAGTGGAAGCTCATCAACGAGCCGATCGACCCCATCCTCCCGGCACTGATCCCCGCCACGAAGACCCCGACGACCGGCAGATTCCCGTTCACCGACGTGACCACGGGCGACTGGTTCTATGACGCAGTCAAGGGCGCCTGGGAGAACGGTCTGATCAATGGCGTGACTGCCACGACCTATCAGCCGAAGGGCACGCTGACCGTCGCTGAAGCCATCAAGCTGGCCTCCGCGCTGCATCAGATGATCAAGGACGGCAAGGTCACGCTGACCAACGGCAG
>OMNP01000776.1_pt1 | contig 11813 bp, 10 predicted proteins | sample 1673811 | NCBI WGS metagenome assembly OMNP01 (sample SAMEA103958127, study PRJEB25191) | human gut metagenome | biome: human-associated habitat [ENVO:00009003]; feature: intestine environment [ENVO:2100002]; material: feces | place: Germany | collected 2013/2015
ATACAGGGCTTACTACTGGCGCATTTTACAAATATTATCCGACGAAAGAGGCACTTTTTGATGCACTGACGGATCCTTATATGGAACATATTTATCAGATTTATGACCAGATCGTTGAGGAGTTTGAAAAGCTTTCTGCCAGTGATCAGACAAGGAATATGTCGGATACATCCAGTGATGGGATGGAGCAGATGGTTGATTATATCTATGATCATTATGATAATTTCAGATTATTGTTGAAATGCGGAGACAGTGGAAAATTTGAACTATTCATACACAATATGGTAGAGCGGGAAATGAAGTCCAGCTTGAATTATATGGAAAAGATGAAAGAGAACGGTGTGAAAATACCGATTGTAGAGGAAAGCCTTATGCATATGATCTATACGGGATTTTTTTCATCAGTATTTCAGATCATTGAGCATGATATAGACAGGGAGACTGCAAAGAAAAATGTGCATCAACTGAAAGAATTTAATACAGGTGGCTGGGAACGATTGTGGAATATTGAATTTCCGGTATAACTGATACAGGTGGCTAATGCCAGTAAGCCACCTATTTTATTACATACGAGTTAGAAGGAACTAACGAAAGAAACAATAATGAAATCAAAGTAAGGAGTGAACAGATGTGAAAGAAAAAAAGAAGTCGGCAGTCAGCTGGATTCTGACATGGGCCGGACAAAAAAGAATTGCCTATGTGTGGAGTGTGTTACTTGCAATAGGAAATGTGATTTTTAAGATTTTGCCGTATTTTATTATTGCAGATGTAGTAAAGCTGTTTTTAAATGGTGAAAAGGAGTTTGAAATATATCTTGCAAAAGCGGTTCTGATTGCATTATCGTTTATCATTGCAGAACTGCTTCATTCACTTTCGACAGCATTGTCACATAAAGCAACGTTTGCAGTACTTGCAAATATAAGAAAATCCTGCTGTGACAAGCTGGCGCGGGTACCTCTTGGCTATGTGAAAGACACACCTTCCGGTACATTTAAAAATATTATGGTGGAAAGAATCGACAGTATCGAGACAACACTGGCGCATATTGTCCCGGAATTCACGTCCAATCTGCTGGCACCGATTGTGATTTTGATTTATTTCTTCCTGACAGACTGGAGACTGGCACTCTGGTCATTGGTGCCGGTTATAGTGGGATTTCTTTCCTATTTTGGAATGATGCTGGATTATAAACCAAGCTTCGAGAGAACGGTTCAGACAACAAAAGATCTGAATGATGCGGCAGTGGAATATATTGACGGAATCGAAGTGATCAAGGCATTTGGAAAGACAGAAAGTTCTTATGCAAAATTTACAAAGGCGGCTATGGCTTATGCAGATTCCTTTATTTCCTGGATGAAACGGTGCTCGATCTTTCATGGACTGATGATGGTGGTCACACCTTATACGCTTCTTACGGTATTGCCGTTTGGGGCACATTATGTAGCCAATGGAACACTTGCGATTTCAGATTTTGTCATCTGCATTATTTTATCACTTGGAATCGTTGGACCGTTGATCACAGTGGGTTCCTATACAGATGATCTTGGCAAGATCGGAGTGATTGTTGGTGAAGTGGCAGGAATTCTGGAACAGCCGGAGCTTGAACGTCCAGAGAAAAGTAAAAGTGTTCCAAAAGATAACTCCGTTACTCTTGAAGATGTCAGATTTGGTTATCACGACAAAGAAATCCTGCACGGAGTAACTATGGAGCTGAAAGCAGGAACGGTAAATGCAATCGTAGGACCTTCCGGAAGCGGCAAGTCGACCATCGCAAAGCTGATTGCGTCCCTGTGGGATGTGGATTCCGGAAGCATCAAAATCGGTGGAGTTGATGTCAAAGAACTGGCATTTGCAGATTTTAATCGGAAAATTGCATATGTTGCACAGGACAATTATCTGTTTAATGAAACAGTCCGTGAAAATATCAGACAGGGAAATCCGGATGCTACAGATGAACAGATCATCGAGGTGACAAAGAAAAGTGGATGCTATGAATTTATCATGCAGTTGGAGAATGGATTTGATACGGTTGTAGGAGGTGCAGGAGGACATCTGTCAGGTGGCGAGAGGCAGCGTATCTCCATTGCAAGAGCAATGTTAAAGGATGCTCCGATCGTGATCCTTGATGAGGCAACTGCCTACACAGATCCGGAAAATGAGGCAATTCTGCAGAATTCTATCGCAAAACTGGTAGCAGGGAAGACACTGATCGTAATCGCACACAGGCTTTCTACCGTTAAGGACAGTGATCAGATCTTTGTCGTAAATGATGGAAATGTAACAGCACATGGCACACATGAGGAACTTCTGGTGTCATGCCCGCTTTATAAGGAAATGTGGAATGCCCATATTTCTGTAAAAGATACGGTGAAGGAGGGAGAATGATATGTTTGGGATTCTGGCAAAATTCTTTCGTTTTTCAGGCAGGGAAAATGGTAATAAATTTAAACTGTCGATAGTGATCGGACTCATAGAGGCTCTTGCTTCAGCAATGAAGATTCCGGCTATTATGTACATACTGATTGGTCTGCTGAGTGGGAAACCGACAGGAAAATATATTGGAGGCTCCGTTGCGATTATGGTTCTTGCAATTGTAGTCGACGTAATCTGCAAGAGATACTCTACAGTGCTTCAGACAGAGGGAGGATATAATGCAAGTGCTTTTATGAGAATCAAGATTGCAGAGCATCTGCGCTATCTGCCGATGGGATATTTTAATGCCAACAGTATCGGGGAAATTTCTTCTATTACGACGAATACAATGGAAACACTTGGCGATGTAGCTGCGAGAGTGGTTATGCTGACCATGCAGGGAATTCTGGAAACATCCATGATCATTCTTATGCTGTTTCTTTTTGACTGGAGAATTGGACTGATCGCTGCAGCAGGAGTACTTATTTTCTTTGGGGTCAATTCTGTGATGCAGAATGCGGGTAAAAAAGATTCAGAGCAAAAAGTGGTATGCGATACGGAGCTTGTAAACCAGATCATGGAGTATCTGCAGGGAATATCAGAAGTTAAATCATATAACTTGCTTGGGAAACAGGCGAAAAGATTAAATGATGCAAATGAAGCATGTGAAAAGATCAATACAAAGATGGAAATGCTGTTTGTGCCCTATCATTTTCTGCAAAGTGTGATAACCAAAATTACAGGTGCTGTGATCGTGGCTTGCAGTGCATATTTTTATATTAATGGAACTATGAGTGCGGTCTATGCGATCGGTATGACAATTTCAGCATTTATGCTTTATGCCAGTCTGGAATGTGCAGGAAATTATTCATCTCTTTTACATGTGGTAAGCGTATGTGTAGATAAAGCAAATGCAATATTGGAGCTGGATACCATGGATATCGACGGTAAAGAAATACAGCCGGAAAATTACGATATCAGACTTTCTAATGTTTCGTTTTCTTATGACAAACGGAAGATCATTGATGATATATCGCTCTCTATTCCGCAGAAAACGACGACAGCAATCGTTGGACCATCTGGTGGAGGAAAATCAACACTTTGCAATCTGATCGCCAGGTTCTGGGATGTGGATTCCGGGGAAGTGACACTTGGAGGTGTGAATGTAAAAGACTATAGTATGAACAGTCTGATGCGTAATTTTTCATTTGTATTTCAGTCTGTGTATTTGTTTGCAGATACCATTGAGAATAATATTAAATTCGGACGTCAGGATGCAAGCCATGAGGAAGTGGTGGAAGCGGCAAAGAAAGCGTGCTGTCACGATTTCATCAGCAAACTTCCGAATGGATATGACACAGTGATCGGAGAAGGAGGAGCCACACTTTCCGGTGGTGAGAAGCAGCGTATTTCGATAGCCAGAGCGATCATGAAGGATGCACCAATCGTTATATTAGATGAGGCAACAGCCAATGTTGATCCGGAGAATGAAAAGGATCTGATGGATGCAGTAGATGCACTTACAAAGGAAAAAACGATTATTATGATTGCCCACAGATTAAAAACAGTCAGACATGCAGACCAGATTGTGGTTGTTGAAAAAGGAAGAATTGCACAGCAGGGAACACATGAGCAATTAATGAAACAGGAAGGTATTTATAAGAGATTTGTGGATGCAAGGCAGCAGGCGGTAAGTTGGAAACTGGTGCACTGAGAAATAATCCACAGTTGGTGAATATCCAAATTGAATTGTCTGAAAGAGATTTAATTTAAGTTTCGCTAAGTTTCACTTATATAGGCAGAATGAGGGATATTCAATAAAGTAATATGAAAAAAGCACTGAAAACCGTTGGATTGATATGCTCCCCATATGGTAGACAATGGAAATATCCAAAAATCTATCATATGAGGAGCATATTTTTATGGCTAGGAAACAGTATAGTAAGGAGTTGAAACTTGAGCTCGTAAAGAAACACCTTGAGGATGGAATCTCTTATTGGAAATTAGGTAAAGAGTATGGAATTGAGGCTAGTATCATCCGCAGGTGGGGGCATAAATACGAAACATTTGGAGAAGACGGTCTAGAAAAGCAAAATGCTGATTTATGTAATTACTCTGCAGAATTTAAGAAGAAGATTGTTCTTGAATATCTTGGAGGCAATATAACGAGTCAGGATTTAGCTGCAAAATACAAAATTCATGCACCAAGTACTGTTCGTACATGGATTAAGCAGTATAATAACCATGAAGATTTAACAAATTCCAGAAAAGAAGGTGTATATCTCATGGCTAAAAACGGTGCTAGAAAAAATACAACCCTTGAAGAAAGAATAAATATTGTCGAAGAATGCATAAACACGGGATGTAATTATGCTTCTACAGCGAATAAATATGGTTGCTCCTACGGACAAGTTTATGCATGGGTTAGAAAATATAAAGATAAAGGAATCGAAGGATTATATGATCGACGAGGTAAGAACAAAGCGATTTCTCAATTATCAGATATTGAGAAGTTGAAAGCTGAAAACCGACTACTAAAAGCTCAAACACAGCAGCAACAAATGGAGATTGATTTCTTAAAAAAACTCGACGAAATAGAGAGGAGGTGAACCTGACCAAGACACACAATACAACAAAATACCTTGCAATCAAAGAATTATCTGATGAAAATAAGACATACTCCATATCGGCGTTATGCGAGTTTGCTGGAATAGCTAGATCAGCCTATTATAAATGGCTAGGACATGTAAATAGTGATAATGATAATCTTAATGAACGCATAGCCGATACCATTACAAAGATTCATGATGAACATCCAGATATGGGTTATAGACGTATAAGGGATACTTTAGCACATGATTATAAAATAGCTGTTAATGACAAACGTGTTTTAAGGATTTGCCGCAAGAAGAAAATCCAGTCATATATAAAGCATCGGTATAATTGTTGTACTAAACCTGCATCTGATCCAGCTTATGTTGCCGAAAATATCCTTAATAGAGAATTTAAATCGGACAGGATAAATCAGAAATGGGTAACAGATGTATCAGAATTCAAATATGGTGTTGGAGAAGACGATAAAAAAGGTAAACTATATTTAAGCGTAATACTTGATTTATGCGATAGGGTAAACGGTGAACCCTGAGTACCTTTTTAATTCCTATAACTTGTGCCATAATCATACTCAACAAAGCAACAGAGTCCAAAAAGTTCAGTACTCAACTTTTTAGACTGGCTATACTATGGAGGTATGTTATGACTACACAAACAAGTCTTGTGGCGGGTCAGGTAAGGCTCAGACAATGGGCAGAGCAGATCCGTGACTGCCAGAACCGCCCAGCGGGGATGGATGTCGAAACATGGTGTTCACAGAATCACATTACAAAATCTAATTATTATTACCGTCTCCGGCGTGTGCGCAAAGCGTGTCTGGATCAGATCCCAGAGGCAGGGGGTCCTGCTTTTGTAGAACTGCCAGCCCTGGACGCACCGGATACGGTGGCATCAAAAAATACAGCATTCGATATTTCAGCAGGTATATCGCCTGTGATCCGCATTTCAAATACAAAAGGTATTTCAGCAGAGATATTCCCCGGCACATCGCCGGAGATGATCTGTCACATCATAGAGGCACTCGGATATGCTGAATGATGCAGATGCTTCCAGTTTCAAAAAAGTGTACCTCGCAATGGGGTTCACAGATCTCCGCCGTGGGATCGATGGACTGGCAGCGATCATACGCTTTCAGTTTGAACTCGATCCTTATGATAAAAATACCCTGTTTCTATTCTGTGGAAGAAGGTCCGACCGGATCAAGGCACTGCTCTGGGAAGGGGACGGATTTCTCCTCATGTATAAAAGACTTGACAGCGGTGCATTCCGGTGGCCGCGTTCCGCAGATGAAGTAATGGCTATCACAGAAGAGCAGTATCATATGTTGATGCAGGGACTTGAGATCGTTGCCCGGCATCCGATCACGGAACTGAAAGAGACACCAGGGATCATGTGATTTGTGCAGAATGCTGAAAATAAAAAAGTGTAAAGTTCATTGGGAAGGAGGATATCCATCCTGACCGAAAGGTTGTCCACAGACAGACGTGCTGACCAGTACGTACCGGGAAGCATCCGGTCTGTCTGATGTGGATAACACATCTGAAAAACTGTAAATGGACGGCTTTTCAGATGTATTATCCACCGTCATTATGCCGAAAGGGCAGATGCTCCGGATTGGCGGTAATACAAAAAATCTGTTATAATCAGAATCAATAAAAAGACAGGAGTTCCGGTTATGACATTTAAGTACACAGAAGAACAGCTGAATAAACTTGACAAAGACCTGCTGGTACAGATTTTCCTTGGAATGCAGGAACAGCTGGAAGATCTGACAGAACAGACACAGGCATTGAATGATAAGATGCAGCTGATGATGGAACAGCTGGTCCTTTCTAAAAAGGCCCGTTTTGGCAGGTCCAGCGAAAAAATGTCTGCCCCGGGACAGATCTGCTTCATGGAAGTAGATGGAACGATCGTATTTTTTAATGAAGCGGAAGCGGTCTGTGATCTTGAAGCACCAGAGCCGGAAGATCTGGAACTAAAAGTGTCAAAGAAGAAAAAACAGGCTGGAAAAAAGGCTGCGGATATAGCAGCTCTTCCTGTCAGGCGTATCGATCATTACATGAGTGAGGACGAACTGACCGCTGAGTTTGGTGAAAATGGATGGAAACAGCTTCCAGATGCTGTTTCCCGGTGTTATAAGTTTATCCCTGCCCGTGTTGAAGTAGAGGAACATCATATCGGGGTATATTCCAGTAAGCTGGATGAACATATGGTAAAAGCTCCCTATCCTCGGAACCTGCTCCATGGCAGTCTTGTTTCCCCATCACTTGCAGCGGCGGTCATAAATGGAAAATATGTAAATGCCGTGCCGCTTTACCGTCTTGAAAAAGAATTCGAGAGGTATGGCCTTGCCATCACCAGGCAGAACATGGCGAACTGGATGATACGTCTGGGTGAAGAATATCTGGGTCCAATGTATGATCATCTCCATAAACTTCTGTATGGTTATCATGTGATACAGGCTGACGAGACTCCGGTCCGTGTCAATAAAGACGGACGTCCTGCCGGGAGCCAGAGCTATATGTGGGTCTACCGTTCTGGTTTCATGTATCCGGAACGTCAGATCGTTCTCTATGAATACCAGAAGACACGTAATGCCTCACATCCCCGGAATTTTTTAAAAGATTACACCGGGATCTGCGTTACGGATGGATACCAGGTATATCATACACTGGAGAAGGAGCGCGAAGATCTGAGGATCGCAGGCTGCTGGGTACACTGCCGGCGCAGATTCAACGATGCACTGGAAGTCATACCAAAAGCTCAGCGTGAAAAATCAATCCTGTATCTGTTCATGAAACAGATACAGGCGATCTACCGGGAAGAAGGGAAAATGTCCGGTCTTTCATCAAAAGAGCGGCTTGCTCAGCGTCAGCTGGTGGTAAAACCACTGGTGGATGCTTTCTTTGCGTACCTGAAACAGAAGGAACCAGCTGTGTCTAAAAGTGGAAAAATAAGAGAAGCATTTACCTATGCTTTGAATCAGGAACGTTATCTGAGAGTCTTTCTGGAAGATGGAGATGTTCCAATAGACAATAACGCCAGTGAACGTGCGATCCGCGGTTTCTGCATTGGAAAGAAGAACTGGGAAATGATAGATACGGTCAATGGAGCAACCAGCTCTGCAATCATCTACAGTATTGCAGAAACAGCAAAAGCAAATGGATTGAAACCTTTTAATTATTTTGAATATCTGCTCACTGAGATTCCAAAACATGCAGATGAGAAAAACACAGATTTCCTCACAGATCTTCTGCCCTGGTCCCCGACACTGCCAGAAAACATCAGGAAACCTAAGAAAGCAGATGTAAAATGATACGGTCGCTAAAAGCGGCCTGATATTTGTCAAGGTACTCGGGTTTCACCGTTTACCTTTGACACGCACAAATCATTTGAAAAATATTTATTAAAATAACTTCCAGATGATAAAGCAGAAGTATAGGGTTTGATTCATATGATTTCAGTAAAAAAACAGAGAATTGCTGCTATTATGGTTTTAAGTTCCATCATGCTGATTTTACTTTTGTCGCTAAATTTCCGAATCTGGAGTGGATATTATGCAGAAGGGGATTTGGAAAGTATAGTCATACAGCAGATGGAATGCTTGGAAAAGTCAAATAGTGAAAACGATATAAGCGAAAGTATATGTTTGCATTTCTATGAGTGTATATGTTTCGGTGGAATAGAAATAATGGTGCTCTGGGTATATGATGGCTTTAAAGACCTCGGACAAGGTGAGTTTTCTTTCAGACCGGGAGTTACCCTTTGCAGTCTATCGGTTCGGATGGATGATTAAATAATTCTGATAATCAAATTTAAAATTTATTATCAGGAGGAACTTCGATGTATGTATTAAATGCAAATCATATTTCAAAAAGTTATAAAACTGCAGGAGAAACTATGCGGATTTTGCAGAATGTGAATCTGCAAGTTATGAAAGGAGAAATGGTTGCTATTATGGGACCATCCGGCAGTGGAAAGACTACTCTGCTCCATGTGCTGACCGGGGTTGACACACCGGACGATGGAGAAATCGTAATAGGAGGAGAAACGTTTTCACAGCTTACGGAAGAAGAGAAGGCATTTTTTCGCAGAAAGCATATGGGAATGATTTTTCAGGATTTCCAGCTTTTGGAGAGTTTGACGGTAAAAGAAAATATATTGTTACCACTCATTCTTGAACGAAAAGAAGCAGACATCCAGCAAGAGCGTTTTTCAAGAATAGCGGATGTGCTCGGCATTGAAAAATTAGCTGACAAAGGAATTACGGAAATATCGGGAGGTCAGAAACAGAGAGTTGCGATTGGCAGGGCGCTGATCAATGAACCGGATATTATTTTTGGAGATGAGCCAACAGGAAGCCTTGACCGAAAGACCACCGGGGATGTGATGCGATGTATGAAACAGATGAATCAACGGTCTGGCATCAGCTTTCTGCTTGTGACACATGATGCTTATACGGCATCCTTTTGTGACCGGGTACTTTTTCTACAGGATGGGAATCTGGCAAAAGAAGTAAAGAAAGAGAACACTGCCGATAATTTCAGAGAAGATATATGGAAAACGCTGTGCGGTTTGGGAGGTGGAAAAGATGACCTTTTTTGATATTTCCCGAAAGATGCTGAAAGCTGGTTTTTACAAATATCGATTGTACTTTCTATGCAATTTATCTGCAACGGCATTATTCTGTTGTTTTGCAGTTATTTCCACAAACAGGACGTTTATGAATGCGTCGATTGTAAATTCATCAATATCCAATAACATTTATCTTCCATTTTTTCTGTCTGCAGTGTTTCTGGTTTTTTTTCTTCCTGTTTCGTGTCAGGCATTTCTGGCATCAAGAAAACAGGAATACGGCGTGATGTTTTCTCTTGGCATGAGCCGGAAGGAAGCGTTTAGAAACTTACTTTTTGAAAATGTGATCATATCCGTGCTGGCATTAGCAATAGCACTTGCGGCAGGAACTGTGCTGTCATTTTTATTTTTTTCCGTTATCATTTATGCAATAGATGTTCACGGAGTGCAATGGCAGTTTTGCCCGGAAGCATATAAGCTTACAGCAGTTCTATATACAGTAGTGGTGGCAGTTGCCTTTATCCTGAATGCCGGGAGACTTATGCTGGATAAAATCGGAACCCTGCTAAAAGCACAATATCGGGCAGAAAAAACAGGAAAGATCGGTACGTTCTTATGCAGACTTGCACCCAACTACATGAGGTTTCATCTGGTGGAATGGTCATTTGTCCGCAGACACAAGAAAGAATGGGGATGTAGGTATGTTTTAGCCTCTCTCATAATAGCGGTATCTGTTATGCTTACGGGGGTATGTGTGACTTTATATCCGGCTTTTCTACAGGATGCAAAAAGTTATTCTCCCTATGACATGGTGTACTCAGAAATCTATGGAATGAATCAGGTTTCAGTACAGGATGTCCTTCATATATTGGAGAAAAATGGTGTTACTGTAGAACAGGTCATTCAGCTTCCCTATATCAGAGATGATGTTTTTAATTACCTTCCTGTGACAGAAATAAACCGGGATTTTGGATGTGATTATCAGATTCAGGAAGGCGAGTTTTTGAATTTGTTTCAGTACAATCTGGAAGATGGGTATGAACATAACATACAGCCAGTATCTACTGTAACGATTTCCGGGGACAGAAAGCTGCAGTCTGTTGGAACAGATGTAAAGATACTGTTTAATCAAAATCCGACCTTTGCAGATAAAACACTGATCATCAACGATTCTGATTTCGAAAAATTAAGTGCAGATATAACAGGTAGTGTTGGTATCGCAAACTTGTTTCAGTTTCAGAATTGGGAAGATTCTTATGCGGGAGTATGTGAAGTAAAAGAATATCTGCAGGAAAGCAATCAGTTGAATGAAGATGAGCAGACATATTATGAATTGTCTTCGAAAGTGGAGAAATACCAGGATGCAAAGAAATCAGGACAATTTTTATTATTTTTGATGGCATTTGTGATAGGGCTTATGATAATGGCTGAGTTTCTGTTAATTCATTCACGTATCCAGGCAGAGAAGGAAGAAAATAGCAGGGTCGTTTGTAGTTTGCGAATGTTGGGAATGATAGACAAGGAAATGGTAAAGTGCCTATGCTATAAGAATTTTCTAAGATTTATACCGCCATCGGTTGTGGGAACAATCCTTTCTTTTCTGCCATCTTATTATCTGAATGAGAGTTATGGAATGGGGACGAATGGAATTCTGGCAGGAATCGTATTTGGAGTGATTTTGACAGTCGGAATATTCGTAGTGATACGCAGGTATTCTGAAAAAGAAGAAAAACTTTATGAAAGCGGTTTTATAATACAAGGAAGAGGATTTTTTGATTATAGATAAGTAGAAAAAGATTCAAATCCTGTGTATAATTAAAAGATAAAGATAGAGACAACTCGGAATTTTGCTTTCGATGACCAGAATGAAAATCGTTATCGTTGCGCCTGTTTTCACAAGCGTTGCGTGACATAAAAAGAATTCTATTTTAATATCAAAGTATCAAAAACAAAGGAGGTTCTTTTTATGTTGAAGGAATTGAAGAAAAACAAAATGAGTGTTGTTGCAACTGGAATTTTATTTGGTGTTATTGGGGTATTAATTATTCCTATGATAGCAGTAATTGTAAAAATATCGAATGCATTATCCCAAAAACATCCTAGGATATACAAGTATAGTATGATTGCTTTTATCGGTATGTTATTGGCAATTAGCCTATTTTGCGTTGTTATTAAACATCAGATGAGTTTTCTTGTAATAGTTGCTTGTT
>OMNP01000778.1_pt1 | contig 11787 bp, 8 predicted proteins | sample 1673811 | NCBI WGS metagenome assembly OMNP01 (sample SAMEA103958127, study PRJEB25191) | human gut metagenome | biome: human-associated habitat [ENVO:00009003]; feature: intestine environment [ENVO:2100002]; material: feces | place: Germany | collected 2013/2015
TTACAGTTACCTTTTCTACCATTTTACGACGGATATTGTTTTCAATTGCTTCCGCCGCACCTTCTTTCTGACCAGAAGGCGTATCTTCTCCGGTCATCGTTTCACCTTGATCCATTACGAAATCGAGAAGTGTTAGGTCATCAAATTCACCAATTTTGATACTATCAGAAGCCATGATGTAATTATCAATAAGTTTTCGCATATCCGGTTCATATGCCTTAAAATCTAAGAAGTCGCCGCTCTTATTTCCGATAGTTTGCTTTAACTCAATATAGAAATGTACTTTATTCTCATAAGCATTAAGTTCTGTTGCAGAACAAATATCAACCATATACTGCTTTGCTTCAGCATAAGCACGAACTAAACTGCTTACGAGTTTATATAATTTTTCACGAAGGCGAGCATAGATTTCATCCATGTCTTCTGCCTGAATACGCATTTCTTTCAGACATTCCGGCATACTCCAGTTCTCGTTGACCACAATCATCTCCGTACCCATCAGAGAGCCGGCGGTGTCCTCAGGATATTTCAGCAGGTCGATAATCGAGCCTGCCTGCTCAACGTCGTCGACATGCGACAACACTTCCTCCTGGTCTTCTTTGTCAAGTTCCTGGATAAGGTCGACGGCATCGTCGGTGTCAAGGTGCTCCACGAATTGCTTGGCAATGTCCTTGTTGGGCATATTCTCAAGCAGGCGGTGGCGGTCGTCCTCATCAAGTTCCATCAAGGTGTCGGCGGCAGCGTCACTGTCAAGGTGCGACACCACATACTCCGCCTCCTCAAGGTCCATCTTCTGTATAAGTTCGGCAATGTCGGCAGGGTGCAGCTCCTTGAGTTCTGCCATCACCTGCGTCTCGTTGTTTTCCTGTATGAGATGTCTGAGTTCATCCAAAAATTCCTCTGAAAATTCTCTCATGCCGTTCTACTCGTTTAAAAGGTTCGTAAGTCTTACAAATTCAGCCACCGACAGCTGCTCCGGACGCTTGTTGAAAATCTCTTCCTGCAGCACTTCCGGACGGCGAGCCATTGAGCGCAACGAATTGCGCAGCGTCTTGCGGCGCTGTCCGAACGATGTCTTGACCACCGCTTTCAGCCGCTTTTCATCGCAGTCGAGAGTCTTTACACCGTTGCGGCGCAGACGGATTACGCCCGACTTCACCTTTGGCGGCGGATTGAACACATGCTCATCGACGGTAAACAGATATTCGATGTCGTACCACGCCTGCAGAAGCACCGACAGGATACCGTAGGTCTTCGACCCCGGCTTGGCGGCTATGCGCTCTGCCACCTCTTTCTGCAGCATGCCGCTGCAGCACGTGATGCGGTCGCGCCAGTCGAGCACCTTAAAGAATATCTGCGACGAGATATTGTATGGATAATTGCCTATCACACAGAAGTCGCCTTCAAACATCGAGCCGAGGTCGAGCTCAAGGAAGTCCTCGCCGATGATGCGCCCGTCAAGTTGCGGAAAGTTGTGCTCCAGATACTCGACCGACTCACGGTCGAGTTCCACGACAGTCACATCATGTCCGCGTTCGAGCAGGAACTGCGTAAGCACGCCCATTCCCGGTCCCACTTCGAGCACCGGCATTCCTCGATAATCGTCGAGCGTGGCAGCTATACGGTCTGCCACGTGAAGGTCGGTCAGAAAATGCTGCCCGAGAAATTTCTTTGGTTTTACTTTCTGCATAATTGAGCAATTGCTATTCGGTTATACAATGCCTTGCAAAATTACAAAAAATCCTCCGAAAATCCGGTGTTTGCAAGAAATTCCTACCTCGTTTGGCGCAAACCGTCTCATAAATCAATCGAGGGTATTGGCAGACGGACGTGGCTGTAGATGTCGGCGCAATGCGCAATTTTATCATTTGTGCTGGCCAATAGATTGATTGTCAAAAACAAATAAGATATGTTGCATAATATATCTTATTTGTTTTACGTATTCAAAAGATTGCTTAATTTAGCAAAAAATAAGTAACTCTATGAGGCTGCAGAAAATATCCATTTTTTACCTTGTTGCTGGAAAATTATTTTATGTCAACGGGCAAAAATTTACGAATCTAACGGACATTGACTGGGCGGGGTAAATGCCGTACTCTTTTTCCTGACTTCGTCACTCAAAAATTGCAGTTTTTATAATTGTTTGAAAAACAGTATTATGTATCTTTGTATACCCTCATTTTGGGGTGCGCAATGACGAAGTCAGGTGGATTATTTCATGTTGTAGGTGAGCGATAGCACTGAGAATTCCGTGCGGCGGTTAATCTGGTCGGCTGCTTGCTGGTCTTCCTCGGAAAGTGTTTTTATAAACTCTTCGGTCAGTATGTCACCCTCTTTGAACTGCGGATACAGGCGGGCGATGCGTTTGGTCACCGTCTTTGGACGCGACTTGCCGTAGCCGTGCGGCTGCAACCGGTCGCGGCTGATGCCGTTCTCGACAAGGTAGTCAACCACCGATTTTGCCCGTCGTTCCGACAGGTTGATATTGTAGGCGTCTGAGCCCCATCGGTCAGTGTGAGAAGCCATTTCGATTGTCACGTTGGGATTGTCGTGCAGCACGGCAATCAGCTCGTTGAGAGCCGTTTTCGACTCCGGCCTCAGGTCGGCCTTGTCGTAGTCGTAGAATATGTTTTCAACCACCGATGGTTTGCTGATTGACGGCAGAATGAACTCCACCCAATAATTCGCGTCTTCCATCGTAGAGTCGGAAGCGAATTCCTGTTTTTGGTTCAAGTAGCCCTTCGCGCCGGCGAGCATCACGTATTTTACGCCTCGCTGCAGCGCGAACGAGAACGATCCGTCGTCGCGCGCCACTTCCTTCTGATTCGACCCGTCGTTTCCGACGATGCGTATTATTGCATTCTTCACCGGCTCCTCGTCTTTGTCCATCACCAATCCCTCGATGGCGATTCTCACGGGGTCGTATTCGAAACTGTAGATGTGGTCGTAGCCACGCGCGTCGCCGCGGTTGGAGCTGAAAAAGCCATCCTCTCCCTTTCCGAAAGTGATTCCGAAGTCATCGCCGGCGGAGTTGATTGGGAAGCCCATATTCTCCACTTTCCATCGCAGGTCGGCAGGGTCGCCGACAGCCGTGGCACGGAAAATGTCGAGACCGCCCATCCCCGGATGTCCGTCGGACGAGAAATATAGAGAGCCGTCGGAACGCACATACGGGAAATCGTCGTTGCCCTCAGTGTTGATGTCGGGGCCGAGGTTGACGAGCGAACCTTGTCTTTCCTTCAGCGATATGCGCCAAATGTCCTTGCCTCCGTATCCGCCTGGCATGTCGCTGACGAAGTAGAGATATTCGCCGTCGGGCGACACCGCCGGATGTCCGAATGTAGACAGCGTGTCGGCTGTAATCTCAAATTTTACAGGGGCACTCCATTTTGCGTCGGAGCGTGTCGATGTGTATATCTCCACCGATGTCGGAGCGTTGAGCTCGCGTCGCGCTTTGGTGAGATACATTGTCTGTGCGTCGGGCGAGAATGCAACGATGCCTTCGTCAAATTCCGTGTTGAGTTCGCCCTCAACCGGCTCCGGACGTTCCCATTCGCCTTTCTCGTTCTTTTTGGAGAAAAACACGTCGGCATTCTTCATTCCCGTGATTTCACTTTTCTTGTCGCCGGTAGCCTTTTCGGTAGTCGATGTGTAATAAATCTGGTCGCAGTCAGCTCCGAGATACATAGGGCAGAAGTCGGCGCGGCGCGAGTTGAAAAGTTTGGCTTGTTTAACTACATAGCGCGACCCGCGGGCGCGTATCTCCTGGGCCGTGCGGCATCCCTCCGCGCAGTTGATGGCAAGGGAGTCGTCGGGGCAGAATTCAAGATATTTGTCATACGACCGCAGAGCGGCGGCATATTTGCCGTCGGCATGTAGAGCCTGAGCCAGCATAAAGTGGGTTGTGCTGTCGGGATATTCGTAGCGTAGCGCGTTTTGGAAAGCCGCCGATGCGCGCGCCGACATGTTGAGCAGCCTATAGCAACGTCCCATCTTGAACGCCACTTCTCCGCGTTGCGGACGCTCCTCCTTTTTCCGCAGTTTGTTGTAAACCTTTTTGTAAGTCACCGACGCGTCGTAGTACTCTCCCCGTTGAAACTGAGCGTCGGCTTCGGAAAGTTTGGGCGTGCGGCAGCCGGCAGCGACGGCTGTCAGCAGCAGACACACGATGATATATACGGCTTTCTTCATAATAAAAGTAACGTTTGCGCCCTCTGTTTTATTGCTTTTTCAGAGAGAAACTGATATGATTGCGCGAATAATTGAGTAACTTTGGTGGATAAAAACTCCAATATTGAGAAGATGAAGATACTGCATACAGCCGATTGGCATTTAGGACAGTCGCTCTATGGCTTTGACCGCCTCGACGAGCAACGCCGGTTTCTTGGGCAATTGTGCGAAGTGGTGGCGGAGGAACGTCCAGACGCGATGGTCGTGGCTGGCGACGTGTTCGACATATCAATGCCGTCGGCAGCGGCTCAGCGCGTCTATGCCGAAGGGCTGCTCGCAATCCATGCCGCCGTCCCCGAGATGGTCATAGTCATTGTTGCCGGCAATCACGACAGCGCCTCGCGTCTTGAGATATACCGCAACCTTTGGCGGTCGCACAACGTGTTTGTCATCGGCACTTTGCGCCGTCTTGCAGACAATAGCGCCGACTATTCAGCGCATGTCGTCCCCGTGCCTGGCAAAGGCTATATAGCCGCAGTGCCCTATGTCTATCCCCACAATTTCCCGCCAGCCGACGGCGACCGCCAGCAAGCGTTTTTTCAAGGTTTGGAGAAGACTGTGGGTGAAATGAATGCCGATGGGCTGCCAACTGTGCTGGCGGCGCATCTGGCGGTGCTTGGGTGCGACCTGACGGGACACCGCCGCATGCAGAATGACTCGCTCGGCACGGTCGATTATGTTGAGCTTCCGACGCTCGGCACCGCATACGATTATATTGCATTGGGACATATCCACCATCCCCAAACGCTGCGTGGAAGCGACGGCAGGGCTGCTTACAGCGGTTCGCCGATTGCTGTGGGGTTTGACGAGCGTTATCAGCACGGAGTTGTGATAGTCAACCTCGAGAAAGGCAAGCCTGTGGAGTCGCGTGCCATTGGCATCAATGACCAGCGTCCGCTTGTCACGCTTCCAAGCCAGCCTGCGGCTTTCGACGACGCACTTGCCGCCGCGCGTGAGTTTCCTGCCGACAGAAAGGCGTATATACGGTTGAACGTGTTGCTCGACAAGCCGCTCCCGTCCGACTACAACGAGCAGGTGGCGAAGGCACTCGAAGGCAAGGCGTGCCGCTACTGCACAATCAACGTCACCGACCGCCGCCGGTCGGCGCGCGCCAATGCCTTGCCCGATGTCACACCGGAACAGCTGCGTCAGATGACCGTAGGAGAAGTGGCGGCGCGCTTTTTCGCCGCCAAAGGGATTCCGGAGAAAGAGTCGGCAGACTATTTGGCTATGATTTCGGGAATTGAAAAAGAAATAGAGGAGGAGAACGCACTATGAAACTGAAACGCATCACGATACACAACATAGCGTCGATTGCCGACGCGGAAATCGACTTTGTCGCCTCTCCGCTTGCCGACACTCCGCTGTTTCTGATTGCCGGACCTACAGGCGCCGGCAAGAGCATTATCCTCGACTCCGTGTGTCTTGCTCTCTACGCGCGTGCTCCGAGGCTGACAAGATTCAAAACGGATGAGAAATATGAGGATTCGACACTCGTCGGTGTTGAAAAGGAAGACGACCGCAATGTGGGAGTGGACGCCAACAGGCAGCTGATGCGCCGCTCCACGGTAGAATGCTTTGCCAAACTGCTGTTTGAGGGCAACGATGGCAACGACTATGAGGCGCAGTGGCATCTACATCGGTCGCGAAACAAAGCCACCGGCAAATTCCAGAAAGAGGAACGGACTCTGACTCTTCTGAAAACCGGTGAGACGTGGACAAAGAAGGCCGATTTCGAAGCCAAGGTGCAAGAGGTGGTCGGAATGAAATATGAGCAGTTCTGCCGCACATCGCTGCTCGCCCAGGGCGAGTTCACCCGGTTTCTGCAAAGTAAAAGTGATGAGAAGGCGGAGATTCTTGAGCGTCTGACGGGTATCGACATCTATTCTGCTGTGGGGCGGAAGATAGCGGAGCATGCCAAAGCGGCATCCGACGCCTATGACCGTTGCTGTCAGGCTGTCGCCGGCATCAGTCTGCTTTCCGACGAGGAAAAGGCAGCCGTGGCAGAGGCAATCGACGTGCGGAAAAAACGCATTGAAGAGGTTAAGACGGAGGCTGATGCCGCCGATGCGAAGCGTAAATGGATTGCCGACAATGCAACGTTTGAAGCGCAATGCGTGGAGGCGCGCCGTCGGGCTGACAATCTCAAAACAGCGATGGAATCGGATGAGTTCAAGCAGCGCCGGCAGCTTGTCGCCGACTACGACCGCTCGGCTTCAGCGCGCGTCTATCTCAGCCAGCGCGACAAGGCGCGTGCCGAAGCGGCGGCATTGAAGAAGGAGTTGCCCGGACTTGAGCGCAGTCTTGAAGACGCGAATGGTAAGGGAAAAGCCCTTGAGGGCGACATCTGTTTGACCAACAAGGCTCTGGACGCTGCTACAAAAAGGCTGGTGGCGATAGACAAACCTGCGCTCGACTGCCGGCTGAAAAAGCTCAACGATGCGCGGGTGCTTGTTTCCGGACTTGACGGACAGCGCAAGCTTATCGACACCCATGCGGAAACGATTGCGGAAAGCCGCAAAAAACTGAAAGCCGCCCAAGAGAGGATATCGGTGGAAAAGGCTGAATATGACTCGGCCGACACGGATTTCCGCGACTGCTCGGCACTGTACGCACAGATGGAGATGTCGGTTGGCAACGCTGCCAAAGAATTGAGAAGCAAACTTGTTGTTGGAGCGGAGTGCCCCGTGTGCGGACAGCGCGTAGGGCAGCTGCTTGCCGACGAGCATTTCCAGTCGGTGCTGGAGCCGGTGAGAGTGCGCAAGGTCAATGCAGAGGAACGCCTGCGCAAGGCTGCCACCACCCTTGCAGTGACACAAAAGGAGGTGGCGCAGCAAAGTGGGGAAATCGACAGAACGACAAAGAAATTGGAGAAGGCGAGAGCGGACTATGCGTCGATGGTGGAAAAAGCGTCGACGGCATGCCGTGACGCGGAAACCTCTGTCGATATCGATGCCGTCAACAACGCTCTTGCGGTGGTTGCCGGGAAGTTGCGCGAGGCGGCGCAGGCACAGACGGAGTGCGACACTCAGCGCCGCCGGTTTGACGACACCAACAAACTGCTTGCCGCGACAAAGGATGCGATTGCAAAAATCACAGCCCGGCTGTCGGAACGTCGTGCGGCACTTGCCAATGCCGACAAGACGGCGGCGGAATCTGAAGCCGCACTCGCTGAATTTTTCGCAGCCAATCCTCAAATCGGAGAAGCCGCGCTTGTAAACCTGTCGCAGACAAGCAGAGCGCGCATAGACTCCGAAAGGGATTATTGCCAACGCATAATGGCGGATGCCGACAAAAGCGCCGGTGCGCTTGCATCGGTTGAGAAAATGCTTGAGAACCATCGCGCCAACCGTCCGGCGCTGGCTGATGCCGACACAGCCGACAGCCTGCAGGCGGTTGTGGCAGAAAAACGTGCTGAAGCCGATGCGTTGCTGCAGAGCAACGCCCTTGACGCGCAACGGCTTGCCGACGACAAGAAACAGGCGGAGGCACATGCCTCCGCATTGGTAGCCGCGGAGAAAGCCAGGGCGGAGAAAGACAAATGGGACACGCTATGCAAATATCTTGGTGACAGAGAGGGGAAGCAATTCCGCAAGGTGGCGCAGAGTTTTATCCTGTCGCACCTGCTCAACATTGCCAACGGCTATCTTTGCCGCTTCAGCGACCGCTATACGCTGACTTGTCAGCCTGGCTCGTTGGTTATTCTTGTTGAAGACACTCATAATCCGGGAGTGTCGCAGAGCGCCAACATCCTTTCCGGCGGCGAGAGTTTCATGGTCTCGCTGTCGCTGGCTCTTGCCCTGTCGCGCTTGAACGCTGCCGACAACGGAGTAGACACGCTGTTTATCGACGAGGGCTTCGGCACACTGTCTGACGAATGCCTTACCAACGTGATGGACACGCTCGAGGCGCTGCATCAGATGGGCGGACGCCGTGTGGGCATCATCAGCCATGTCGATGAGCTTTCACACCGCATACCGGTGCAGGTGCGTGTGGAGCGTGTCGATGCCACGCGAAGTGAAGTTGAGGTTGTAGACACTTGTGGATATGCCGACTAAGAGAATTGTTCAGGACCCCGATTTCGGACGTATAGAGATACGCACCAACCGGCGCGCGCGCAACATCACAATGCGTCCGAAGGACGACGGGCTGCACGTGACTGTGCCTCCCTACACGTCGCTTGCCTCTGTCCTCAAAGCCATAGAGCCGCATCGGCAGACGCTTCGTGAGGGATGCGAGAAGTTGCGTCCGCGGCTGATTGACCTTGATTTCACAATCGATGCGCCGTGCTTCAAACTGTGTGTCGCCTCGGGCACACGGCAATTTTTCTCGGTGCGGTTTGACGACGACAAGGCAACGGTGTTTTGCCCGCCCGACACTCAGTTCAGCCGTCCGGAAGTGCAGAAGTTGCTGTCGGCAGCCGTTGTCAGGGCAATGAAACGCCGGGCGCAGCAGTTCTTGCCGCCATTGCTCGCCGAACTTGCCTCGATGCATGGTCTGACCTACAAGAAAGTGCGTGTCACTGGAGCGCGGTCGAAATGGGGAAGTTGCACAAGCGCAGGCACAATCAATCTGTCGTGCTACTTGATGCTGCTGCCTCCACATCTGATGGACTACGTGCTGCTTCATGAGCTGGCGCATACCCGAGAGATGAATCACGGTCAGCAATTCTATGCGTTGCTCAACTCGATGACCGATGGCATGGCGTTGCAGCTGCGGTCGCAGCTGCGTGCTTTCCGCACATCGTTTTAGACAATGATAAGGAGGGGTAAGGTCTTTAAAGTTTTTAAGGCCCTTAATGATGAAAAAGACGAGCTTGAATAAGATAGGCTGCGGTTCGGAAAAAGAAAATGAACGAGTTCCTTTCTTTTTTGCTCACCTTGCACTATCTTTGTCCTTTGGCTAATTACAGACAAGAATGAAAATATTTACAGCGACAGATATACGTGCCATTGATGCAGCAACGGTGGCTAAAGAGGGAATAGCGAGCATTGATTTGATGGAGCGTGCGGCTTCGGCGGTGGCGTTTGAAATTGTTTCCCGTTGGGTGCCGTCGCAGCGTATCATTATTTTTGCGGGTCCGGGCAACAATGGCGGCGACGCGCTTGCCGTGGCTCGCCTGCTGATTGACCAAGGATACAAGCCGGAAGTTCTTCTGTTCAGAACGAAGGACCTGTCGGACGATTGCGCCATCAACCGTCAGCGTCTTGTCGATATGGAATATCCGTCGTTTGTCGAGGTGCAGAAGAAGTTTACGGTTCCGGAGATTTCAAAACGTGATGTTGTTGTCGACGGATTGTTTGGCAATGGCTTGTCGTCCAACCTTCGTGGCGGCTATACGGCATTGGCGAAGCTTATCTATGAGTCGGAAGCGTTTGTCGTGTCGATTGACTTGCCGTCGGGACTGTTTCCGGAGTTTAATTCAACAAATATTCTCAACAATATCGTCCATGCCAACCTGACTTTGACATTCCAGTTTCCGCGTCTGGCGTTTTTCTTCAGAGAGAATGCCAGGTGCTTGGGAGAGTGGAAGGTGCTCGACATCGGTCTTAGCCAGGAGGCTATCCGTCAGACGCCGTCGAACTATTATCTGATTGACCGTGTGGGAGTCAAGGACGGACTGCAGCCGCGCAATCCGTTTGCCGACAAGCACGATTTCGGACGGATGCTTCTTGTGGCAGGCAGTTTCGGAATGGGAGGCGCGGCAGTGCTTGCGGCAAAGGCTGCGTTGCGCACGGGAGTGGGCATTGTCGATGTCCATACGCCGTCGTGCTGCTACATCCCGCTTCAGACGGCAGTGCCTGAGGCCCGTGTGCGTCAGGACAGGGGAAGCAGTTATGTTACAGAGATTGTGCCGGAGAAGAAGTATACGGTTGTCGCCGGTCCTGGACTCGGCACGCATGCCGCAACGGTGTCGGCAATCGATGATTTTCTGCGGCAGGCGGCATCGCCTATTCTTCTTGATGCCGATGCACTTAACTGTGTAGCTGGATTGCGCACTCTAATCAACAATATTCCGCAAGGATCCGTGATAACGCCCCATGTGCGCGAGTTTGACCGATTGTTTGGCGAACATTTTACAGACGAGGAGCGTTTTAACCGTGCGGTCGAGATGTCGAAGTTCTTTAAAATCGTGATAGTGCTTAAAGGGCATTACACGTTTGTGTTTCGCCCAGACGGCAAGGTGTTTGTCAACACCACGGGCAATGCCGGAATGGCTACCGCGGGCAGTGGCGACGTGCTGTCGGGAATCATAGGAGCGCTTATGGCACAGAAATACCGACCCGATGTGGCGGCGTCGATGGGCGTGTTTATCCATGGCTATGCAGGCAATCTGGCTGCGCAGAAGCATGGCGAATACGGGCTTACGGCAGGCGATATCATAGACTGCATAGGTCAGGCAATAAAGGAAATAATGCAATAATAACAATAAGATATGAAGACAATTAAGATAATTGCGCTGGCTGCGGCTTTGACGGCTTCGATGCCGGCATTCGCCCAGGAGACACAGCGTCTCACAGCCAACAAGCACAATGAATACGGACTGATTTATTCGTTGCCTAAAACGCATGTCAACATTGAGGTTGAGGCGGTGCGTACGGTGAAGAAAGCCGGACCTTACTACCGCTACGCCGAGAAGTATCTCGGTGTAAAGAATCCGATTACCGAGGACAGCCAGACGTGGGCTGTCAAGGACGTGCAGATGTCGGCATTCGGTGTGCCCGACAAGGACAGTGAGTGGCTGATGAAATTCAAGGCAGGGTCGTCGCCTTTTGTGGTGCTCGACGCCGCAGGATTGCCGTTGGCAATCAACACCGACCCCGAACGCGAAGTGGTGGAACGCAAACGCAACCAGATGGCAGACAAGAGTGTGCTTGACGGAACAGACTATTCAAGCGTGTTTACGGAGGACATGGTGGCGAGCGAGTCGCTGATGAAGCGTGCCGAAACAGCCGCCGCCAAGATTTTCGAGTTGCGCGAGAGCCGCAACGACCTTGTGAGCGGCAACGCCGACCAGATGCCTCCCGATGGGGCTTCGCTGAAGCTGATGCTTGATGAGCTCAACCGTCAGGAACAGACGCTTACGGCGATGTTTGTTGGCACAACACAACTGGAGACGCGCGTGGTGCGTTTCGACTATGAGCCGAAGAAGGATGTCGACGGCGAGGTGGTGTTCCGTGTGTCGGACGTGAACGGCATTGTCGACAGCAATGACCTCAGCGGCGAACCTGTATATATCACAGTGAAAACAACGCAAAAGGGCGAGCTGCCTGTCGATGATAAGGGCAAGGAGAAGGAATTGCCAAAGGGCGCGGTGATGTACAACATCCCGGGACGCGCTACCGTGACGCTGACCTATGACGGCAATGTGCTGGCACGCGAACAGATGGAAGTGGCGCAGTTTGGCGTGCAGTTCGGTCTTGATCCAAAGATTTTTGTCGATAAGAAACAGCCGGCGTATGTGGTGTTCCATCCTGAGAGCGGCAGCGTCAAGGAGATTGGTGTGCTTGAAACATCGACTGAAAAATAGAGACTTCGGAAAGGATTGAAAAAAAC
>OMNP01000779.1_pt1 | contig 11778 bp, 8 predicted proteins | sample 1673811 | NCBI WGS metagenome assembly OMNP01 (sample SAMEA103958127, study PRJEB25191) | human gut metagenome | biome: human-associated habitat [ENVO:00009003]; feature: intestine environment [ENVO:2100002]; material: feces | place: Germany | collected 2013/2015
GCGCTATTATCCGTACGGAAACGTCGCCTCTCATGTTCTCGGCTTTACCGGGACCGACGGCACCGGACTTTACGGTCTTGAATACCAGTACAACACACAGCTTGCGGGTACGCCCGGCAGATATATCACCGCGCGCGATTCATACGGCAGGGAATTGCCCTTTGAATACAAAAGCGTGATAGATGCCGTTGACGGCTACGATGTACACACAACGATAGACCTCAAGATACAGATGATACTTGAGGAACAGCTCCGTGCGACATTTGAGGAATGCCAACCGGAATGCGGCGCAGCCGGCGTTGTGATGAACGTCAAGACCGGCGCCATTTTGGCGCTTTCCACAAAGGGCGACTACGACCCGAACGACCCGTTCACCATTTCGCAGGAGGCCGAGGACGCCATCCCGGAAAAGGTGGAAGACGCGCTGCAAAAGGCGCAGGAAAAGGAGCAGCAGGAGTTAAACACCCTGCAGCTCGCCATCGATAACGCTGAGACCGACGAGGAGCGTGCGGAAGCGAAAAAGGCCCTTGCGGATTACGAGCGCATCGACGTCACCACGCTGCGCGACGAGCTCACCGACCAAATGTGGGGCGAGGCGCAGAACAAGCAGTGGCGAAACAAGGCCGTCAGCGATACCTACTACCCCGGTTCTGTTTTCAAAATGATCACGGGCTCCATGGCCATGGAATCCGGCGTGGCTTCTGAAGATTCCACGTACACCTGTGTCGGTTATTGGGATTTTAACGATCCCACCGTTAAGCCCATGTATTGTTGGTATCATTCCGGTCACGGCACAGAAACGCTGGTGGACGGCATCTGCAATTCCTGCAACCCGTACATGATCTGGCTGGGCCAGAAAATGGGCCGCCACACATTCTTCAATTTCTTTGAAGCCTTTGGCTTTACGCAGCGCACGGGCATCGACCTGCCCGGCGAAGCAGACAGCCTGTATTTCACCGAAGATCAGCTCAATACTTCTGAGCTTGCAACGTCTTCGTTCGGCCAGAACTTCTCCATCACACCGATTCAGATGATCACGGCCATTGCGGCCGTGGCAAACGGCGGTTATATTGTGCAGCCGCACGTCGTAGACCGCATGCTGGACAGCGACGGCAACATTGTCAAAACGACTGATACAAGCTACAAGCGTCAGGTCATCTCCGAAGATGTTTCCAAGCGCATGACGGCCATTCTCCAGAAAAACGCCACAAGCGAAAGCGGCAAAAACGGTTATGTCGCCGGTTACCGCGTGGCGGGCAAGACCGGTACGTCCGAAAAAGTCGCACTGTATTATCAGGATCTGGCAGAGGGAAACGACCGCGGCATGCAGTACGTCGTTTCCTACGGCGGCTACGCCCCGGCGGATGACCCGCAGTACGCCTTGCTCGTTTTCTACGACGAGCCGCAGATCGGCGGCGCGTCCGGCGGCACGCAGGCCGGCCCGATCTTCGCTGCCATCATGGAAGAGGTGCTCCCGTACCTCGGCGTAGACCCGCAGTATACGGAATCGGAATATGAAAACCTCTCCGCTACCGCGCCGAACGTCATTGGCATGACTATGGCAGAAGCGAAAAGCCATCTGGAAGAGCAGGGCTTCAGCGGCACGGTCGTCGGCGACGCCGAAGACGACGCGCTCGTCACGGTGCAGGTGCCGTCTCCGGGTGCATCTATCCCGAAGGAAGGCATGGTCGCGCTTTACACCGAAGAGCCGGATCCCGAAACGTATGTGGAGGTACCGAGCTTCATCGGCTATGACATCGATACTTGCCGCTACTTGGCGGGTCTTGCCGATGTGCAGGTGCTCGTTGTGGGCGACGGCGATTCCGGCTACGCACAAAGTCAGGATATCGCAGAGGGCACCAAGGTCAAGCGCGGCTCCGTCATCCGCATTTCGTTCGTCAGCTCCGGCGGCGTCGAAGCGGCGGGCAACACCTCAACGAACAGCGAAGAGTAAAAACATACATTGAGAGGGTAGGAAAGGAAGTTCATAACGTATGGATATTGTACTGTATTGCCTTGCAATCGTCATTGCGGCGGTCATCACAGGGCTGCTCGGTTACTTCATGGTGCCGTTTCTGCACAAGATCAAATTTGGCCAGACCATTCGAGAGGTCGGCCCCAGCTGGCATAAAAATAAACAGGGCACGCCCACCATGGGCGGCGTCATGTTCATCATCGGCAGCTCCGTCGCGGCGGTCATCTGCATCGCATTTTTGTGGCTGAACGGCGGCGCGGAAACGCAGCTCATGCTCGTCAAGGTCGTGGCGGGTGCGCTCATGGCGCTGGGCTTTGGTATCGTCGGTTTTTTAGATGATTACATCAGCATCAAAAAGCATCGCAACCTCGGTCTCACCGAGATTCAAAAGCTCATTTTGCAGTTCATCATCGTCGGCGCCTACCTGCTTTCCGTCGCACTTGCGGGCGGCACCACCGAAACGGTTATCCCGTTCCTTGGCTCCGTTGACCTCGGCTTCTTCTACTACATTCTGGCGGCCGTCTTCATCGTCGGCATGGTCAACGCCGTGAACTTCACAGACGGCATCGACGGCCTCAATACGTCCGTCACGCTCGTCGTCGCACTCGTCTTCTCTGTTATCGCGATGCTTTTAAACCGCGTGGGGCTTTCACTTTACGCGGCGGCCATTGTCGGTGCGATGATCGGCTTCCTGTTCTGGAACGCCAACCCGGCTAAGGTCTTCATGGGCGATACAGGCTCGCTGTTCCTCGGCGGCGCGGTGTGCGCGCTGGCGTTCGGCGTGAATATGCCGATTCTGCTCATCCTCATCGGTATTATCTATATTGTAGAGATTCTCTCTGTTGTCTTACAGGTTACATACTTTAAAATTTCGCACGGCAAACGCATTTTCAAAATGGCGCCGATCCACCACCACTTTGAAATGTGCGGCTGGAACGAGAATAAGATTTGCTTCGTGTTCAGCGGCGTTACGCTTTTTGCCGGTATCATCGGCGTACTTTTGGCGGTGTTCGGCTGCTAAACGCCTGAAAATGGGATAAAATAGAAATCAACTGAAAAAAGGAGGTTTGCAGCAATGGCGCAGACAAGACGCTCTACGGCGCGCGGGCTTGAACAGGTCCCAAGTCGCCGGTTATCCGCCGTGCCCGCAGAAGAGGCGGCATCCGCAGCCGCAAGGCGCGGCAAACGGCGCGGGCGCATCAAATATAGAATTTTCACTTTGGGTCTCGGCCTTGACATGACCATGCTGTTTTTGATCCTTGTGCTGCTTGCTGTGGGACTTGTCATGATGTTCTCCGCAAGCTATGCCTACGCGTATTACTACTACGGAAACAGCTATTACTTCATTCTCCGTCAGGGTATGTTCGCCTTGGCTGGTGTTGTGCTGATGCTTGCCATCTCCACGTTCGATTATCACCAGCTGCATAAACTGAACCTGCCCATTTTCGCCGTCTCCATTCTTTTGCTTTTGATGGTGCTCGTCTTTAAGGGCACAAAATTAGCGCCGAACAAAGGCGGCGCGGTGCGCTGGCTGAACCTCGGCTTCGTCGAATTCCAGCCGTCCGAGATCGCAAAGTTCGCGCTCATCTTGATGTTTGCGCACCTCATTGCGCTGTACGGCGAAAGGATGAAAACCTTCCGCTACGGCTTTTTGCCGTTCTTCGGTATTTTGGGCCTCATCTGCGTGCTCGTCATCGCGGAAAAACACGTTTCCGCCACCATCATCATCTGCCTCATCGCGTTTATCATGATGTTTGTCGGCGGCACAAAGTTCCGCTATTTTGCCGTCATCGGCGGCGCGGCGGCAGCCGTCATCGGCGCGCTCGTGCTGTTTTCCTCAAAATTTGCCTACGCCATGGACCGTGTCCACGGCTGGCTTGACCCGTTCAACCCGCCGGAGGGCGTCGATACATGGCAGACGGTGCAGTCGCTCTACGCCATCGGCTCCGGGCAGTTGCTCGGCGTCGGCATCGGGCAGTCGAGACAAAAGTATCTCTACATCCCGGAGCCGCAAAATGACTTCGTTTTTGCCGTAGTGTGCGAGGAGCTCGGCTTCATCGGTGCGCTTATCGTCATTATCCTGTTTGCGCTTTTCATCTGGCGCGGCGTATATATCGCGCTGCATGCGCGTGACCGCTTCGGCGCCATGCTGGCGCTTGGCATCACGTTCCAGTTCGGCATTCAGGCCATTCTCAACATCTGCGTTGTCACAAACACCATCCCGAACACCGGCATCAGCCTGCCGTTCTTCAGCTACGGCGGCACGGCGCTCATCATGCTTCTTGCGGAAATGGGCGTGCTGCTGTCGGTCTCGCGGCATTCCAATACAGAAAAAATGTAAAAGGGGTATTCAATTATGCGTGTGTTATTTGCAGGCGGCGGCACCGCCGGCCACATCAATCCGGCGCTTGCGGCGGCCGGTTATCTGCGCTCCAAGCAGCCGGATGCCGAAATCCTGTACGTCGGCAACAAGGGCGGCATGGAAGAGCGTCTTGTGCCCGCAGCGGGCTTCGATTTCAAAACCATCCGCATCTCGGGTTTTCAACGTAAATTAACGGCGAAGAACATCCGCCGCAACATTAAAACCGTGTTCCGCCTGTTCTCCTCGTCTATCGAGTCCGAGCGCATCATCAAGGCGTTTAAGCCGGATATTTGCGTCGGTACCGGCGGTTACGTCAGCGGCCCCGTCATTCGCGCCGCACAGAAGCTCGGCATTCCCACCGTCATCCACGAGCAGAACGCCTATCCCGGCATGACGACTAAAGCGCTTGCAAAGCACGCGGAGTGCGTCATGCTCGCCGTGGAGGACGCGAAAAAGTACCTCGACCGCAAAGATAACTGCGTCTTCACCGGCAACCCCGTGCGCGTTTCCGTTTTGCAGGCCGAGCGCGAAGCCGCCCGCAAGGCGCTGAACCTCGACGATCGCCCGCTTGTGCTGTCGTTCGGCGGCAGCCTCGGCGCAGCGGCGCTCAATAAAGCCGCGGCATACATGCTCGGTGAAAGCGCCAAAGAGAAGAAATATCAGCACATCCACGGCTACGGCCAGCACGATGAAAAATTCCTCGACGAAGTGCACGCAGCGGGTGTAAAGGAAGAAGAAAATCCGCAGATTCGCATGCTCGAGTACATAGACAACATGCCGGAGTGCCTTGCCGCCGCCGACCTCGTCATCGGTCGTGCCGGCGCCATCACCTTAACGGAGATCGAAGCCACGGGCAAGTGCTCCATTTTGATTCCGTCCCCGAACGTTGCCGAAAATCACCAGTTCCATAACGCCATGGCGCTCGTGAACCGCGATGCCGCCGTGATGATCGAAGAAAAAGACCTCACCGGTGAAAAGCTGTGGGAAACGGTGAACACCATCCTTTCCGAGCCGGGCCGCGCCGAAGAAATCGGCAAAAACGCGAAAGCCATGGCCGTGCTGGACGCAAATGACCGCATTTACAACATCATTTGCGAAAAAGCAAAAAAGTAAACCGTAAAACGCATTTCAGGCGGACATACCCCAAAATTTTTCCGTTGCATACTATGACCGTATCCAAAGGCGCGCTTTCTGCCGCCTTACAGAATACGGGGTGTGTATATGGAAGAATATGAACTGGAACATACGGGCTGTGCCCGGCAGGAAGCGGTTTTGGTGCGCGGCGGCAATCGCCTTTGCGGCGAGCTTACCGTGCAGGGCGCGAAAAACAGCACGCTGCCGCTGCTTGCGGCGGCACTCCTCTGTGAGGGCGAAACGGTGCTGCACAACTGCCCCGCACTGTCCGATGTGCACACGGCAGTCACCATTTTGCGGCGGCTCGGATGCCGCTGTACCCACACAGGCGATACCTTAACGGTCTGCGCGGACGGCATGACCCGCTGCGATATTCCCCACAGCCTCATGCGGGAGATGCGCTCGTCCATCGTGTTTTTGGGCGCGATCCTGTCCCGCTGCGGCGAAGCAAGATTGTCGTTTCCCGGCGGGTGCGAGCTCGGCCCAAGGCCCATCGATCTGCATTTGGAGGCGCTGCGCAAGCTCGGCGCAGAAATTCGCGAAGAGCACGGCTGCCTGTTGTGCACCGCGCCCGGCGGGTTGCGCGGCGGGTTCGTCTCGCTTGCGTTCCCAAGCGTCGGCGCAACGGAAAACCTGCTGCTCGCCGCTGCCCGCGCCAAGGGCACAACGGTGCTCACAAACGCCGCGCGTGAGCCGGAGATTGAGGATCTCGCCGGGTACTTAAACCGCTGCGGCGCACACATTCACGGCGCGGGCGAAAGCTGCATCGTCATCGAAGGCGTGCCGCACCTTTACGGCAGCACATACACCGTCATGCCGGACCGCATCGCCGCAACATACATGGCCGCGGCCGCCGTCACGGGCGGTACGGTGCTTCTGCGTGATGTCAACAGCGAGCACCTTTTGCCGGTTTTGTCGGCGTTTGAAAGCACCGGCTGCGCCGTGATGCAGTCCGGCAGCGAATTATTATTGCGCGCACCGCAGAGATTAAAACCCGTGCGTCACGTGCGCACCATGCCGTACCCTGGTTTTCCTACGGATGCTCAGGCGCCCGTCATGACCATGGCGGCGGTGGGGGACGGCACCAGTATTTTTGTAGAGAACATTTTTGAAAGCCGCTATAAGCATGCCGGTGAGCTCAACCGGCTTGGCGCGAAGATCAAGTTAGAGGGCAAGGTGGCTGTCATAGAGGGCGTGCCGCAGCTTTCCGGTGCGCCGGTCTCGGCAGAGGATCTGCGCGGCGGCGCGGCGCTTGTCATCGCAGGCCTTGCGGCGCAGGGCGAAACACAGGTGATGCACCCGCAGTACATCGACCGCGGCTATGCGCACTTTGAGGAGAACTTAAGGGCGCTCGGCGCAGACGTATACCGAATATAGAGCGAAAAGTAAGAGATAAAACGTGAAAAACGGAGGCTGAACATGGCGCGTACTCCACGCAGCGCAGCGGAAAAGCTCGCAATGAGAAAGAAAAAAAGCAGGGCGCTGCTCCTGTTCAATATAATCGCATTCAGCGTCGTCGTCATCGGCGCGGTCCTTTTGTGCATCTTCGTGTTTTTCAAGGTGGGCAACGTCACATTCACGTCAGATGCCGGCTACGATGAAGCCGATATCCGCCGCGTGTGCGGCATCAACGAGGGCGATAACCTCGTGCTGCTGGAAACGGAAAGCCGCGAAAAAGCGCTTGAGCACCGTTTCCCGTACATTGAAAGCGCAAAGATCGTAAAGCATATCCCTTCCACCATTGAAATTGAAATTACCCCTGCCGAAACGGCGTTTTCCGTCGCGTGCGACGCGGGCTATCTCTATGTAAGTGCTTCCGGCAAGGTGCTGGAGATCGCTTCACAGCCGTGCGAGGACACGACTGTGGTGCTCGGGGCAAATCCCACGAACACAAAGCCCAGCGAAACGATCACGTTCGGCGATGATTCCGTCAAAGAAGTCTATAACGCCATCGCGGAGCAGATGACGAAAAACGAGACGCAGAATGTCACGGAGATCAACATGACGAACCCCTACGACCTTACGCTGACGTATGATAACCGCATCACGTTCCGTTTCGGCAACATGAACGGCATGTCCTACAAAATGGCGTTTGGCCTCGAGATGCTGCGTCAAATGGAAACGAGCGGCGAGATCACCGAGGAGACCGTCGGCTCCATCGATCTTTCCGTTGTGCCGGAGAAAAATAAGGCGTTTTACGAGGAAGACCGCACCGCAGCCTCCGCCACGCCCGCACCCGGTGATGCCGCAGGCCGCACGGACGGCACAGACAGCACCGCAAACGGCGACGGGGAGAACGGCGATACTGCCAATCCCACGGGTGATACCGACGGCATCACGGACCCCGCAGCAGACGACAGCGGTGACAACACGGGCGACGCCGAAAACGTGTAAAATTTGGAAGCGTTCCCCTGTTTTTCACAAGTTTTTCGGGTAATTTGAACAGCCCCGGCACCATAGATTTCCCGAAAACCGCTGTAAAGTAAAAATATTTGCAAAGGCTCACTTTTTTGCCGCTTTCATCTTGAATTTTGGCGGGAAAAGTGATAAATTATAGTGTATGAAGCTATGTAAAGCTGAAAGACTGTAAAGAACTGTAAAGGTATGGCCCTTTATGGGACGCTATCCGGCGGATTTGATCGAAGCTCGAGAGAAAACCGTTTTGAATCCGGAGGCGGCGTGATGAATGAAAATCCCGGATCCGTGCGGATCGTTAACGGTTAAAGACCAAATCAAGGAGGAACATAAAATGCCGTTTGAAATTGATAACATGCTTGAAGAGACCCCCCAGACCATTAAGGTTGTTGGTGTAGGCGGCGGCGGCGGAAACGCCGTAAACCGCATGGCAGATGCCGGCGTGCAGCACGTCGAGCTCGTCTGCATGAATACAGACCGTCAGGCACTGTCCCGCTCGCAGGCCAAGACCCGCGTGCAGATCGGTGAAAAGAATACACAGGGCAGAGGCGCAGGCTCCAAGCCGGAGGTTGGCGCAAAGGCTGCCGAGGAGAGCCGCGAGCTGATCGCAGCTACCCTCAAGGGCGCAGACATGGTCTTCGTCACCGCCGGTATGGGCGGCGGCACCGGCACGGGTGCAGCACCGGTCGTTGCAGAGATTGCAAAGGATATGGGTGCCCTCACCGTCGGCATCGTCACAAAGCCGTTCGCTTTTGAAGGCAAGCGCCGTATGGATCAGGCAGAAAAGGGCATTGCAGAGCTGCGCAAGCACGTCGATTCCCTCGTTGTCATCCCGAATGAAAGACTGAAGCTCGTCAGCGAGCAGCGCATTACGCTTGCAAACGCATTCAGCATCGCCGATGACGTTCTCCGTCAGGGCGTACAGAGCATTTCCGACCTCATCCAGATCCCGGGCATCGTCAACCTCGACTTCGAGGATGTCAAGTCCATCATGCAGGATGCAGGCTACGCACACATGGGTGTCGGCCGTGCGGCAGGCAAGGACAAGGCAGAGCAGGCGGCTGTTGCGGCTATCTCCAGTCCGCTGCTTGAGACCGCTATCGCAGGCGCCAAGGGCGTCATCATCAACATCAAGTCCTCTCCGGACATCGCCCTCGACGAGATCGATGTCGCGTCTCAGCTCATCACCGAGCGCGCAAGCGAGGATGCAAACATCATTTGGGGTGCTGCATTCGACGAGACGATGGAAGACGAGATGATGGTCACCGTTATCGCGACCGGCTTCGACGGCATGAACGGCGAAAAGACCCAGAAGCCCGCAGCTCCGGCTATCAGCGATGCAGACCTCTTTGGCAACCCGTCTGCGCCGAGCACCGGCAGCACAACTTCCGCGAAGAGCGACGATGATACCTTCTCCGACATCATGTCCATCTTCAACAGAAAGTAATTTGGAATTACAAATCAAGCAGGGTATCGTTCTCGATACCCTGTCTTTATAAAATGTACTTTTGGGAGGAAAATAAAATGAGCTTGATCAAAGGCATTCACCACGTGGCACTGCGTCCGACGTATGCGCAGTTTGAAAAAGCAAAAACGTTCTATCTTGACCTGCTCGGCCTCAAGGTCGTGCGCCAGTGGGGCGACGAAAAATACCCCTGCATGATGATCTCCACCGGGGACAACAGCTGCATCGAAGTGCTGCCCGTCCCGGAAGAGAACGATGTGCCGCTGGAAGGCAAGTTTGCCCATCTCGCGCTCGCAACAGATGATACCGACGGTTGTGCCGCCCGTGTCCGTGAAGCCGGCTACGAGATCACCATCGAACCGAAAGATGTAGAGCTTTCCGACATCACCGCGCGCATTGCGTTCTGCGGCGAAATCGTCGAGTTCTTTGACCAGAAGTAAGCCGATTTACAAAATTAAATCACCCAAAAGCAGAGTTTGAGGAGCTTTCCTCAAGCTCTGCTTGCATATTTGGCGGGTTTTCAGCCGCTAACCAAAAGGAGATTTTCGTTATGACCGATCTCATTTTGCGGATCTTTGTCCGCGATCATAAAAATACCGAGGATCCTGCCGTGCGCGACAAATGCGGCCGCGTGGCGGGTGCCGTCGGTATCGTCACAAATTTTCTGCTTTTTTTAATGAAGATTATCGTCGGCACGGCTTTTCACAGTGTTTCCGTCACGGCCGATGCCGTCAACAACCTCACAGATTCCGGCTCGTCCGTTGTCACGCTCATCGGCTTTAAAATGGCAAGTAAACCGGCGGATGAAAAGCACCCGTTCGGTCACGCGCGCATCGAGTATCTTTCGGGTGTCATCGTCTCGTTCATCGTCATTTTCCTCGGGCTTCAGCTCGGCATGTCGTCCATTGAGAAAATCCTCACGCCGGAGGAAAACGCCCTCACGCCCGTCGCCCTCGTTGTGCTCGTCATTTCCATTCTGGCAAAGCTCTGGCAGTGCCTCTTTTACCGCAAGGTCGGCCGCATGATCAAATCCGAGTCCGTCGAAGCCACGTCCAAGGACAGCCGCAACGATGTCATCGCCACAAGCGTCGTGCTGCTCGGCGCCGTCATCACCATGCTTACCGGCGTGAATTTGGACGGCTACATGGGCGCGGCGGTTGCGCTGTTCATCGTGTTCTCCGGCGTGCAGCTTACAATCAGCACCGCAGATCCTCTCCTCGGCCAAGCGCCGGAGGGCGAACTCGTACAGACCATTACCGAGAAAATGCTCTCGTACCCCGGCATCATCGGCATGCATGACCTTGCTGTGCACAACTACGGCGTGGGCCGCTGTTTTGCCTCTGCTCATTGTGAGGTCGATGCCAAAAACGACATTCTCGTCAGCCACGATCTCATCGATAACATCGAGCGCGATTTCAGCCGTGACCTCGGTATCCACATGGTCATTCACCTTGACCCCGTTATCGTCGGCGATGCCCGCACCGATGCGCTGCACTGCAAAGTGCAGTCGCTCGTCACCGCGCTGTACCCCACCGTCACCATTCACGATTTCCGCGTCATCTGGGGCGTTACGCACAGTAATATCGTGTTCGATGCTGCCGTGCCGTTCGCGGTGAAGGACAGCGACGCCGTCATCACCCAAAAGTTAGAGGCCGAAATTCAAAAGCTCGACCCCGATTATCGCACCGTTGTCACCATAGACCGCAGATAAGTAAAGCACGCCGTTTCCCGAAATTCATCGGAAAGGGGCGTGCTTTTTAATATTTATATCAAATTATAAATATTTATTTCAATCTGCCAAGCAGCGTTTTGAGGAAATCATACACGCGGTCAAACGATTTTAGATTCATGTATTCGTCTGTCGTGTGGCAGTTTTCGCCGATGGGCGCGAACATCACAATGTCCAGCCCCTCCATGCGCGGCAGTAAAGAGCAGCATTCAAGTCCGCCCGGGCACGCCGTCTCCACCATCTCGTGGCCGTACACTTCTTTCATCAGGTCGGCCGTCATGCGGCGCATGTAGGAGTTCGGCTGGTATTCCCAGGAGTTATAGCGCAGGCTCGTCTCAAGCGTGAAGCCGCAGAGTTCAGCCAAGCGCTTCACGCGGCCGAGCACACCGTTTTTAAAGCTGCGGCTCGCCGCACGGTCGGACATCACCAGTTCAAATGCGCCGCCGTTTAACGATACCGTGCCCACGTTGTTCGTCGCCGTCATCTCCTCGCCCGTGGTCCGGATTGCTACCGTGTTCGAGGGCATCAGGTAGATCAAATCGACAATCGCCTGCGTATCGGCATCCGAAAGCATCTCGTTCGCCGCCGTATCGCGGATTTCAAGCGTCAAATTCTGCTTGCCGTCCTGCAATTCGCGGTCGATTTTCTTAAGCTCGCCGTTTAAAATCACCTTCACTGCGTCCGGCTCGTCGCAGAGG
>OMNP01000790.1_pt1 | contig 11684 bp, 8 predicted proteins | sample 1673811 | NCBI WGS metagenome assembly OMNP01 (sample SAMEA103958127, study PRJEB25191) | human gut metagenome | biome: human-associated habitat [ENVO:00009003]; feature: intestine environment [ENVO:2100002]; material: feces | place: Germany | collected 2013/2015
ATCCGAGTTTTGAGCATGATAACTGCGGTATCGGTTCCGTTGTAAATATCAAAGGAATCAAGACCCATGAAACCGTAGAAAATGCATTGAAGATTGTAGAAAATTTGAAACATAGGGCAGGAAAAGACGCCGAGGGTAAGACCGGTGACGGTGTGGGTATTCTGTTACAGATTTCACATAAATTTTTTAAAAAGTCATGTGAACCTTTGGGAATCCAGTTGGGAGAAGAGCGGGATTACGGAATTGGAATGTTTTTCTTTCCACAGGAAGAACTGAAGCGGAACCAGGCAAAGAAAATGTTCGAGGTTATCATAGAAAAAGAGGGGATAGAATTTTTAGGTTGGAGAGAGGTTCCTACAGACCCGAAGACTTTGGGACAGAAAGCTATCGATTGTATGCCGTATATCATGCAGGGTTTTGTAAAACGTCCGGCAGACTGTCGGAAGGGACTGGATTTTGACCGGAAGCTGTACGTTGCCAGAAGAGTGTTCGAGCAGAGTAATGATGATACCTATGTGGTTTCCTTCTCCAGCAGAACCATCGTATATAAGGGAATGTTTTTAGTGGAACAGCTCCGAATGTTTTTCAAGGATTTACAGGATAAGGATTATGAGTCTGCTATCGCAACGGTACACTCTCGTTTCTCTACCAATACCAATCCAAGCTGGGAGAGAGCCCATCCAAACCGTTTTATCGTACATAACGGTGAGATTAATACCATTCGGGGTAATGCAGATAAGATGCTTGCCCGTGAGGAGACGATGGAATCTGAGCATTTAAAAGGCGAACTGCAGAAGGTGCTTCCGGTGGTCAATACCGCAGGTTCTGACTCCGCCATGCTGGATAACACGCTGGAATTTTTGGTAATGAGCGGTATGGAGCTTCCACTGGCAGTTATGATTACCATTCCTGAACCTTGGGCAAATAACAGTATTATGAGCCAGAAGAAAAAAGACTTTTATCAGTATTATGCAACCATGATGGAGCCGTGGGACGGTCCGGCATCTATCCTCTTTTCCGACGGAGATATTATGGGGGCGGTTCTGGATCGTAACGGATTGAGACCTTCCAGATATTACATTACAAATGACGATTATCTGATTCTTTCCTCAGAAGTGGGAGTTTTGGAGATTGAGCCGGAGCGAATTAAAGTAAAAGAAAGGCTTCGCCCGGGAAAAATGCTTTTAGTGGACACCGTAAAGGGAGAGGTTATTGACGATGAGGAGTTAAAAGACCGTTATGCGGACAAACAGCCTTATGGTGAGTGGTTAGACCGCAATCTGGTAGAGTTGAAGGATTTGAAGATTCCAAATGAGCGTGTAATGGAATACAAAAAAGAAGAGCTGAGAAGAATGCAGAAGGCATTTGGATATACCTATGAATCCACCAGAGATACCATTCTTCCAATGGCACAGAACGGAGCAGAATCCATTGCAGCCATGGGTATTGATTCCCCGATTCCAGTGTTATCCGATGACCAGCAGCCGTTGTTTAATTATTTTAAACAGCTCTTTGCACAGGTTACCAACCCGCCAATCGACTGTATCCGTGAGGAAGTGGTAACTTCTACCACCGTATACATCGGAGAGGACGGAAATCTTCTGGAAGAGCAGGCAATCAACTGTCAGGTATTAAAGATTCACAACCCGATTCTGACCAATACGGATTTAATGAAGATTCGTACTATGAAACGGGATGGAATTAAGGTTGTGACTTTGCCGATTACTTATTATAAAAATACCAGCCTACAGAAAGCCTTGGATCATCTCTTTGTGGAGGCAGACAGAGCCCATAGGGATGGGGCTAATATTCTGATTCTTTCCGACCGTGGTGTGGATGAGAATCATGTGGCAATTCCTTCTCTGTTGGCAGTGGCAGCATTGAACCAGCATTTGGTCGAGACAAAGAAACGCACCAGCCTTGCCATGATTCTGGAATCCGGCGAGCCGAGAGAGGTACATCATTTTGCCACTCTGTTGGGATACGGTGCCTGTGCCATCAACCCTTATCTGGTACAGGATACTATCAAAAATCTCATCGATGAGCATATGTTAGACAAGGATTATTATGCAGCCATTGATGATTACAACAATGCAGTTATTCACGGAATTGTAAAGATTGCTTCCAAAATGGGTATTTCCACCATTCAGTCCTATCAGGGCTCCAAGATTTTCGAGGCAATCGGTATAGATTCCGAGGTCATTGATAAATACTTTACCAATACCGTCAGCAGAATCGGCGGTATCAATTTGGCAGATATTGAAAAGGCAGTAGATACGCTTCATTCCGAGGCTTACGATCCATTGGGACTGGAAACAGATTTGACTTTGGACTCCAAAGGACGTCATAAGATGAGAAGCGGAGCAGAGGAACATCTCTATAATCCTCAGACCATCCATCTGTTACAGGAGGCAACCAGAAGAGGGGACTATGGATTGTTCAAAGAATATTCCAAGCTTTTAGACGGAGAAGAGAGAGCTTTGAATATCCGTGGCTTGATGGATTTCGATTATCCGAAGAAAGGAATTTCCATTGAAGAAGTGGAGAGTGTGGATTCCATTGTGACACGGTTTAAAACAGGAGCTATGTCCTACGGTTCTATTTCTCAGGAGGCACATGAGACACTGGCTATCGCCATGAATAAACTTCACGGAAAATCCAACTCCGGTGAAGGTGGAGAGAGCTTAGAACGATTGACTGTCGGAAAAGACGGACTAAATAAATGCTCTGCCATTAAGCAGGTGGCAAGCGGACGTTTTGGTGTTACCAGTCGTTATCTGGTAAGTGCCAAGGAGATTCAGATTAAGATGGCACAGGGAGCTAAGCCGGGCGAAGGCGGACATCTTCCGGCAGGAAAGGTTTATCCTTGGATTGCAAAAACCAGACATTCGACACCGGGTGTAAGTCTGATATCACCGCCGCCACACCATGACATCTATTCTATTGAGGATTTAGAGCAGTTAATTTTTGATTTAAAAAATGCCAATACGGATGCCCGTATTTCCGTAAAATTAGTATCCGAGGCAGGCGTGGGAACAGTAGCAGCCGGTGTTGCAAAGGCAGGAGCACAGGTGATTCTGATTTCCGGCTATGATGGAGGTACCGGAGCGGCACCGAGCAGTTCAATTCATAACGCCGGACTTCCTTGGGAGTTAGGACTGGCTGAGACGCATCAGACCTTAATCATGAACGGACTGAGAAACAAGGTCAGAATTGAGACAGACGGAAAACTGATGACAGGAAGAGATGTTGCCATTGCAGCACTTCTTGGAGCAGAAGAATTTGGATTTGCAACCGCACCGCTTGTAACCATGGGATGTGTGATGATGCGTGTCTGCAACTTAGATACCTGTCCGGTGGGAATTGCAACACAGAATCCGGAGCTTCGGAAACGTTTCAAAGGAAAACCGGAATATGTTATGAACTTTATGCGGTTTGTGGCAGAAGAACTTCGTGAATATATGGCAAAATTAGGCGTACGTACTGTGGACGAATTAGTAGGACGTTCCGATTTACTGAAGGTACGGGATGAACTGACAGAGCGTCAGAAAAAAGTGGACTTGTCCCGAATTCTGAACAATCCATTTGCGGGATCGAAGGAGAAGGTAACCTTTGATCCGAAACAGGTTTATGACTTTGAATTGGAGAAGACCGCTGACGAGAAGGTGCTGTTAAAGCAGTTAAAAACAGCCTTGGATTCTGGTCAGAAGCGGGGTATTGAGATTGAATTGACTAATACGGACCGTTCTTTCGGTACGATTTTTGGTTCGGAAATTACCAAGAAATATTACGATACCTTAGAGGAAGATACCTATGTGGTAAAATGCAGCGGTGCCGGCGGACAGAGCTTTGGAGCCTTCATTCCGAAGGGACTGACTCTGGAACTGGTAGGCGATAGCAATGATTATTTCGGAAAAGGCTTGTCCGGCGGTAAGCTGGTGGTATATCCGCCGACAGGTTCCACTTTTAAGGCAGATGAAAATATCATTATCGGAAACGTGGCACTTTACGGAGCCACCAGCGGAAAAGCATTTATCAATGGTGTGGCAGGAGAGCGTTTCTGTGTCCGTAACTCAGGAGCTATTGCGGTAGTAGAAGGCGTGGGAGACCACGGCTGTGAGTACATGACCGGTGGACGTGTGGTTGTTTTAGGAAAAACCGGTAAAAACTTTGCGGCAGGTATGAGTGGCGGTATTGCCTATGTACTGGATGAGGACAGCGATTTATACATGAGAACCAACAAAGAGATGGTTTCCATGGAAGAGATTACTTCCAAATATGATGTTTTTGAATTAAAGGAAATGATAAAAGAGCATGTGGCACTTACCAATTCCGAAAAAGGAAAGATGATTCTGGATAATTTCAGCGAATATCTGCCGAAATTCAAGAAGGTAATACCATTTGACTATAACCGTATGCTGATGACCATTGTTCAAATGGAAGAAAAAGGTCTGAACGCAGAGCAGGCACAGATTGAAGCATTCTATGCCAATACAAAGAGATAGGAGGGAGATGGAACCATGGGAAAATCAACAGGTTTTATGGAATATAACAGAGAGAATACAACAGCAATTGAACCGAAGGAACGTATCAAAAACTTCAACGAGTTCCATATTCCTCTGTCAAAGGAAAAAAGAAGGGAACAGGGAGCCAGATGTATGGACTGCGGGGTACCGTTCTGCCAGTCCGGTATGACCATTATGGGAATGACCAGCGGATGTCCGCTACACAATCTGGTACCGGAGTGGAATGACTTGGTATACCGGGACAATTTGGAACGGGCATATGCTAGACTGACCAAGACGAACAATTTTCCGGAGTTTACCTCCAGAGTATGTCCGGCACTTTGTGAAAAAGCTTGTACCTGCAGTCTTTATGGAGATGCCGTTACTGTGCGGGAAAATGAAAACAGTATCATAGAGAATGCCTATGAAAAGGGCTATGCAAAGGCAAAACCGCCAAAGGTACGCAGCGGTAAGAAAGTGGCAGTTATCGGCTCCGGTCCTGCGGGACTGGCGGCGGCTGACCAGTTGAACAAGCGTGGTCATTTCGTAACCGTATATGAGAGAGATGACCGTGTAGGTGGACTTCTGATGTATGGTATTCCGAATATGAAACTGGAAAAACAGTACATTGACCGGAAAGTGGAAGTTATGAAGAAAGAAGGTGTGGAGTTTCTTACAGGTGTCAACGTAGGAAAAGACATAAAGTCGGCAAAACTCTTAAAAGAATATGATCGGATTATCTTAGCCTGCGGAGTCAAGAATCCACGGGATATCAAAGCACCGGGCAGAGATGCAGAGGGTATTTACTTTGCAGTAGACTTTTTGAGCTCCACCACCAAGAGCCTTTTGGATTCTGAATTAAAGGATAATAAATACATTTCCGCAAAAGGAAAAAATGTCATTATTATCGGTGGCGGTGATACCGGAAACGACTGTGTAGGAACCTGTATCCGCCACGGAGCAAAGAGTGTGACCCAGTTGGAAATGATGCCGAAGGCACCGGATGAGAGAGCAGAAAACAACCCGTGGCCGGAATGGCCGAAGGTTTCCAAGACCGATTACGGTCAGGAGGAGGCTATCGCAGTTTTCGGTCATGACCCTCGTATCTACCAGACTACGGTAAAAGAGTTCTTAAAGGATAAAAAGGGTGCGGTCTGCGGCGTAAAAACTGTCAAGCTGGAAAGTAAGAAGGATGAAAAAACAGGACGCGTGGTTATGGCAGAGGTAGAAGGAAGCGAAGCAGTACTGGATGCCGAGCTGGTTCTCATTGCAGCAGGATTTTTGGGAACAGAAAAATATGTTGCAGATGCCTTTGGCGTGAAGATGAATGAGCGAACCAATGTGGCAACGGAGCCGGAGCATCATGCTACCAGCGTAGAGCGTGTTTATGTGGCAGGAGATATGCACAGAGGACAGTCTTTGGTTGTATGGGCAATCCGCGAAGGACGTGAGGCGGCAAGAGAAGTAGATGAGAGCCTGATGGGCTATACTTATCTGGCACGTTAAATTAAATAGAAGAAAAAAGTTGTTATACGGTGATGGTGTAACAACTTTTTTATTTCATGTGTTCACAAACCCCTATGATTTGTGCTACAATAAGTCTGGTTATAATTATGTAAATGTTAGGTGAGATTATGGGAAGAAAAGCAATCTTTTTTGACATAGACGGAACGCTATGGGATGAAAAATTTCAAATACCGGACAGCACCAGAGAGGCTTTTTGTCGTTTAAAAGAGAATGGGCATTTAACCTTTATCTGTACGGGGAGAACTATGTCCTATATTCAGGATGAGAGGTTACTTTCCTTAGGCTTTGACGGAATAGTTGCGGGCTGCGGTACCTATGTAGAAAAGGGAAAAGAAGTGCTTTTCTATAAAAAGATAGAACCTGAAGTTTTAAAGCATACACTGGGAGTATTACAACCCTTTCACTATCCCGTTGTTTTGGAGGGGCGGGAGCATCTCTATGTGGATGAGGAAACCTTTGGAGATGATCCGTTTTTACAGGTGTTGAAAAAATCTGTGCCGGATAAATTAATTCCAATTTCCGGTAATGAGGGCTGTTGGGAAGCCAGCAAGCTTAGTATTGATGTCCGAGGGCGGGAATGCCGTGAGATTTTAGAAGGTCTGTCGGAGTATTATGATGTAATTTATCATGGGACAGACTTTGTGGAACTTGTGCCCAAGAACTTCTCAAAGGCAACAGGAATTGCATGTGCATGTGAAAAATTAGGGATTGCACATGAGGATACCTATGCTTTTGGGGACAGTATGAATGACTATGATATGATTCACTATGTGAAGACCGGAATTGTTATGGGAAATGGATTGGATGAAATTAAGGCAATTGCGGATTATGTCACGAGTGAGCTCCATGAGGACGGTATCTATAACGGACTGCGTCATTTTGCGTTGATTTAGTGGGAAGTCTGTGCCGTTCTATGAAAAAAAGAGCAGGAGGAACGGCATGATTAAAATATATAAGACAGAAGAGAGCATTGTACATGAGATTGAGAAGAGCGAAGAGGGAGCATGGATAAATATGGTTTCTCCGAATATGGAGGAATGTATGAAGATTGCGGAGCAGTTTGACATTGATATCGGAGATGTGAGAGCAGCACTGGATGATGAGGAGAGTTCCCGTATTGATTTAGAGGACGGCTATACCTTGATTCTGGTGGATATTCCCTCTGTGGAAATTCGTCATAAAAGAGAAGCCTACACTACAATCCCGTTGGGTATTATTTTAGTGGATGGAGTGATTATTACCGTTTGCGGTGAAGAGACCCCGGTGTTAGAGGCCTTTGAAAAGAGAAGAGTGAGGGATTTTTCCACGAAGAAAAAGATGCGGTTCGTGTATCAGATTCTGTATCGCTCCACCAGCATATATCAAAATTATCTGAGGGTCATTGATAAAAGAAGAAGAGAGATTGAAGAACATATCAGTGATGATGACACCGAAGATACCGATTTGATTGACCTTCATGAGTTGGAATCCAACTTGGTATATTTTGCCACATCACTTCGGGCAAACGGTGTAGTTTTGGATCGCCTTACCAGATATGAGAGGTTGAAACAGTTTCCGGAAGACAGAGAGATTCTGGAGGATGTAATTGTAGAAAATAAGCAGGCAATCGAAATGACCGCTATTTATCGTGATATTATCAATGGTACCAGAGAATTGCTCTCTACGATAATCGATAACCGATTGAATAATGTGATGAAATATCTGACATCCATTACCCTTGTTATGGCTATTCCAACGGTTATATCGGGAATCTATGGTATGAATGTCAGCGGAAAATGGATGCCATTTTCCAATGTACCTTATGGATTTTATATCGTATGCGGAATTATGATTGTGATATCAGCCATAGTATTGCTGATTTTAAAGAAACGAAAGATGATGTAAAAAATAAAGCTTATAATAGCGGCCATACAGGAAAGAAACATAGTCCTATATGGCCGTTATTTTTGTGCATTTAAGTAGGTTCTCTTTCGGAAGCAGGTACATTCATAGAGGCAATAAATAACTTTAAAAGCCTTAATGCATAATCTCTTTGAACCTCAGAACAACTTGTTAAAATATGTGTAATTGCTAAAACGTCTTGCTGTTGACGTTCTAACTCTTCCGGCGATGCATTGCCAAACATCATATAGTCTAAACTCATATCTAAATGCTGAGATATTGCCAACATGGTTTCGACAGACATACCGCAGATACCTCTTTCAATATCAGAGCAATACTTAGTTGCCCGATCAATTTTTTCTGCTAACTCATCCTGAGACATCCCAATCTGTAATCGTTTATTACGAATACGTTCTCCTACAACCAGTCGATTGTAAGAAGTTCTTTTACGATTCATAAGAATCCCTCCTTTTATGTAATTAGTATCTACAAAAAAAGAAATAATTAGAACACGATACAAAAGAGTATCAGAGTCGTGTTTTAAAGACGAGAACAAAGTCTGTTTTAAAAGCGAAAAGGTGTTGCATAAATTTGTAGAATATTGTATGATGGTAATGTTTAAAACATGAATATGTAATATGTTTTAAACAGGAGATAAATATGATTGATATACATAATCATGCGTTGTTTGGAGTGGATGACGGTGCAAAGACGCTGCCAGAATCCATGGCAATGTTAAAAGAGGCAAAAGAACAGGGAATACAGGCATTGATTCTGACACCGCACTATCGTCATGGGATGTTTTCTTATACTTTGGAGGTCATTGAGGAGAATTTTAAGTTTCTGCTAAAAGAGGCAGACAAACTTGGTATAGACCTATATCTGGGGTGTGAGTTTCATGTAAACAGCGAGATGACAACTTATTTTGAGAAGGGAAGGTGTCATACTCTTGCAGATACGGAGTATATCTTGGCGGAGTATGGCTTTTTAACAGAATACACCTACATTTATAAGGAGACGCAGAAACAGTTGGCGGCAGGATACATACCGGTAATCGCACATGTAGAGCGTTATGTGTGTTTTCAAAAGAAGCCACAATTATGTCAGGAATTATCTAATCTGGGAGCTTTGATTCAAGTAAATGCGGGAAATGTTCTCGGAATAGAAGACAGAAAATTGAAAAAAGTCTGTAAAAAGATATTGAAAAATTATTGGGCGGATATCATAGCAAGTGATAGCCATGATGTAAAGAAGCGTTCTAATCATATGGGAGAGTGCTATCGATATGTGGAAAAGAGGTATGGTGTTGCGTATGCCCATGAGCTTTTTTATACTACACCAGCCAATATATTAGGAAGAAAAGTTTAAGGTACAAAATGAGGAGAAGAAAATGCAGTTTGAGAAAAAGGAAGAAGAAATTGAAATAGATCTGCGGGAATTGCTTTTTGAATTTCTGGGACATTGGAAAGTAATCGTGTTATCGGTGGTCATTGTGGGAATGATTGCACTTGTCATTAGCAAATTCCTGCTGACGCCGCAGTATGAAGCAACGGCACGTTTATATGTACTGTCGAAAAGTACTTCCATTACCAGCCTTGCAGACATCCAGATGGGTAGCAGTCTGACAAATGATTATATGGTGGTTGTTACCGGAAGACCGGTGGCGGAGCAGGTCATTGAGAATCTTGATTTAGAGGAAGAGTATAGTGAGTTGTTGGAAAAAATAACCGTAAATAATCCGACAGATTCCAGAATTCTTGAAATCAGCGTACAGGATGAAGACCCTAAGCGGGCAAAAGAAATTGCAGATGAAATGGCAAAAGTGTCATCAGCGTTTATAGCAGACAAAATGGATCAGGACGCACCGACTCTAATCCAGAAAGGTTATGCGGACGGCTTACCGGTTCGTCCCAATGTAATGAAGAATACAGCGATAGGAGCATTCATTGGTCTACTATTAGCATTGGCGACAGTCACAATTTCCTACTTATTAAATGACACGATTATGTTAGTAGAGGATGTGGAAGAAAGATTGGGACTTCATATACTGGGCACACTTCCGTTAGAAGAAGATGAAGTGGTAGTACATAAAAATAAAGCTAGAAAGAGACTCTCAAGAAAGAGTGCGTAGGGGGATGAAATGGATACGGTAAAATTTGGAAACATAAAAAAGCAAAGCTATACCATGAAAGAATCTCTACGTGCTTTGAAAACCAATATACAATTTTGTGGTGATGATTTGAGGACAATTTTGTTAACTAGTTCTATACCAAATGAAGGAAAAAGCACCGTGACATTTGAATTGGCACGTTCTCTGACGGAATCGGGAAAGAGTGTGCTGTTAATTGATAGTGACATGAGAAAATCTGTGCTGATGGGAAGGTTGCGGGCAAAGACAGAATCAGGAAAAGAGATACAAGGACTCTCCCATTATCTGTCTGGGCAACGAGGCTTGAATGATGTGCTGTATGCAACCAATATTCCGGGGTTATTCATTATTTTTTCCGGACCGTCTGTTCCGAATCCAACAGAGATTTTGGAAAAAGAATACTTTGATATGTTGATTGAATTTGGAAGAGAACGTTTTGATTATGTCCTCATTGACTGTGCACCAATTGGTGCAGCCATAGATGCGGCGGTTATATCAAAATCCTGTGATGGAGCAATACTGGTCATTGCACAGGGAAAGGTAAGCAAGAGAATGGTTACAAGCGTAAAAAAACAGTTGGAAGCATCAGGGGTACGTATTATTGGTGCGGTACTCAATAAAGTGTCCATGAAAAAGAACGGATACTATGGAAAATACTACGGTGGCTACTACGGGAATTATTATGGGAGCTATTACGGAAATGAAAAGGTGAAGTAAGAGGATTTATTTATGAAAAAAAGACCAAGCGGAGCAGGCTGTCTTGTCCTTTTTGAATTTGCGGTACTAGCTGTCCTTTTAGTTCTTGTATTGGCAAAAGGGATCGGAACCAAAAGCGGTATAAAGACGCCGGCTGCAGAAAAAGAGAATAAAAAAGAAGAAAGTGGAAATCAACACACAACGGAAGAAAATGATGTTTCTGCAGAAGTGGAGGAGAAGTTAGAGGAGATGTCCGTAGAGGAACTGGTAGCCCAAGTATTTCTGATAACGCCGGAGATGCTTACAGGGATGAATCAGGTTACGGCAGCGGGCAAGACCACACAGGATGCAATCAATGCCTACCCTGTAGGAGGATTTGTATATAACAATAGTAATTTTCAAAGTCAGGATCAGATGCAAAAGATGTTGAGCAATGTACAGACATATAGCATGGAACGCATGGGGGTACCAATGCTGTTGGCAGTAGCAGAAGGAGGAGAGGAAAATTCTCCTCTGTTAGAAAACAATCAGATTGAAGTAATTCCTGTTTTGCAGGATCAGACAGAGGATTATCAGGAACTGACGGTAAAAGCGGATTGTTTTATGCATACAGACTTTTTATCAGAGGAAAAGAATGAAGAGCTGCGTAAGAAAATAGGAGACGAGGGAATCCTTATCACAGGTTCCATGTCAGAACCGGGGATTACGGGAGCCTATGCACCGGGGGAAGTGGCTGTTGCAGCCATTAAAGCAGGAAACGATATGCTCTATTTACCGGCGGATTTTCAGGCAGCATATCAGGCAGTGATAGATGCAATCAATTCAGGAGAGATTCCTATGGAACGGATGAGGGAATCAGTCGGCAGGATTTTGACAAAGAAGATGAGTAGTATATGAAAAACAAGAAACATTCAATCATAATTTTC
>OMNP01000797.1_pt1 | contig 11651 bp, 8 predicted proteins | sample 1673811 | NCBI WGS metagenome assembly OMNP01 (sample SAMEA103958127, study PRJEB25191) | human gut metagenome | biome: human-associated habitat [ENVO:00009003]; feature: intestine environment [ENVO:2100002]; material: feces | place: Germany | collected 2013/2015
TCCGGCAAAGCTGAGTGAAGCGAGGCGTACTGGAGGTACGCGCGAGCGGAACGAAGCAAAGCCGGGACGGAAAAGATGCTGTGCGAATGCCATGTTTTAGATGAGAATTAGTATCACTGAATGACGAAGCATTCGTCCTTCGAGCCGATTTCCACCCGGTCGCCGCGCTTCAGCGGAACATCCTGCTGCGGCGGAATCCGTGCGCCGTTGACCTTCGTGCCGTTGGCGGAGTTCAGGTCGCGGATAACCAGCCCATCCGCCGTCAACCGCACCTCGCAGTGCTTCCGGCTGACCTGCTTGGATGCAAGCACCAGCTGGCAGGATGCCTCCCGCCCCATCGAAATCGGCTTGTTTCTCGGTACACGCAGCTTTTGCCCGCTGAATGAACCCGCCTGCCCGCAGAGCATCGGCGTATCCGGCGTATCAGACACTTTCGGCGCGTCGATTTTTCCGTAATGTTCCATGTACGCCATTGTTTTGCCGCGCTCGCTCGCCGCCAAGGCTTGGCGGATGCCGCCGCGCAGCACAAGGAGCAGCGCTGTCCACTCGACAAGCGCGACAATCAGTTGACTCATGAACAGCGGATAATCGCCAATGGTCAGTATCGTTACCGTGAGAAACCAGTAGGAAATCGGCAAGTACTCCTTGCTGGCATTATTGAGTGCGTGGCAGCCCATGCCAAGCGCAAGGCAGAGAATCACCCGCCAGTTCAGGAAATGGCGCAGTTTCAGGCGTTCCCCGTTCGCCGCCAGCCCCAGTGCGCCCAAAACCGGGGCTGTAAACAGCAGGTGATTAGAGAACAGCGTCCAGAAGTTCCGCGCTTCCATCGTGGTCAGCCCATGGAGATAGCCATACTGCGTTGTTTCGATGAAGGCGAATCCGGATGCAACCGCCGCGCCAATCACCAGCCCATCCAGCGCGTTCAGTCTGCGCCTTGACAGCAGGATAAACAGAATGCAAATCAGGATTTTTGCGGGTTCTTCTGCTACCGCTGCCCACGAATCTGAGTAGTCTCCTTTCAGCGAAAACACATGCTCCATGAGCCGAAAAAACGGTGACGCGATGGCAATACTCACCAGCCCGCCGACAAGCAGCAGCCCCAGCAAATCAAAGATGGAGAGATTGCCATACATGTCCATCTCCCAAATAAACAGCACCATCGTCCACGGAATCACCGTACTGCCGACAATGTTGGCAATGACAGACAGCGGGAAATTAAACTCCATCTTGAGTTTAGGCGAAATATACACCATCGTCTCCGCCGCGAAAGTCAGCAGCACCGTCGCAATCAGCAGCATCACGAACAGGCGCAGGAACATCCACGGGCGCTGCCACGTTTCCAGCATTTCCGCCGTCAGCGCGGGGCGGCGCGTCAGGGAGCGGAACGCGTCACCCTTTTTATGGCGCTTGAGGGTCTGCGCGAAGATGTCCTTCACGCCCAGCCGCCCCTGCTGCACCTCCGCCAGAAACTGCGTGTTGCCGCCGAAATGCAGCGCCCTGCCGCACGCTGGGCAGACGGTGCTGAAGGGGATTTCCCGAAAACAATAGGGACACTTCAAGGCAATGCTCCTTTCTGATGCGGATTACAGGCGGCGCACCTCGAACACATTCTCTTTTCCGCCGAGCGTGAAGGCGTCGCCGGGATGAAGCGTCACGCCCTTGCCCGCCGTCAGCTGCTGCCCGCCCGCCATCGTGCCATACGTCGAGCCGAGGTCGATGAGGATGATTTTCCCATCCGCCGTGGGTTCTGCCGCGCAGTGCACGCTGCTGATGCCATGGGCGTCCTTGGGGTAGATGATGGAACAGTGCTTCGGGTCACGCCCGATGACGACGCGCGAGGAAATGGGGAACGTCATGCCCTGCAATGCGCCGCCGATGCACGCCAGCGCGACGCGGGGCTGCGGCTTCTCCTCCACCGGCAGCTGCTGGGTGGGGGCATCCTTTTCTTCCGGCTGCTGGAAACGCTGTGTTTCAGCTTCCTCCTGCTGATTTTTGCCGCCTTTCTTCCTGCCGCGCGTGAGAACAAGGGCAACGACTGCCGCCGCGAGAACGCCGATGATGACGTAGAGTACGGTTTGCGTCTGGGATTCGGCTGCTGGGGATTCCGTCGGTGCGGCGGTCGGGGCAGCGGTCGGATGCTCCGCTGCTTCCGCAAGGGCATAATACGCATTCAAATCCAGATAGCGGTGGTTTTTGTCCGCAAGCCCCAGCATCACAACAGTGCCATCGCTGCTTGACCCGAAAATCGGGCTGCCCTGCGCCAGCGCTGATCCGCTGTATGTGCCGAACAGTTCGCCCTTTGCGGGGCGCGTCGCCGCCACCACTTCCGGCATAATGGTCAGCCCATCCGCGTCTTTTTGCACAAAGCCGCTTATGGTGCCGTCCATTTCGCCGCCGGACAGCCCGATGGTTTCGCCGTATGCCACGTTGCCGCTCATGTACAGGCTGGGAATATCATGCGCGCCATCAAGGACAAACCGGATGACGGAATTTTCCTCCTTGCCCACGCGCACGCTGTACGATTTTTCCTCCATGAAGTCATACAGCTCCAGCGTCGTCCCGCGCGCGGCGTATTCCCGCAGTTTATCGCTGCTCACGGCGATAATGCTGTCGTCGATGTAGCAGACTGCCATCGTCACCAGATGATTGTTGTCATAAACGCCGAGCCAGCCGCCCTCAAAGGTCGCCTTTGCGGACGATTTGTTATCCATCGACGCGTCCGCCATGCTGGATACATCCGGCTTTTTCTCGCGCTCCTGCAAGCCGGTCAGCCCGTTTCCATCCAGCGTCTTTTCCGCCCACGCGGTGCACCCCGCCAGCAGGCAGAGCATCATCAGCACCGCGAAGAACCTGCGCATCCACTGTTTCATGGTTTTCTCTCCTTTACGCTTGTATCCGGTTCAGTTTGCGTATGTTTGCAATCTCGATAATCACCGCTGTAAAGTTATCCTGATTCGCCTTTTTCTCCATCAGCACCGCATCTTCCAGCTTATGCGCCGCCTCCACCACGTTTGGGCTTCTGACAAGCACGCGTGTCAGCGTTTCGTCGTCCAGCGTGCCGAACACGCCGTCGGACATCAGCACAATTTTGTCCCCGCTGTTCAGCGGAATTGGCTCGGCGGGGAAATCCATCGCCGGGTCATCCGCCAGCCCCAGATAGCTCGTCAGCGCGCGGCGGCGCGGATTCTCCGCCACCTCCCGCCACGGAATCAGCCCCAAAGCCGCCTGATGGCGAAGCGTCGCAGCGTAGTTGTGCTCGCGGTTGAGCGTCAGCAGCGCACCATCCCGCAGGAGGGCAATGCGGCTGTCCCCGATGGTGAGGAAGTCGAGCTTGCCGTCGCGGATGTTCGCCAGCACCAGCGTTGACCCTGAACCTGAACCCGTGAAGCGCTTCTGCACCATGTCCAGCACGCTGTGCGCGACGCTCGCCAGCGTTTCGCCCGTGCCGCCGGGGGCTTGCGGGAAACTGCGCAGTGCCGCCAAAACTGCTGCTTGGCTCAGTTCGCCGCTGTTCGTCATGCCGCCCATGCCGTCCGCCAGCACTGCCAGCACACCTCTTGAATGCCGCAATTTCTCGTCCTGCAGGGGCGACACGCCGAACGCGTCCTGCTGATAATTCCGTTTGCCGATGTTGTGTACGTTGCCAACCTCCGTCACATCAAGGATTGGCGGCTCGCCGGGCATATCCATGACAGCAATCGTCTGTCCGCCCTGCGCGGTCTCCGCCGTCCGCTTTCTCCTCCCCGACCGCGCAAGCAGCGCAATCAGCACCACGAGCACAATCACCGCCAGCGCAAGGAGCACCATCAGCCCATACTGCTGAACAAAAAAACCCAGCTGCCCCGACACGTCCACAGGTGTTTCCACACCGGGTTCAGCGCCCGACGTGGGCGCGGGCGTGTCAGACCGCTGGGTGGGTACCGCAGAGCTTGCAGGCGGCTCTGCGGTACTGGTGGTTTGTGAGGGCTGATTGGTCGTTTCGGCAAGCACCGCCTGAATCGGGAAAAGCGCGAAGAGCATCAGCATCATTGCCAGAAGGATGGAAAACAACTTTTTCGCCCTCATGCTGTGTTCCTCCCCTTACGCCTGCGTCCAGTCCCAATCGAAGGCATCGCTGCTGAAGGGAACGAACATCAGCTTCGTTTTGCCCAGCTCGATGATGTCGCCGCGCTTGAGCTGCGTGGTGGAAAGCAGGGGCATCCCATTCAGGCGGACGATGGAGCGGCCGCCCATGAATCCGCAGTAGAAGCTGCGGCTGTTCGCGTCGTAAGTGACGACCATCGGGCTGTCGCGGGAGATGGTGGCATCTCCGGCGATGTAGATGTCCATCTGCGCCGAGCGGCCGAGGTAGTTGTTTTCCTTGTGGATTTCGTAGGAGCGGCCGCGATCGGGGCCCTCAATGCACACCAGCCAGCCAACGACCGGGCGCACCTCCTTGGACATATCCAGCCCGATTGTCTCGCCGCCGCCAAATCCCGTGGTCGGATTCACGGGAACGGTCGGTTCAAGCCCGTTGTCCACCGGAATCACGTTCGGCTGGGTGTGCACCTTGTCCTCGTTCGTGCCGCAGTAGGGGCAGCTGTCGTAGCGTTCTGCGTCGTAGAAATGGCCGACGCTGCACTGCTTCATAATCATATAGATTTTCCTCCTTCTACCGTGCTCCGCTTTGGTCGGCGGGGCTTGCTTTCACTGGGAATTATAGCACTTGATGACGGCGGGTTTTCCCGCTCATTTCCGCGCGCACCAATTCGAAATGCAGAATGCGAAATGCGGAATTTTGCTGCCGTACAGGGCGGATTCCAGCGCGGCGAAGTCAGCCGGACGTGCGGCGGAATCCAGCGAAAGCCCTGCCATCAGCGCATCCGCCTGTTTTCGCGGCAGCTTCGGGCACAGCGTGCGGATGGGAACAAGCGGGTCATCCTTGCCAGATTTTTCGGCGCACAGGCGCGTCATGGCATCCGGCGGTCTGTGGGCGGTCAGGGCGTAGTACATCGTCGCACAGAGGGCGTACACGTCCGTCCAGCTGCCTTGTTTGCCTTGGCAGGTTTGCTCCGGCGGAAAGCACCCCCACCCCCGCAAGCTCGCGCAGCGCGTCAGCGGTCCATCGCTATCCGGGCGCGCACCGCCGAAATCCAGCAGCATCGGCGGATTTTCCCCGCGCAGGAGGATATTTTCGGGCATGATGGCGCGGTGGATGATTTGCCGCCGGTGGAGCGCCGCCAAATCGTGCAGAAACGGGCGCATCATCCGCATCAGCGCCCGCGGCGGAATTGCCCCGTGCGCCTTCACCCGCTGCAAAAGCGTTTCGCCCTCGATGTACGCCATCACCACATACGCCGTGCCGTTCTGCTCGAACAAATCCAGCAGGGGCACAAGCGCCGGGCAGTTCGCCTTTGCGCGCAGGACGCGGTATCCATGCACGAACTGCGCGCAGTACAGGGCAAAATCCGCCGCACCTTTGGGCATGGGCTGCACGCTGCCGTCAGCCGCCCGGACAGCAAGGGCGCGCGGAAAAAACTCCTTCACGGCGACCACCCTGCCGCGCGCGGGGGCATCCAGCTGCACGGCGCGGTAGGTGATGCCGAGCGCGCCGCCGCCGAGCGTGTCGCCCAGCAGATAGTGGGCGTGCAGGACGGTTTGCGGCGGCAGAGCAAAATCAGGCTTTGCGGAAGCCATTGGTCAGCAGGCGGAAGATAACGCCGCTGCCCTGCAAAAGCTGCTGGAGGCTCTCTGCCTGCTGCGCGATGCTGCTCAACCGGCTGATGCGGTCGATTTCGCGCAGGATGCCCTCGTACTTCTGCGGCGCAAAGCGCTTGAGCAGATTCCCGGCACGCTTGGCGGCAAGCAGGGTGCGCGTCGTCTGCGCGCTGTCGATGATGGGCGCGGGCTTCGGCGCATCCGGCTTGCTTTCGCTGAAAAGCGCCGTTTCCAGCTTCGTGAAGGACGACGGGCGCTCGCCGGACTCCATCGCAAGCCCCGCCATCAGCGCATCCGCCCACTGGCTTTTCAGCCTCGGGCACAGCTTCTGGATGGGCACAAGCGGGTCGCTGCCCTTCACCTTGATGGCGTACTTGCGCTCCAGCGCGTCGGCGGGTTCTTGGGCGGTCAGGGCGAAGTACATCGTCGCGCACAGACCATAGACATCCGTCCAGTTGCCTTGCAGGCTGTTCTCCTCGTACTGCTCCGGCGGCGCGTAGCCTTTGCTGATGAGGATGGTCTTGCGCGAATCGGGGTCGTTGGGGCGTGCGCTGCCGAAATCCAGCAGAATCGGGGTATCGCCGCCCTTGAGGATGATGTTGGCGGGCTTTATATCCCGGTGGATGATTTTCTTCTCGTGCAGCATCCGCAGATTCTCGATGAACGGCTTCATCATCCGCATCAGCTCCTCCGGCGGGATTGCGCCCTGTTCGCGCACCCGATGCGCCAGCGTTTCGCCCTCGACGTACGCCATCACCAGATACGCGGTATTGTTTTCCTCGAACAAATCCAGCACCTGCACCACCGACGGGCAGCGCGAGGCTTCCAGCAGCATGTTGTATTCCGTCACGAACTTATCGCGCCAGTTGGTGAACAGCTTGGCATCATTGCGCTGCGGGACGACCCTGCCGTCATCGCTTCGGGCGGCAATGCTGTGCGGAAAGTACTCCTTCACCGCCACCATTTCGCCGCGCACGGGATCGACGCTCTCCAGCTTCAAGGCGCGGTAGGTCGTGCCGAATCCCCCGCCGCCCAGCGCCGCGCCAAGCAGATACTGCCCATGCAGGATGGTCTGCGGCGGCAGCGCATCGCGAATCCGCTGTGCATTCTCCGTTTTCGCCCCGCACACCGGGCAGACGGCTTCCTCCGTCGGCATCATGCAGCGCGTGCAGGCATAGGGCATCGTCATGTGGCATCCCCTCCCAGAGCGTCATTCTCTTCCGTCTCCCGCAGGACAGCCTGCAGGCGCTCATTGCCGTTCAGCTCGCCGTGGTCGTACATGCAGTAGAGCATCAGCCAATCAAACACGTTACGCGGGTCAAGCTGGCTGTATCCGCAGTCATCCAGCATTTGGTTCACGCGGCGGTAGCGGTCGTCAAACAGCACGCGCGCATCGTCGCTGACGGCGGCGTCGTTCACATACAGGCTGTTTTCCGCCCCGTCGGTGATCAGGAACAGCAGAATCAGCACTTTTCGCGGCACATCCTGCCGCCGGTTGGCAATCTGCGAGAGCGTTTTTTCATCCGGCCAGTGGGCGCGCAGGGTTTTGCCAAGCACACTGCTGCTGCCCGCGGGGGGCTTCAAGTACATCTGCACAATTTCGCGCACGCTGTATGCGCGCTCCGGCAGGTGGGGGAAGCTGTCCGGCGGCTTGGTGAGCACCTCCATGTACTCCTGAAAATACTCGTAGGCGGTGTTGTGCAGCTCCCCCAGATTCATCCGCTGCTGCCTGATGAAATCCACAAATTCATCTTCCCCGCGGATTTTGGTGAACTCGTTCTCCAGCACCTCGGTTTTGCCCTGTCCGCCGATGGCGATATGGCGGATGCGCTCGATGAGGTGGCACGCCTCGTTGTAGCCCAGGCGGCTGCGCAGCGCGTAGAGGTACGCCAACTCGATAGGATTGCGCTGATGCAGGCAGCCGCCGCCCGCGCACGCCAGAAAATTCTGCGCCTGCTCGTCGCTCATGTCCAGCGCGAACACGATGCGCACCAGCTGACCGCGGTTTTCCGGCGCGGTTTTGCCCGTGAACCAGACGGACACTTTGCGGCGGATTGACGCGGCGTTCGGTTCGCCAATCATGCCCTGCAGGCGGGTGCATAGCTTCTCCCGCAGCGCCGAAGCATCGGTGATGCCGGAATATTCCGCGAGGATTTCCGGGAACGTCGGCACGCGGATGCCCTTTTCCAGATACGCGCGGGCAAATTCCGCGTTGCGCGACAGGCGGATAATCCGCTCCACTTCGCTTTCCGCCAGGATCATCGGTGCGGACATAGCCAGTCTCCCTTCCTATTATATAGTCGCTTTAGTAAGCAGCGTTCTGCCAATCCTGCCCGTACACGGTGATCGCCGTGCCGTCAAACATCGAGAAGTCGCTGATGGCGTTGCCGTCGAGGGCGATTTCCTTCAGCTGCGGCAGCGTCGACAAGTCCAGCCCATCCAGCGTGCGCAGGAAGTTCCGCTCCAGATTGATTTCGGTCGTCAGCGGATGTCCGTTGAGGGCAGTCAGCTTGGCGGAGGTCAAGCCGCAGTTCTGCAGGTTAATGCAAAGCAAGCCGCTCATGCTGCTGATGGCTTCCACGTTATCCAGCTTTGCGCCGAAGATATGCAGGTACTTCAGGTGCGTCAAGCCGGACAGCGGGGCTAAATCCAGCGAAATGCGATGGCTGTTCCAGTCGTCGCCGATGCGCAGGTGATCCAGATTCTCCATGCCGCCGACGGGGGTCAAATCCACCGCCAGACCCGCCATGTCCAGATTCACCAGCGTCTCCCGCATTCCTTGCGCCAGCGGCTCAATGCTTGTGATGGCGGGATTCCAGCTGATATTCAGCAAATGGATGCGCGTCAGGTCGCTTAGCGGGGACAAATCGCTGATGCTGTTGCGCTGCACCAGCAAGACGTTCAGTGTCGCCAGCCGCTCCATGCCCGACAGGGACGTAATGGCGTTATTCCCCAGATTCAGACTGTACAGCTCGTTATAGCGTTCGCCGTCATCCACGTTGATGGCGGTGATGTACGGCATATCCGCGTCGGTCAGCCCGCAGTTAGACAAAATCAGCCAGTGAATCGGCAGCTTTGCCAGCACCCAAGTGCCTTCCGCCTGCTGGTTGCGCAGCTGGAAGTAGTGCAGGTGGCGGAAATACTGCAACTCGCTCAGGTCGAACGAATCGGGATTCATGGTCGGCAGGTCAGCGTCTGTCGGGTTGGGCGTCAGGAACAGCGGATCACTCCAGTTGTCGCTGTATTTGTCGATATACTTGCCCCAGTTGTTGACTTCCCGCTCGCGGCGCTGCCAAGCATCGTGATTCTTCTGCTCTTCGTAGAACACCCACTCGATTTCGCCGTCGCGCACGGTCACGCCGATGACATTATCCAGCATTTTCTGCGTGATGAACGCCTTGGGCGGCAGATTCAGCGCCTCCCGCAGCGACGTACCAAGCCATCCCATCAGCATATCTGGGCTGTGCTGGTCGGTAATCCACGTTTCCGTCGCGGTGCACTGTTCCATCGGCGAGAAGTCGGTGATGAAATTGGCGTGCAGGCTGATGTATTCCAGCTTCTGCAAGCGCTCAAGGTGGAGTTCCTCCAGGCTGGTGATGCGATTGCCGCCAAAGTCGATGTACGCAAGGGTTTCGGGCAGGGTCGCCTCGCCAATCATCATGCTTGTCAGGTTGCTCGTGGCAATCAGCAGATAGCGCAGATTGGGCAGGCGGCTCACGAAATTGATGTCCTGCACGCCGACATGGCCAACGTCCAGCCACACGAGGTTTTGCGCGTTCGCCAGCGGAGACAAATCCAGCACAAGCGATTTGTCGGTGCTTTCGTCGCCGTTGATGGTGACTTCCTCCAGCTGCGGCATTTCGCCCAGCAGGTCGTATCCGTCCGTGACAATCGGGCAATTCCATTGCCGGATGCACTTTGCCAGCCGCGTGCCGCGCAGTTCGTTAATGGACACAATGGCGGTATTTTCGGTCATCAGCTGCCGGATAGTCCGGTTCGCCAGCGGGGTCAGCGTCGTTACGCCGGTGTTGCTGATCATCAGGCGCTCCAGCTTCGTCAGGCTTGCCAGCGCCGCAACGCTCGTGATGCTGCTGTTGCTGATGTTCAGGGTCGTCAGCTGCGGCGCGTGCTGCGCGATGGTCAGCAGGTCGCTTTCCGTCAAGCCGCAGTGGTCGAGCACGAGCGTCGTCAGGCGCGGCAATTTCGACAGCGCGTCGATGTTCGTCACCCGCTTATCCCACACGCCCAGATACTGCAAATTCGGGAAGCAGGCGAAGTCCGCAAGGTTGATTTCCGTCGTCAGCGCTTCGCCGCGGACATCGGGGGTTTGCGGATCATCGCGCCGCCACGGGTTCATGTAGAAGGAATCGCGATATTCCAATTCGCCCTCGTCCGTCAGGAAGGTGAAGTCGATATTGCCCTCCAGCAGCCGCACACCGCCGATTCGCGCCAGCGCATCCGCCGGGATGGCCTCATCCGCCGCAATCGCGCAGCCGTTGGCATTCAGGAAATCGCGCAGCGCCGTTTCCACGGCGGACGGCACGGGCGTGGCGGTGGGTGCTTCGGTCGCCACGTCCGTCGGCGCTTCGGTTGGCGCTTCCGTCGGCAAGGCGGTCGGTATCTCGGTCGGAGCAAGTCCTACCAGAACGGATTGGCTGTCGCGCCCAAGCAGCACGCCCACGCCCACCATAATCAGCACCAGCAGCGCCGCAATGCCGATCATCAGCCGCTTTTGATGCTGGCTCGGCGCGGGCGCGGGGGCATTCTTGCCGTATAGCCCGTCAAAGAACTCCTCCATCGTCTGATAGCGGCTCTTCACCTGCACCGCCATGCCCTTGAGCAGCGCCGCTTCCTGCGCGTGGGAAATGTCCTTCACGCCCAGCGCGGAGGGCGGCACAAGCGGGTCATTATCCAGCCGGTCGGTGGCGGGCGGCGGCGTAACCCCGGTAATCAGCTTGTAAATTGTCGCCGCCATCGAGTAAACATCGGAGTACGGGCCGTCCTCGCCGGTGCTGGAATACATTTCCACAGGCGAATAGCCCGCGCGAATCATCAGCACGCGCGTTTTCTTCTCGCGGTCGCTCTCCATCGCCGAGCCGAAGTCAATCAGCTTTACTTTGCCATCCTTGGTAAGCATCAGGTTTTCCGGGCTGATGTCGCGGTGCCACGTTGACGCGCGGTGCAGCTCCTCCAAGGTCAAAATCGGCGTGCGGAGGAGTTTCAGCGTTTCGGTGAAGGTCAGCTTGCCGCCGTGCAGCTCCGCGTACGCGCCCAGATTGATGCCGGAGATGTATTCCATGATGATATACGCCGTTCCGTTTTCCAAAAAGCAGTTTTTAACGGACACAACGCCGACGTTGTTGTCGAATTTCGCGACCTTCTGCGCCTCGCGGAAGAAGCTGCTGCGCCCCTGCAGGAAGGATTCTTCATCCTTCCCCGCGAACACGCTGACCGTGTGCTGTCCCTGATCGCGAATGACGACGCCGGAGGGAAAATATTCCTTAATCGCAACCGGAATATGCAGGAACATATCCCAGCCGATGTAAGTGATGCCGAAGCCGCCCTCGCCCAGCGCACACCCCACCAGATACTGCCCCTTGAGGATGGTGTGGGGCTGAAGATGATGCTTCTCCGGCACAAAGTCCTTCTCGCTGAATCCGCACGCCGGGCAAGTCTCCTGCTGCGAATCCTTCTGGCCCATGCACCGCATACACCGATTCTGATCGTCCATGATACCGCTCCCCCTTGTCCGCCTCTGTTTTGAAGTACCTTGATTATAACACAGGCGCTATGCTTCGTTTTCCAAACCTTTCTCATGTGACCGATTGATTTTGCTGATTTTCCGCGCCTTTTGCCGTGCGGATGAGCGCACGAAATTAGCCATCACTAACCGCCAATCAGGCGAAGCACCAAAAAAGCTGCACGCGGAAGGAGCATGAAAGCGCGACCAACTC
>OMNP01000802.1_pt1 | contig 11595 bp, 8 predicted proteins | sample 1673811 | NCBI WGS metagenome assembly OMNP01 (sample SAMEA103958127, study PRJEB25191) | human gut metagenome | biome: human-associated habitat [ENVO:00009003]; feature: intestine environment [ENVO:2100002]; material: feces | place: Germany | collected 2013/2015
ATGTCCACATCGATGTCGAACAGCCCGTTGACGGGAGCCGGGATGACAAGCCCGGAATTGACGGCGATGTCGCCATTATCCCCGGTGTGAAAGGAGAAGGCGAATGAAGAAAGTCTCTATTAAGGTTCTGTCTTTGTTCCTTGTGGTCATGACGCTTGTCGGAGTGATCTCACTTCCGGTTTCGGCGTACAGTTACCCGATGAACTACACGATAACCTACAAAACCTCGGACGGCAAAGTGTTGGATACGAAAAGCGGAACGGTTGACGCTGCAGCTGACACAAGAAATGCGCTGCGGATCACCTCGCCTTCTTTTGACGGATATGTTCTGAAAAACGACAGTGATGCGGTCGTCACGGGTTCCATGATTTCTTGGAACTTTCCCGCATCCAACTATGTCCGCCACGGGTCGGGAAGCTACACCGTATATTACGAAAAAGCCTGCAAAATGGTCGTCCATTATGTGTATGGCGCATCGCGCAGAACAGCGACAGTGGACAAAACCGCTTACGGAAAGCGCGGCTCAAGCTACACCATCTACTCTCCGACGATCAGCGGATATACGCCGTCAAAATCGTCGGTTTCGGGCACTTTCTCATCGGAAAGCAGCTCCGCAACGGTGTATTACTACGAAAGCACTTATACCATCTCATTCAATGCGAATGGCGGTTCGGGTGCGCCGTCGGGTATCACCAAGAAGCACTTTACCAATGCCACGCTTCCGTCAGATAAACCCTATCGAACGGGATACACCTTCAAGGGCTGGGGAACGAGTTCTTCCGCTTCCTATGCGGCATATCAGCCGGGATCAACATTCTATACGAATGCAAACACGACGCTGTATGCAGTCTGGTCTGCCAGGACTTATACCATCAGTTATAATGCCAACGGCGGATCGGGCGGTCCCGGGTCACAAACGAAAACACACGGCATCAAAATTCTCATCTCAAGGGTTGAGCCGACAAGAAGCGGTTATACCTTTCTCGGATGGAGCACCTCGCCCTCGGCATCAAGCGCATCGTATCAGCCGGGAGAATGGTATTATGCAAATGCCGATCGTATCTTTTACGCCGTATGGAAGAAAAACGCACCTGCAACCTATACGGTGTCGTATGACGCAAACGGCGGAAGCGGTGCGCCGGGCAGTCAGACAAAAACCGAAAATGTCACGCTGACATTGTCTCCTGTATCGCCCCGCCGCACGGGTTATACCTTCAAGGGCTGGGCAACGAATAAATTCATGCCCGGTGCGCAGTATCAGCCCGGCGGGAAATACACTGCAAACGCGAGTGTGACGCTGTATGCTCTTTGGGAATGCGCTCACGCCTCCACCGAGAAGAAATGGACAACCGGCTGTGAGTGGAAGACCGTTTGTAAAAACTGCGGTGCCACGATTTCCTCCGGCACCACGCACGGTCCGTACACTTATGGCGATTGGGAGTATTACAGCACAGGTCAGCACAAGCGGGTGAAGGAATGCAACTATGGCGACTACAGCACGACCGAGTACGCAAGCCACAGAGCCACAACCCGATATGAGCAGTATTCAGCAAGTCAGCACAGAAAATATTCGCATTGCACGGATTGCGATACGACAATCGGTTCGGTAAGCTATGAGAATCACAGTTTTACAAGCTCAACATCGAACGGACAGGTGGTATCGACCTGCAGCCTTTGCGGATACACCAAGACTACGGCACAGACCTACACTGTGAGCTACAACGCCAATGGCGGTTCCAATGCTCCGGCATCTCAAACCAAGGTTTACGGTGTTACTCTTACGCTTTCCTCGACCATTCCGTACAGATTCAACTACGAATTCCTCGGATGGTCTGTAAGCAGTTCTGCAACGACGGCAACTTACACCGCAGGAGGAAGCTATACGGGCAATGCATCGGTCACTCTTTACGCAGTCTGGAAGTACAAGCCCGCGACCTATACGGTCAGTTATGATGCTAACGGAGGCACGGGTGCGCCCGGCAGACAGACCAAGACCTACGGTGTAACGCTTACCCTGACAACCTTGATTCCGACAAGGCGAAATTACAGTTTTATCGGCTGGTCCAAGGACAGAAACGCCACCTCCGCAAGTTACACAGCCGGTGGTAGTTACACGGATAACACTGATGTAACGCTGTATGCGGTTTGGCAGTACAACCCCGAAACCTACACCATTCGGTATGACGCAAACGGCGGAACAGGCGCTCCTGCAAGTCAAACCAAAACCTACGGAGTACCGCTGACACTTTCTGCGGTCAAACCGACAAGAGCCGGTTATGAATTTTTGGGTTGGTCAACCGATCCGACGACAATGCTCACAAATTACGCCCCCGGCGAGAGATACACAGATGAGGCAAGTGTAACGCTTTATGCAGTCTGGCGTTATATCCCCAAAACTTACACTGTCATTTATGACGCTAACGGCGGCGGAAACACTCCCGCAAGTCAGACAAAGACTGAGGATGTCACATTGATCCTGACTTCTACAATCCCCACAAGGTACGGTTACACTTTCAGGGGTTGGGCAACCACTTCGACGGCAACAACGGCAACCTATCAGGCGGGAGGCAACTATACTGCCAACGAGAGCGTGACGCTTTATGCGGTTTGGAAGATCAACACCTATACCGTGTCCTTTGATGCCAATGGCGGCACGAATGCGCCCAATCCGCAGAAAAAGACACACGGACAGAATCTTATCCTGACGGTTGCGATTCCCACAAGACCGAATCATGTGTTCCTCGGTTGGGCGGCTGACAGTTCGGCAACTTCAATCGCTTACGCCCCCGGCGCAACTTATACTGCCGAGGAGGATGTAACGCTTTACGCCGTATGGCAAGAACGCAACTACGACTTTTCTGTCAGCGATCTCACGGTGACACCGGACGAAATCGAACAGTATGGCAAGGTCACAGTCAAGTTCCGCGTGGACAATTGGGACAGAAATTTGCCTTACGCGAATGTCCCTGTTGAAGTGCTATTGAACGGCACGGTGATCTATTCGACAACGGTCAATTTTTCGGCTTATGGTGTACAGAATATCGTATTTACGCTGAATGTTGGTGCCAGCCTCGGCACGCAGACGCTTGTCGCGAGAGTCAACTGGGCAGATCACGAAAGTGAAACACGCACAGGAAACAACTCCACTTCGGCAACCTATAATGTGAAAAAGGTTGTTGAAACATCCACATCTGTTGTATCCGTAAACGGCGAATATACAGAGGGATCGCAGGTCATTTCGAGCTTCTATGTAGGTAACGAGGGTTCGTCAGATATTCTTCCCGAGGATAATGTGTCGTTCGATTTCCTTGTTTACTACCTCGATGGCGGCAAGGTAAAAACAGTCTCTCAGCAGACTTGGGATAAGGTTGTAATCCCCGCAAACGGCAGAAACCTTGTCTATTTCAAATGGGTTGTTCCGGCAGAGTGTGCCGGAACGACTTACTTCTGCAAAGGAATGATTACACACGAAAATGCAGATAAGGAACAGAACAGCGACAACAATACCACTGAATATGCGGTTGTGGCAACGGACTATGTATTCTCTCAAACTCCGAATACCCGTTTTGAGAAAAATGCTCCTGCCGGATACTCGCCCAATGCAACGGCTCCTGTGGCAAAAGCAGGTTCGGCGACCTGGAATATGTGGGTATACGAGGGTGGCAAGCTCGTTCTGAAATCCTACGGTATAACGGTTGGTAACACAACACCTACGGTGACACCCGGTTCTGGTTGTTTGACCGCTGAAAAGGTCGGCTCATCCTGGAAAATGAAATCCGGGTACGGCATCACGCTGAATTGGAATCCCGCCCTTGTTGCGAAGTCCGGCTATATCATGCCCGATGCGGACGCCTATACAAAAGCGCAGAGTGTGTATGCAACTTTCCCTGAATTCGGTTTCTCAACGGCAAACGAAAAGTACCGTACACTCGAAAAAGTCGGCGCCATCTATCAATTTGCCGCTAACCCCAATGCGGACAAAAATGAGCGTGTGCATTTCATTCCCGTGTATGTACAGGATGGCAACTATACCGTTTCGGTAACGGCAACACAGATCTGGACTCCGGCAGGTATGATTACGGCAGTCTGCAATGCTAACACGCTGACCATCGACGGTACCATCTACGACGACTACTATGTCGGCAGTTAAATAAAGAAAGGACGGATTTAAATGAAACAGAAAACAAAAAAGATTCTTCTCACGGTATTTGCGGTACTTATGCTCGTCAGCGTGATGAGCGTAACCGCTTTTGCAGCGGAGGGTGATGTTGCGGGTGCTGTGGAAGATACCTGGATTGCGGCACGCGGACAGATCAAGTCGGTTGTCAACAAGGTCATTTTCCCGATCATCGACCTCGTCCTCGCCGTGCTGTTTTTCGTAAAGGTTTCGACTGCATACCTCGACTACCGCAAGCACGGGCAGTTCGAATGGAGTGCGACACGTTCCTAACTGAAAAGGTTAGGCGCAAGTTGCGTGATATATGAAAGATTGAAAGGAGCTTCCATAATAAAAACGCAGTTCTTGAAGAACTGATATTCCGACAGGTGGAATGACGGAGTAACGCCCTGAAACGCCTGCCTTAATACTACGGTGTGCACTTGGTGTATGTAAGAATATCAAGTGTGCAAAGCCCGTTGAAGTCGGCAGAGAGTAGCCCTACCATTGCAAAATGCAGATGAGGAAAGCGATTTGGAGGCAGATTGTGATACCTATGTGCCGGAGGTCTATATCTATCTATGGTGAGAATGTGAAAAGTAGCAAGTTCACCGACGAATAACCCGAATTAACAAGTCTATACGAATGGTGCATAGAAATGTGCATACGCCCAAAGTGGCGGGTATGTGAGGTAAAGTAAAATTTCCATTTATGAAATACCTTGCACTGTTACAGGCAGTGCCAAGCATACAGGCTTAGAGGGACACCTAAGGGTAGATTTTATGATAGGAATATCGGAACGTGGAAAGGTCGAAACGTGGAGTGATTACACACGATGAAGCGTTTACAGGGAAAGCAACTTTGTATAACCTGTATTTATTCGGCTGAGAGCAGAGCCATAGTACCTGTGAAGCGGTGATAACAAACCGTGGAGGGATAGGCTCAAGTCGTGGGCAGTAAAAACAAGTAAATATACAACAATCAAAGGTTCGAGTATGACTAAGAAAAGCAAACTCTTGCAAAAGGGGGGATGCTGACTTTGACAAAGACAAAGCCACCTAAAATCTCCGCCCTGCGGAACATTGAATACTATGATTTTCAAAAAGTGCTTGACAAGCTGTATGCAGACAGTGAAAATTCCAAAGAAATTAAGAATCTAATGGGACTGATTACAAATCCACAGAATATACTGCTTGCCTATCGCAACATCAAGAAGAACACAGGGAGCAAGACCGCAGGTGTGGACAAGAAAACCATCACCCATTTGGAAAAGTGGGAACCTGAAAAACTAATCGGATATGTGCAAAAACGGCTGGACTACTATGTTCCACAGGCTGTCCGCAGAGTAGAAATACCGAAAAACAACGGAAAAACCCGTCCGCTTGGTATTCCGACAATAATGGACAGGCTGATACAGCAATGCGTGTTACAGGTGTTAGAACCAATTTGTGAAGCAAAGTTCTTCAAGCGAAGTAACGGTTTCCGCCCCAATCGTGGTGCGGAACACGCAATTTCACAAGCATACAAGTTTATGCAGGGACAGCACTTACACTATGTCGTTGACATTGATATCAAAGGATTTTTCGATAATGTCAATCACGGCAAATTATTGAAGCAAATGTGGACGCTGGGCATACGTGATAAGAGGTTACTTTCTATTATTTCAGCAATGCTGAAAGCAGAGGTTGCAGGGATAGGTTTCCCTGAAAAAGGAACGCCACAAGGCGGTATCATTTCGCCACTGCTCTCCAATATCGTTCTTAACGAACTGGACTGGTGGGTTGCCTCTCAATGGGAGAATGTTCCTACGAAATACCCATATAAATGCAGAACGCTGAGAAATGGAACGCCCGACAAAAGCAATGTCTATGCTGAATTGCGTAATACCAACCTGAAGGAATGCTATATTGTCCGATATGCAGACGATTTCAAAATCTTTTGCCGATACAGGAAAGACGCTGAAAACATGTTTACAGCAACAAAATCTTGGCTAAAAGAGCGCTTGGGTCTTGATATCAGCCCTGACAAGTCAAAAATTGTAAACTTGAAAAAGCATTATTCCGAATTTCTCGGATTTAAGATGAAAGTTGTCCGCAAAGGTAAAAAAGCAACCGGACAGGCAAAATATGCCGTGCAGTCACATATGTCCGACAAGTCAAAAGCACGAATCAAAAAGCAAGCGGTAGAAGCAATGAGGGACATCAAACATCTTAGTTCCGATGAACAAAAGAAAACGATAGTTCACTATAATTCATTGGTTATGGGGTGGCACAACTATTACAAGTTTGCTACGCACGTAAGCCGCGATTTTTCCGAAATAGCTTTCTTAGTCAAAAATTCCGTAAGAGGAAAACTCGAAAACCAACTCAAAAAGAGCATTGTAAAACCTTTAAAAAGTCCTGTGTATATCCATTACGCACAGAGCAAGGAAATACGGTATTTGGGTAATACGCCTATTGTACCGATTGCTTATGTGCAACATAAAAATCCTATGGACAAAAAGCGTATAATCAACAAGTACACAGTCGCAGGACGTGCAGAAATCCATAAGCGGCTTGAAAAAGTCAATGTGAGCATTCTACACTATCTTATGCGGCATCCCGCTGACGGCAGCATTGAATACAACGACAACAGATTATCGTTGTACTGCGCCCAACAAGGGAAATGTGCGGTTCTGAATGTCCCGATGGAAACAAACAGGATACACTGCCACCACAAAATACCTAAAGCACGAGGTGGCAATGATGCCTACGGTAATTTAATCCTTGTGGATAAGAGCGTTCACTCTCTGATACACGCCATAAGGAAAGAAACGATTGAGAATTACAAGGAAATTCTCAATCTAAGCCAAAAGCAGGTTGAAAGGGTCAACAAACTCAGAGGAATTATAGGATTGGAAAGCATTTGAACAGGTCTGTCTTTGAAATTGTATAAATTACTTTAATCTCTGTTGACGATGGAACGCCGTATGAGGGGAAACTCTCATGTACGGTGTGAAGTGGGGGAAAATCCTGAGATATCATCAAGGGATTACCTATCACTATCAGCTCCGGCAATTCTTCTCGCCACCCTGGTCTTCTCTCTGACCTGTCCGCTCTACATTTGGAAAATCCTCGGAATGTAAACAACACCGTACAAACGGGAGGGGCTTCTCGCCTCTCCCACATTTTTTGAAAGGAGGAATGCGTGATTGTTTGACTGGATATCAGACCTCATCAGCGGAATCGGCAATGCCATCAGCTCCGCGTTGTCCGGCGTATGGGAAACCGTATCGGGAAGCATCTGGGGCGTGTTCATGAACTGGCTTTATACCTCCGTGTATAACGCCCTGGCGGACTTCTTTACGATGATGACCGAGCTTGGTGCAAACCTGTTCGATCTGTCATGGGTGCAGGCTGCCCTGAAATTCTTCTCTTTGTTCGGCTGGGGACTCTTTATTGCAGGACTGGCGGTTGCCATCTTCGATATCGCCATTGAATATCAATCCATGGGACGCATCAACATCAAGCGTCAGATTCTCCCGTTTTTATACGGACTTCTCGCCGTAAACCTTTTCACGGTCGTACCGGTGCAGCTCTTCCGCTTTGCGGTCAATTTGCAGAACACCTTTGCCAAAGACCTCGTCGGTGAGGTTGTCGGCATGAATGTCAACTTTGATACCCTCAGTCGTCAGGCACTCACCATTATCGGCGTACCGGGAGCATCGACGAAAAATGCGCTTCTGGCACTTCTGATGCTGATCTGTCTTGGCTACTGCGTCATCAAGTGCTTCTTTTCCAATATCAAACGCGGGGGCATTCTCCTGACGCAGATTGCGGTCGGGAGTCTTCACATGTTCAGCCTTCCGCGCGGGTACTCCGAAGGATTTACCGGTTGGTGCAAACAGATTATTGCCATCTGCTTTACGGCATTCATGCAGACGACGCTTCTGCTACTCGGCATGATTACCATGCAGACGCACGCACTTCTCGGTCTTGGCGTTATGCTGGCGGCAAACGAAGTGCCTCGTATCGCACAGCAGTTCGGCTTGGACACAAGCATGAGAGTCAACATGATGAGTGCAGTGCATACGACGACAACGGCGATCAACCTCGGACGGGCAATTGCAAAGAAATAATACAGAGAGGAAAACAGAAAAGAAATGCAAAAACAGTATATCTACCCGCAGAATATGCGGACTCAGGCAAAGCTGTGGTTCTGGAATCTGAAGGATGTCATCATCCTTGCCATCGCTCTCACCATATCGGTGGTTTCATGGGCAAAGCTCGGATTTATCCTTCCTGCCGCCCTGACGCTCGGGTATGCGTTCCTCTCCATACGGATGGACGAGTATTCGGTGCTGGATTTTATCAGACGCGCATGGCGGTACTTTGTATCCACACAGCAATATTTCAATTGGAAGGAGCGCGAAGATGGCTAAACGAAAACAATCCACCGCCGAGCTGATCGGCATCAGCAACTTTTCCCGTAACGGGCTTCAGACCAAATCGCAAGGTGAAATCGTATATTTCCTTGTACAGCCGACAAACATCTCGGTACTCTCGGAACAGAGTGTCGCCATCAAGATTCAGCATCTGATGCAGCTGCTGTCGGTGCAACCCGACATAGAGATCATCTGCTCGGATGCCCGTGAGAATTTTGAGTACAACAAGCTCTCCCTTGCAAGAAGGGCAGAAAAAGAAACCAATCTCAAGGTACAGCTTCTGCTCCGCAAGGATATGAAATTCCTCGACGACATTCAGCTGCAGATGTCCACCGCGCGGGAATTCATGTTCGCCTACCGTGTGAAGAACGCAAACGATCAATCCTTTGCAACTTTGAATCGACTCGAAAAGCAGATCAACGATCAGGGCTTCGACTGCCGCAGAGCAACAAAGGACGATATCAAGCGTATCCTCTCGCGGTACTTCGGTCACATGACTGAGGACGCTATCGATGATGTTGACGGCGAAAGAATGATTAAAAAGTGGATTATACCGGACTGATTTTTTCCGATACCGCATTATTAACATCATTTCTCTTGCGATTCCAAGAGAAAAATGGTATAATAAAAAATAATAATCACGAGGAAAGGAGGAATTCTCATGCTGTATACCCTTATGCACCGCGACATCCCGGTCATGGATTTGGAACTCGACGAATATTCCAACATCGTCTCTCTCGGCAAAATTCATCACGCAGAGCATCTGCCACTCGGCACCTACAACGGGATCAACGCAGAAAAGAAAGCTCTCAACCGCTGGTGGACAAAGCGTTCCATTCCCGCAAGCCGGAAAGGTATCCGCGAGGTGCTGGAGGAGCTGGAGTTGTCCTCCCCGCAGGAGCTGATCGAAAAGTGCTTCGGACTTAGCCTGTCCGATCAATACTGGATTTCTCCGACCGATAAACCGCTGGATTGGCACCGGGTAAACTTCTTTGAAAATGCCTTCTCGGAGGACATCGGCAATATCCTGTTCGGCAAAGGCACAGGCTCCGACAGCACAAGCCTTGTATCCCCCGACAACACGGCAAACGGCAACCTCAAAAAGAAATGGAAGATCATCGACGGCAAGCGGGTGCTTCTTAAGGTTTCCGGTGCGCCCTATCGCCAGGAAGCCTACAACGAGGTGCTTGCGTCCGAGATTGCCAATCGGCTCGGCATCCCGCATGTGCCGTATACACTGATAGCGGAACACGGTGAGATTTGCTCCGGGTGCGAGGATTTTATCACGCCCGAAACCGACCTTGTTGCGGCGGCACAGGTGATGAGTGCGTTCAAAAAACGGAACGAGCAATCGGAATATGGATTTTATATCGAATGCTGCGAAAAGCTCGGCATTGTCGATGCCCGCGAAAAGCTGGAACAGATGCTTGTGCTGGATTATCTGATTGTCAACGAAGACCGGCACCTGAACAACTTCGGACTGATCCGCAACGCGGTCACGCTGGAATGGGTCGGCGTTGCGCCGCTTTACGACAACGGCAATTCCATGTGGTTCAACCGTGTCGTGGGTGAGATGCACGCAGACGATGACAGCAATATCAAAACTCCGCTGTGGAAGAAGAATCCCACAGAGAATCTGGAGCTTGTGACCGACTTCTCATGGCTGGACCTGTCCGCTCTCGACGGCATTGAAGACTTTGCAAGAGAGCTGTATGAAAAGTCCGAGTATATGGAACCGATACGGGTTGATATACTGGCAAATGCACTCAGGACGCGCATTGACCTGCTGGACGATATTGTACAGACACAATCCGGTGGGCAGACCATGCTTTGATTAACCAAATAACTACGATAACCGCACTTCAGCAGAGGTGCGGTTTTTCTTTATGAAAGGAACTCTTATGGCAAAGAAAAAACAACTTCCCGAAGAAGTCGCGCACAGCGAAGCCTAGGTAGCTCTTTGGGGTATACGATGTCCACGGACGGCAGCAAACCGGGGAACTGTTTGGTAACGTACCGGATCACAGAGCGCAGGCAAGTAAGAATATCCCTGACCGTTTTGGGCGAAAGCTGCTTTTCGTGCAGTAGCACACTGGAAAACTCCTCAATTATCACTGTGCTGAGTGCTCCGGGATGACAATTTCCCAACATGGGTTTGATGTGCTTTTCCAGTATGGATTCATATTTTACACATGTTGCAGCTTTGACCCGATTCCTTTGGATTCTCAGCCATTCATCACAGAAGAATGAAAAATGATGCTTGGAACTGCTTTTCAATGCCTTATCGCCGGTTGCTGCGGCGGATTTCAGCTTCGTGACTTTTTCCTTTGCTTCCTTATAGCTTTTGCCATAACAGAAGCCGTATTTGATTTTTCCGGAAGGCTGATAGCCCTTCACAAAGCGGGCTTCCCGGCGTCCGTCCTTACGTTTGAAAATATTTTCATCTTTTGCCATTGTTAAACCTACTGTTTTTCGATTGTGTTGGCCATGGATTGCGCTTTTGACTGTGCAGAGGCTTGTCAAGGCAAGTAGATATAGTATATTTGGTGAATAAGTCTGCGAACCAAAATGAATTAAGTGTAAAAAAATTACGCAAATTTGCTTGAATCTCTTGCAAAAAAGCCTCCGCCATGGTAAAATGTACACTGTATACGAACTCGCAGGTCATAGCTTGGTCGGAACTTTGCGAAAAGAAAAAATCGAACTTATTTTTTTACAGCTTGTACGATTCTTATTGAATTTATGCTTGCGTTTTTACTTTAAAGGAAGGTGGAGAGATTGGTTGGGTAAGAAAAAATCATATGTTGCATCGGAAACACATGTTCTCATGCCTTCGTACGGTGAAATCAACGGAGCTGAGAATCTGAGTGATCAGGAATTGGCTGCCTATATGCAAAGTGATGCGATGAAAAAAGTGCGTGAGCGGTATCGCATCAAAGAAGGATATTGTGTCCGCGAACTTTGCGGCGAAGGCTTAGTCATTCCTATCAGCCGAGACACAATTAACGAAAATCAG
>OMNP01000803.1_pt1 | contig 11587 bp, 7 predicted proteins | sample 1673811 | NCBI WGS metagenome assembly OMNP01 (sample SAMEA103958127, study PRJEB25191) | human gut metagenome | biome: human-associated habitat [ENVO:00009003]; feature: intestine environment [ENVO:2100002]; material: feces | place: Germany | collected 2013/2015
AGCGTCCCTGCCAGTAACTTTGCGCGTCCGCAGACGCGCCCCCAAGCTGCTCTTCTTCCAAGTTTCCGTGAAGAACCCAAAAAGCGGGATTGCGCATTTTTCACGCAACCCCGCTTTTTGTCCCTATGCAATTCTCAGAAGCGCCGTACGCACCTTATTCCCCCATGCCTTGGTCGCGCGCCTGCGCGGTGTACAGCTCGTAGTATGCGCCGCGCTTGGCCATCAATTCGTCATGAGAGCCTGCTTCCATGATGCCCTGATTGCCAATGTACAGGATGCGGTCGCAGTTCTTGATGGTGGACAGGCGGTGCGCAATGATGAACGACGTGCGTCCCTTCAGCAGCGCCTGAATGCCGTCCTGCAGCAGCTTCTCCGTCTTGGTGTCGATGGAGGAGGTTGCTTCGTCCAGTATCAGGATGCGCGGGTCGCTCAGCAGCGTGCGCGCGAAAGCAATCAGCTGCTTCTGCCCCTGCGAAAGGCTGCCGCCGCGCTCGTTCACGGTCGTTTTGTAGCCCTGCGGCATTTCGCGGATGAAGTCGTCCGCGCGGACAACCGCCGCCGCCTGACGTACCTCGTCGTCTGTCGCGTCCAGACGGCCGTAGCGGATGTTGTCCAGAATCGTGCCGGAGAAGATGAAGGAATCCTGCAGCATGATGCCCATCTGCGAGCGCAGGGAGTGCAGCGTCACGTCGGTGATGTCGTGCTTCACGCCGGATTCATCCGTCAGCGTGATGGAACCGCTGCGCAGGTCGTAGAAGCGGCAGAGCAGGTTGACGATGGTGGACTTGCCCGCGCCTGTCGGGCCGACAAGTGCAATGCTTTCGCCCGCCTTGACGTGCAGGTCAACATCCTTGAGGACGGTCTGCCCTTCCTCGTAGCCGAAGGTGATGTTGTTGTAATCAACAGCGCCGGTAATGGGCGGAAGCGTCTCGGCATTCGGCTTGTCGTCAATTACGACCGGTTCATCCATCGTCTCGAAGATGCGCTCCAGATACGCCATGTTGTTCACGAAGCTGTTGTAGATGTTCGCCAGATTCGTAATCGGCTGCCAGAAACGGCTGACGTACTGCCCCATGGCGAGAATCACGCCGAAGGAGACCACCGCGCCGCCCAGCCAGTACACGCCCGCGTAGTACATGAGGGTGAAAACAATCTGGGTGATGATTTCCGAAGAGAGCCAGACGCTGTTGGAGATGTAAATCGCCTTCAGCCACGCCGCGCGGCACGCCGTCGCCAGCCGCTGCATGATGGAGCAGTTGACATCCTGCCGCGCGAACAGTTCGCTCACGCGCACGCCGTCAATGGATTCCGCCAGATACGCGTTGTAGTTGCTGTTTTTGTTCGACTGATTCTGCCACGCGCGGCGCTGACGAGGCTTCAGGATGATGATAATCGCCACGAAAATCGGCAGACCCGCCACAACAATCGTCGCCAGCGTCGGCTCGGTCGTATACATGTAGACGACGATGAAGATGATGTTGATGATTTCCAGAATCGAGTTGATGATGCCGTTGGAAAGAATATCCGACACGCTGTTGACGTAATTGATGACGCGCACGAGGATTTTGCCCGCCGGACGGCTGTCGTAGTAGGCGAAAGGCAGCTGCTGCAGGTGCGCGAAGAGGTCTTTGCGGATGTCGTAGATGATCTGCTGACTGACGAACGCCATGATGCGGGAGCGGATGACCGTGAAGACGATGCCGACGATGATGATGCCCATGAACGCCAGCGCCATCTTCAGCAGCAGGTCAACGTTTTTCTGCGGTACAGCGACGTCCATGACGGTCTGGGTGATTTTCGGCACGGCGAGGCTCGTTACCGATGCCAAGGCGGACAAAAGCAGCGCCAGCAGCATCTTCCACTTGTGCTTGCCGATGTAAACGCCCACGCGCTTCAAGTGCCGGAAGTCAAACGGGGTTTCCAAGCGCTCGTCTACGTCAAATTTGTTGCGCGCCATGTTACATCACCTCCTGCGGAGCGGTGTCGGGCGTGATGCCGTTTTGCAGGCAGTACGTTTCGTAGTAGTAGCCGCGCTGACGCAGCAGCTCCTGATGCGTGCCGCGCTCGGTCACGACGCCGTCCTTCAAAATCAGGATGAGGTCAGCATCCTTGACGGAGGAAATGCGCTGGGCAATGATCAGCTTCGTGCAGTCGTAGGGGAGCTGACGCAGCTGCGCCTGAATGTACTTCTCCGTCTCCATATCGACAGCGGAAGTCGTGTCGTCCATGACGAGGATGCCGGGCTTGACTGCCAGCGCGCGCGCCAGGGCAATGCGCTGCTTCTGCCCGCCGGAAAGACCCACGCCGCGTTCGCCGATAATCGTGTCGTAGCCCTCGGACAAGCCCTTGATGAAGTCGTCTGCAGCCGCGCGGCGGGCGAAGTCGTGCACTTCGTCCTCCGTCAGCGTCTGGTCGCCGAAAGCAATGTTGCCTTCCACCGTGTCGGAAAAGAGGAAAACATCCTGCGTCGCCGTGCCGATGCCGTCGCGGAGCTGCTGCAGCTTCCACTTGCGCACATTGCAGCCGTCAACGGAAATGCTGCCGCTGGTCACGTCGTAGCAGCGGGCGAGCAGCTGAATCAGCGTCGTTTTGCCGGAACCGGTCGGCCCCATGATGGCGACGGTCTGCCCCGGCTTGGCGGAGAACGTTACGTCGGACAGCACCGGCTGTGAGCCGTAAGCGAAGGATACATGTTCAAAGGAAATCGCACCCTCGATGTGATCGTGATTCACCGCGCAGGAGCTGTCTACAATCTCCGGGCGGGAGACTTCAATCTCCATGACCTTGTTCGAGCAGGTGATGAAGCGCTGCCAGTCGTTGAGCAGGTTGCCCAGCTGCCGCATGGGGACGCTCAGCGTCCACGCCAGCTGGGTGAAAATCGTCAGTTCACCCGCCGTCATGCCGTCGGTAATCATCAGGTAGCCGCCGAAAAAGACGGTCAGCAGCGTCATGGCGTTCGCCAGAATCTCGATGAAGGGGTAGAAGGACAGCCAGCGCTTGTTGATATCCAGATTCGCATCGCGGAAGGCGCGGGAACGCTCGTCGAAGCGGTTCTCCTCGTATTCCTCACGCGCAAACGCCTTCACCACGCGGTTTGCCGCAATGTTCTCCTGCGCCTTCGCGTTCATGTCGCTCATCTTGTCGCGCATGTCCACGAACATCCGCCGCGCGCCCTTGGAGTACACTTTCGTGATAATCATCAGCAGCGGCGTGACGCAGACCATTGCCAGCGCGAGCTTCCAGTTCACCGAGAACAGGTAAATCGACGACGACACGAACATGACGATGCTGTCTACCGCCACATAGTCTATGTATGCCAGAAAATGGCGGCACCAGTCTGTGTCGGCGGACAGGCGCGTCATCAGGTCGCCCGTGCGGTGAATGTCGAAGAAGCGCATGTCCTGATACTGCAGACGCGTGAACAGCCGCATGCGCAGGTTCATCAGCGTGTTCTGGGAGGAATGCTCCAGCAGGACAACCATCAGGTAGCGCAGACCTTCGCGCGTAACCTTGACAATCAGCATCGTCAGCAGCAAGCCGACGAGCGGTTCGGGGTTCTGCGCGACAATGACGTCATCCATCAGGCGCATCGTCAGGTAGGGGTTGATGAGCAGCATCAGCGACGTGACGGCACTGATGATGAGGCCAAGAATGTGCCACTTGTGGTAGCGCTTGTCCATTACGCCCCACAGCCATTTGATATTCTCCATCGGTTACTCCTTATACAGGGTCGATTCGATTTCCTTTGTCACAAAGTCAGCAATGCGGATTTTCCATTCCTCGTCCGGGTGGACTTCGCCGTGAGAGCGGGCAACGCTGCGGTCAAAGCCGCTTCCGTAGAAGCTGTCGATGCAGTACACACCCGTTTTCTGCGCGACTTTCTGGATGACGCTGCGCTTGAGCGGCCCGTGAGATTCGTCCATCCATGCCTGCGGGGTGTATGTTTGCAGCGGCGTGGCGAGAAAAATCGCCGCGTTTGGGCAGAACGCCTGCAATGTCCGCACCGCCCAGAGCAGCGCAGATGCCATCGACGTGCGGGTCAGGGCGGCGTAGGGGAGTTCACAGACAGCCGCAAAGTCATCCGCCGGGGCATTTTCCGGTTGATTGCCGTCATTGCTGGAGATGGCGATGTAGATGACGTCCGGCGTGCTCAGCGTGCCTGTGCCGATACCGATTTCCGCCGGAATCGCATACACGATGCCATCCACCGTCCAGCGGATGATGCTGCCCTTCGGCGTAAGCGCCTGCAAAACGCGCCGCACCTGATTGGACAGCACGTTGTCCGCCGTGTTCGTGTTCGGCGGCTCGATGAGCGTTACAGGCGTGATGTTCCTATCGCCTTCGTGCCAGTCGGAGCAGGTTGCGTACCCGCAGGCGGCATTTAGCACTTCCTGCGCGTTCAGCCGATGCGCCACCATCGTGCCGATACCGTTGACCTGGTCGCTGGTGATGCTGTCGCCCATGCAGCAGAAGCAGCGGATGTTCATGGGGTTGTCCTCCCTTGTAGAAAGACGGGTCGTTCAGTCGTAAAGCCTCATTAGAAACGGTTTGATGATAGCACGGTTTTTTCCTTGTTTCAAGGGGGCTTTTGGAAAGATTTCGACAATATTTCTTGCCCATCAGTTAAGTAACAAAAAACCGGAAAATTCAAGGACAAAAGGCACAATGCAGCGATAAAAACCAGCGACAGGAGTGGCGAAAGCAAGGTGTCCAGCAGACGACCGCAGACTTCGTCCGTTTTCATTGCCCTCTGGAAGCATGGAAAAGACCAGTTCAACCATGCCCATCAGCATAGAATCAGAAAAAACCACCCAACGAAACCATTTTCGTTCTGGTAAGAAATCAGACATTCTTGACAAAACACAATTTTTGTGTATAATTAAATTATTGCATCATCCATTCCATAGACCCCCAAGACGCTAAGGGAGGAAATTAAACATGAAACACTGGGTCGCACAAGCGCTTTCTCTGCTGATGGCACTCTGCTTGTTTCTGCCCTGCTTCGCCGCAGCGGAAGAAGCCGCGCAGACCGCCGTCACCATCGACTTTGAGGATGGCAACGCCGCCGCATTCAGCCAGTCTGGCTCCTGCACCGTCGGCGTGACGGAATCGCAGGCACACAGCGGTAAGCAGAGCCTGCGAGTTTCTGGACGCGGCAGCAATAACTGGGATGCCGTTGACCTCTCCGCTGCGTCGGTTGGCATTGAAGCCGGCGCGAAAGTCCACCTGTCCGCCTGCGTCTACGTCGAAAGCTCGGAGGACGGCGTTATGGCGATTGGCAAGGCGGGCGGCGATTACGCCTACTACGTGCAGGTGAACGTCAAGGGCAAGGAGTGGACGGAAATCTCCTGCGATTTCGAGGCGGACGCGGGCATCAACATCCGCTTCCTCACGGCGTCGGATAACTATCTGGGCAAAAACTACTGCCTTGATGACGTTATGTTGACCATCACCGCGCCCGAAAAAGTGGATTACTCCGACGCGCCGCAGATTCACTACACGTCGGACTTTACCAGCGGCACGGACGGCTGGTATGCGCGTTCTGCGGGCGGTGCCGCCATCGAGACGACCGCTGACGGGCTGTGCATCACCGGGCGTACCGCGACGTGGAACTCTCCCGGCCGCGACTTCGACCTTGTGCCGGGGCGCGCCTACAACCTGTCCGTGCAGGTGAAGCAGGACGAGATGGATTCGTGCAGCTTCATCCTGTCCGTCGCCCATACCCGCGACGGCGAGGAATCCTATGAGAACATTGTCACCGGCACGGCGAAGAAGGGCGAATGGGCAATGCTGTCCGGCGCGTACATTCCCGGTCGGTATGATAAGTATGTGCTGTACGTTGAGGGTGCGGGCAAGGAAACGTCCTTCACCATCCGCAATTTCACCTGCGACGAGAAGATTGACTCCTTCGACACCACTTCGCTGCCTGTCCTCAAGACGCTCTATGCGGATAAGTTCGATTTCGGCACGGCGGTTGTTGCCAGTGAAGTGGCGGACAGCAAACGCATGGCGTTCTACGGCAGCCAGTTCACCATCATGACCGCGGGCAACGAGATGAAGCCGGATTCGCTGCTGGACATGGCGGAATGCCGCAAGCTCAGCCGCACGGACGACACGGCCGTCGCTGTGAAGTTCGACAACTGCATTCCGTTCCTCGATTGGTGCCGCGACAATGGCGTGAAGGTGCATGGGCATGTGCTGGTGTGGCACTCCCAGACGCCCGAAGCCTTCTTCCATGAGGGCTACGCGACCCACAAGCCGCTGTGCAGCCGCGAAACCATGCTCGCCCGCATGGAAAGCTACATCCAGCAGGTGCTGACGTGGACGAACGAGAATTATCCGGGGCTGATTGTCTCGTGGGACGTTGTGAACGAAGCCGTGGCGGACGGCAGCGACCAGCTGCGCGAATCCAACTGGACAAAGACGGTTGGTCAGGATTTCGTGAACCGCGCGTTTGAGTACGCCCGCAAGTACGCCGCGGACGGCGTGAAGCTGTACTACAATGATTACAACACCCCCCTTGACCCCAAGCTGCACGGCATCTGCGTTCTGCTGGACAGCCTGATTGCGGATGGCACGATTGACGGCTACGGCTTCCAGGCACACTACTCCGTCGGCAGTCCGACGATTGACCGCGTGGATTGGGCGTTCCAGCAGATTGCCAAGCGTGATTTGCTCCTGCGCGTGTCCGAACTTGACGTGGGCATTGACGATACGAGCGAGGAAAATCTGCAGAAGCAGGCGAAGTATTACGGCAACCTGATGAAGATTTTCCTGCGTTACGCCGACCGCATCGAAGCGGTGCAGGTATGGGGCACGGTGGACGACCTGAGCTGGCGCGCGGACGAGTACCCGCTCCTGTTCGACAAGGATGCCCAGCCGAAGCCCGCGTTTGACACGCTGGTGGAACTGGCACAGTAAATCCATCATAAAGGCAACACCGCACAATCCATTTGCCAGCCGACCACCTCATTTGTGCGGTGTTACCCTAACTTTAAGGAGGCGACGAAGATGAAGAAGAAGAGTTTTGCCATATTGCTGGCTGCGGCGCTGCTGCTGTGCCTGCTGCCGGGAATGGCGCTGGAAGCGAAGGCGGAAACCATCCGCGACATATGTTCTTTCTGTAACACGCGGGCATATCATGAGATTACAGGATTCGAGCGATACAACGACGTTCAGCATTGGGTAATTCACAAATGTCCAAACTGCGGTGAAAGTGAACGTAGCATATTTCTTGGCAATCCAATCAGCTATCACTCTGGCGGCACCGAAACGCCGACCTGCACCACGGGCAAAACCTGCGCCAAGTGCGGCGCTCAATACGGCAAACTCGGTCACGACTGGGGCGCATGGCAATCCAGGGGCAACAACAGTGAGCATTTCCGCACCTGCCAGCGCGACGGCTGCGATGCGGTGGACACTGCAAGCTGCTCCGGCGACAGCAGTGCGACCTGCATCACCCTGGGAACATGCACTACCTGCGGCGGGCAGTACTACAGCGCACATACCTTCCCTGCGAATCAGGGCTGGGATTCGGATGCCGAAAACCACTGGGTTAGCTGCACCGTCTGCCACGAAGCGAAAACTAAGGTGGGCGCACATTTCTTCGTTCAGGGCAACGATAGCTCGTGCCTTAAGTCTGCAGCCACCTGCGTTTCTCCGCCCGTGTACTACACAAACTGCGCTTACTGCTACCGCAAGGGAACGGATACTTATGTACACCCATGGTATGGACCTGACCCGAACAACCACGACCTGGTGCACCACGACGCCAAGGCGCCCACCTGCACCGAAATTGGCTGGAATGCATATGACGCCTGCCAGCGCGAGGGCTGCACTTACACCACCAAGGTGGAAATCCCTGCGCTGAAACACAAGCTGGTGCACCACGACGCCAAAGCGCCCACCTGCACCGAAATTGGCTGGGAGGAATACGATACCTGCTCCCGCTGCGATTACACCACTAAGGTGGAGCTGCTTGCGCTGAAACACGACCTGGTGCACCACGACGCCAAGGCACCCACTTGCACCGAAATTGGCTGGAATGAATATGACGCCTGCCAGCGTGAGGGCTGCGATTACACCACCAAGGTGGAAATCCCTGCCCCCGGGCACGATTATACCGAAAAGGTCGTCAAGCCCACCTGCGGAAAGGGCGGCTACACGCTGCACACCTGCAAAAACTGCAATGACAGCTATAAGGATCACCAGACGAAGACGCTGCTGCACTGGTATGGCGAATGGACGAGTAACGGCGACGGCACGCACAGCGCGACCTGCAAGCGCAAGGATTGCAAGCACGTCGGCAAGACCGAATGCGCCATCGTCGAATTCAAGCAGGATGAAGCGACGCGCACGCTCTGCCCCGTATGCGGCAATGTGAGCGATGGCATACATCTGGCGCTGGTTGAAGAAGTGACGGCGGAGGGCGAGCATCTGCCCTATGGCGAGCTGGTGCTGCGCATGGGTGAAACTGCGAACGGCAATACGCTGCTGAGCGTCTGCTTTGAAGTTTCCGGCAAGCTCACCCAGCCGAAGGGCGAGGTAAAAATCACGCTGCCCGCTGAGCTGCTGAACGGCGTTACCTTGGCGCTGCTGAATGCCGACGATACGGAAATTGATCTGCCCTACATCGTGGAAGGTGAAAACGCAGTGTTCACGCTGAATTTCACCGATGCAGAAATTCCCACCGCGCTGATTCGCCTGATACCGACAGCGGAATAATCCCATTTCATAGCGTTTTTAAGGCCGTTGCAGAATACGAATTCTGCAACGGCCGTTATGGTGTGCCCGGCTTAACCGAAGGCAAGGGTGTCCATCGAGAGGCGGAGTCTGAAGGAAGCTGGATGCCAGCGGGCAAACTCCCGAACCGACGAACAGAAATCACATAGTAGACCGTAGAGGGGCGGACGAGTGTGCCGAGCAACACAAAGTCCAAGGCTGCCCGAATCCCGTGCGGTAAATGTGGCGGTTATGTGGAAGAAAAAAAGGCGGCTGCCCGGTTTATCCCCCTGACAGTCGCCTCACTGTTTACTTCTTTTCTACTTTGCTGCTGCCGCGGATGGTCGCATCCGGCTTGGCGGCCTGCTTCATGAACGCCGACGGGCTGATGCCGACGATGTTCTTGAACTGCTTGGAGAAGTGGTACGGATCCTGCATCCCGACTTCGATGCCTGCCTGACGAACCGTGTGCCCTTCCTCGCGCAGCAGCTCCTTCGCGCGCTCCATCTTGCAGTGCAGCACATACGACAGCGGCGGCATACCCACTTCGCTCACGAAGCGCTTGCGGAACGTTTCCATCGGCATACGGGAAATTGCCGCCATCTCCGCCAGAGAGAAGTTGTCCTTGTACTGATTGGCGCGCAGGGTGTCCACGACCTTCGCAATCTCGTGCGAAAGCATCGCGTCCATGGCGACCGGCTGACCCCAGTGGCTTGCCAGCATCCCGTACATCAGGTGCTGCAGCTGATATGTCGCGTCGCTGGTGTCCGTGTGGCGGACGATGACCTGCACAATCTGCTTCGCCAAGTACATCTGGCTCGGCAGCGCCCCCTGTTTCAGCGGCATATGCAGCAGCGCGCCCATCTTGCGTACGACCATCGGCGCAAGCGGGCCTTCCAGCGCAATCCACACGCAGCGGACGCTCTCGTCAATCTGCAGGGCAGCGTCGCGGTTGCCGGCGGGCAGGAAGCACGTTTCCTGCTGTTTCAGCGTCAGCTCATGCCCCTGCCAAACCAGCGTCGCTTCGCCTGCCTCCACCGCAAACCAAATCCACTGGTCATGCGGCTTAATGGGGCGTCTCCCTGCCTCAAACATCGCCGTGCCTGCCGCGTGAATCCACGCACCGCTGGAGCGGGTCAAGCTGCCCGGCTTGTGGTATCCTTCCACCACCATAGTATCCGCCGCAGCCTCTACGTCTGCGAACAGGTAAGACTCCATGCCCTTCATCCTCCTTCAACCAAATGGCACAATTGTCATTATGGCTATTATAATGCCCAAATCGGTTGATTGTCAAGAGGATTACACGATTTTCCCGAAATTTTTCTGAAGGATAGCTGTGTGTGTCCGAGTATGGATGAATGCCATCCGATACGGGTTAGCTTTGACAAACTTTTCGCCCGAAAAACAGCAAATGTACAATTCTGCCCTTGACAAGCGCGGGATGAGCGGACTATAATAAATGCGGATATGCGGCAATGATGCCGCCGAACGGAGGAATTTTCTCCATGATGCTGTCTGTGCTGTTTCCGTTTACGTTCCCGGCGTTTTTCGCCGGGCAAATTGACGTACCGTGAAGCAGCAGCCGCAGCGATTGAGGAAAACATCAGGCGCGGAAGCTCTTTTGCGGGCTTCCGTGCTTTTTTTCGTCCATTTGAGCCAATAATGATTTTGAGCCAATAATGATTGACGCAGGAGGTTGAACACCATGATTATCGTCTTGAAGCAGGGTACGACCCAGCAGGAAATCGACACCGTCACCAATGCCGTGGTTGCGCGCGGCGTATCCGTCAGCCCGATTGTAGGCACGGAGATGACCATCCTTGGTCTGACTGGCGACACGAGCCGCATTGACCCCGACCAGCTGGAATCCTTCCACTGCGTCGAACGCATCATGAAGGTTGCCGAGCCGTTCAAGAAGGCAAACCGCGCGTTCCACCCCGCGCCGAGCGAAATCAAAATCGGGAACACGGTTGTCGGCGGCAAGAAACTCGCGATTATGGCAGGCCCCTGCTCCGTGGAGAGCAACGAGCAGATTACCGCCGTGGCGCAGGCGGTGAAGGACGCGGGCGCGACGGTGCTGCGCGGTGGTGCGTTCAAGCCGCGCACGTCCCCGTACTCCTTCCAAGGACTGGCATACGAGGGGCTGGACATGCTCTGCCATGCCCGCGAGCAGACCGGGCTGCCCATCGTGACCGAGCTGATGTCTCCCTACGACATTGACACCTTCGTGGACAAGGTGGACTGCATTCAGGTCGGCGCGCGCAACATGCAGAATTTCGACCTGCTGAAACAATTGGGGAAGATTCGCAAGCCGATTCTGCTTAAGCGCGGTTTGTCCGCCACCATCGAGGAGTGGCTGATGAGCGCGGAGTACATCATGGCGGGCGGCAATGAGCAGGTGATTCTGTGCGAGCGCGGCATCCGCACGTTCGAGACGTACACGCGCAACACACTCGACCTGTCCGCCATCTGCGCGGTGAAGAAGCTGAGCCATCTGCCGGTGATTGTTGATCCGAGCCATTCGACCGGCAAGAGCTGGATGGTGCAGCCGATTGCGCGCGCGGCGATTGCGGTCGGCGCGGACGGCGTGATGATTGAGGTGCACAACGACCCGGCGCACGCGTTGTGCGACGGTGCGCAGTCGATTACGCCCGCCGCGTTTGTGGACGTGATGGCGGATATTCGGAAGATTGCAGAAGCCGTTGGGCGTGAGGTGTGATGATGCAAAAACTCCCCTGCTTGATATGGACAGGGGAGTTTTGAGTATTGACCTTTTTGTTTATTGCGTGATGTTGCCGCAGGGGGAATCGCCGCTGCGGCGGCGACAAGGGGGCTTTCCGGTCGCCCCCTTGACCCCTTCGGCGCG
>OMNP01000805.1_pt1 | contig 11573 bp, 7 predicted proteins | sample 1673811 | NCBI WGS metagenome assembly OMNP01 (sample SAMEA103958127, study PRJEB25191) | human gut metagenome | biome: human-associated habitat [ENVO:00009003]; feature: intestine environment [ENVO:2100002]; material: feces | place: Germany | collected 2013/2015
TGACGCACCTGAAAAATGGGAACTCTTCAAGAAGTATAATAAAAGGGATGTTGAGGTCGAAATGTCCATTCAACATAAATTATCCCGTTTTCCTGTGCCGGATAGTGTGTGGGATGAATACCATATAGACCAGAAAATCAATGACCGTGGCATTATGCTTGATATGGATGTTGTAAAAAACGCAATCAGATTTGATGCTTTCAGCAAAGCAAGACTTATAGGAACATTGAAAGATAAGACAGAACTTGAGAACCCTAATTCTGTGGTACAGATGAAGGACTGGCTCTCATCAAAGGGTATCGAAACAGACTCCCTTGATAAGAAAGCCATTGTGGATTTACTAAAAACTGTACCGTCCGATGTTGCAGACGTACTTAAACTCCGTCAGCAATTAGCAAAGTCATCGGTTAAGAAATACCAGGCAATGGAAGGTTCAGTATGTGCCGATGGTCGTGCTAGAGGAATGTTCCAGTTCTACGGTGCGAACAGGTCGGGAAGATGGGCAGGTCGCATTATCCAATTGCAGAACCTTCCACAGAACCATATGTCTGATTTGGAAGAAGCCCGTGACATCGTAAAGTCTGGAGATTATGAGTTTATGAATATCCTTTACGATGATGTTCCTGATGCTCTCTCCCAGCTTATCAGAACTGCATTTGTACCAAAGCCGGGATACAAATTCTGTGTAGCTGACTTCTCAGCCATTGAAGCGAGGGTCATTGCATTTTTAGCAAAGGAGAACTGGAGAATGGAAGTCTTCAGAAATAATGGAGATATCTACTGTGCGTCAGCCAGTGCAATGTTCCATGTTCCGGTAGAAAAGCATGGACAGAACGCTCATCTTCGCCAGAAGGGGAAGATAGCGGAATTAGCACTCGGCTATGGTGGATCCGTTGGAGCCCTTACAAGTATGGGGGCTTTGGATATGGGACTTACTGAAGAAGAGTTACAGCCTCTTGTAAATTCATGGAGGGCAGCCAATCCTAATATTGTCCAGTTATGGTGGGATGTTGATGATGCCGTAAAGATGGCGATTAAACAGAGAACTGCTACTGAAACACATGGCATCAAATTTATTTACCAAAGCGGTATGTTATTTATTGCATTACCATCCGGCAGAAGGCTTTGCTATATTAAACCTAAGATTGGCGAGAATAAGTTCGGTGGAGAATCCGTAACCTATGAAGGTGTTGGTACAAATAAGAAATGGGAACGCATCGAATCATACGGTCCCAAATTTGTGGAAAATATAGTTCAGGCAATTAGCCGTGATATCCTATGCTATGCCATGCGTACCCTCTCCTATTGTTTTATTGTTGGTCATGTACATGACGAACTCATCATTGAGGCTCCAATTGAGGCACCCCTTGATGCAATATGCGAACAGATGGGCAGAACCCCGAATTGGATTGAAGGACTACTCTTAAGGGCAGATGGATACGAAACACAATTTTATAAAAAGGACTAAAAATAACCGTAAGTGTAACCGTCAGAAATTTGACAGTACACTTACGGTTCATTTTATCGTTGTTGCAATTCTTTAAAAAGCACTTCTGCCATAGCAGTCATAATGTTCATATACTTTTGAGTGTCTGTAAACATTGATTTGTACGTTTCATTACTTTCCTTAAATGCTCTTCGTGCTGTATCCCCAAAAATTTTAGGGAAGATAGATTGCATAAACATTTGCTCTGTATCCTGCTTTGCAGATTTTGCAAGCTGTTTATCATCTTCAAGCATCTTCTGTAAATTACCAATAATAATACGGTCAGATTCCGTTATTTCTCCTGCATAAGCCTCGTTAAACTTTTCAATAATCTCATCAAACGGAGTCTTAACTTCCTTCATGCTACCCGTTTTCTTTTCCTTTGCGGGTTCATATTGTCCAGACGTATTTTTATCCAGTTCAATAGAACCAGAGAAAGTATGCTGTAATTTATAATACTCAAGACGCACCTTATTCCCTAAATCCCACTTGTCCTTCTTATCTGGGGGAAGCAGAGCCAACAAGTATCGGCATAGTGTAAATTCTTCATGCATCTCTCTATCAAAGGTACGGATAATTTGGCTGAGGTAATTATACCACCGTACAAACGAACGGACATTCCTTCGAAATTCATATCTTTGTTGTTCGTCCAGTTTATTATATTCTTCTGCCACTGGAAGCAACGCATTAGATATTTTAGCTTGGACAGCTTCACTCTTTTTATTTTTCGGGTCAATGTAAATAGCGGCTACTCTCTGAATATCTTCATCTCCATAAACTTTGAATTCACGAAGGGTTCTTTGCGTTTTGTATATTAAATCAACATTAACTTCTCCCTCCAGACTCGTTTCCGTATAGAATGGTTGGAATGCTTCTAAGATTTCTTCCTTTGTATTAACAAAATCCAAAATATAGGTATCATTTTTATCTGGGTGAGTACGATTCAATCTACTTAATGTCTGAACAGCTTTAATACTTTTTAATTTCTTATCTACAATCATTGTATGTAGAAGTGGCTCATCAAAACCTGTCTGATATTTTTCCGCAACTATAAGAACATCTCCCTGTTCATGGAATACTGCCTTTGTTTGAGCCTCCGATACATGATTACCTACCCTATCAATATTCATACCGCTTTCAGAGTATTCCGGGCTATTTGGGTCATCCGGATCTTTTACAATTCCAGAAAAAGCAATCATCACTTCAAGGTCTTGATATTCTTTTTCTTTTATATATTTCTGCACTTCATGAAAATATCTAACCGCTGCAAGTCTCGATGATGTGACCACCATCATCTTTCCCTTTCCGTTTATAGCTTTACTTGTCACTTCTCGGAATGTCTCAACAATAATCGCAGACTTCTGTTGGATATTATACGGATGCAGTTCTGCATATCTTCTAATTAATTTTGCAGCCTGCGACTGCGGAACATCAGGGTTTTCTTCCGTATTATTGACAATTTTATAACAGGTCTTATAAGTAGTATAGTTGGCAAGTACATCCATAATAAAACCTTCTTCTATTGCCTGCCTCATGCTATAAACATGAAATGGATGATATGTTCCGTCAGCCCATTCTTCTCCAAACATTTCAAAGGTTGTCTCTTTCGGAGTAGCTGTAAATGCAAAAAAACTCAAATTCTTATGCCTTCCTGCTGTAACCATCTCTCGAACAAATCTGTCAGCCTTATCGTCATAATCATCTACTTCATCACCTTCAAATTCTGAGGTACCAACAATATCTTTAAATTCCCTTTCATCTTCTTCAGTCATTTCGGGATGAAGTTCTTTATACTCAGCAAGTGCTTCTGAAACATCTGCAAGTCCTGCCTTAAGTTTTAATGCACTTTGACCTGTCTGACTAGAGTGTGCCTCATCTACGATAATAGCATAGTTTTTTCCCGTAGTATTACCAATCAACTCATAGATTACAGGGAACTTCTGCAAGGTTGAAATAATAATTCTTTTTCCATCTTCGATTGCATTTAAAAGGTCTTTTGACCTTTTTCTATCATCAATACAAACAACACTTCCCAACGTATGGTCAAATCCAGCAATAGTAGCCTGTAACTGTGAATCAAGAACTTTTCTATCAGTTACAATTATAACTGAATTGAAGACAGGCTGATTGTCCCTATGAAGACTTGCTAATCTGTACGACAACCATGCAATACTATTGGATTTACCAGACCCGGCACTATGCTGTATAAGATAACTCTCTCCTGGTCCCTTCTCCTCAACATCCTTAATTATTTTTCTTACAACATCTAACTGATGGTAACGAGGAAAGATAATTGCTTCTTTAGTTGTTAATGTCTGTGTACCATCAAGATTCTTCTTAACCTCTTTAGTCTTCTGGTAACTAATGAATTTCTGAAGAATATCCATCAACTTATCTTTCTGCCATATTTCTTCCCATAGATATGAAACTACATATCTTCCGTCCTCTGTAGGCGGGTTACCTGCACCTCCATCATTTCCGGCACCATTTGACCCTTGGTTGAACGGCAAAAATCTTGTATTGTATCCATCAAGTTTTGTGGTCATCATTGCCTTATACAAATCAACAGCAAAGAATACCAACACACGATGATTAAATGAAAAAGCTGCCTCTCTTTTATCACGATTGGTCATCCATTGCTCCATTGCATTATCAATGCTCTGACCTGTAAGCTGATTTTTTAGTTCAATAGCCACAAGTGGAATACCATTGATGGCAAGCATCATGTCAACACTATTACTATTCGAAGTGCTGTAATGCCATTGGCGAACACACTGACATATATTCTGTGCGTATCTTGTATTTGCAAGCTGATTTAACTCTGATTCTGGTTTAAAGTAGCAAACCTTGAATTCCAAACCACGGTGCTTAAATCCATGGCGAAGAACATTAACCATACCATCCATCTGCACAGCATTCTCAAAAGCCTGCAAGAACTTCATCTTTGGATCCACACCATCTTTGCATCTTTTTACAAATTGAGTCCAAGCCAATTGCTGTGTGTTTTCAACAAATCTGCAAAGAGTGTCAATGTCAACTGCATCAGCATTTCTGAATCCCTGGTCAGATGCTTTAGTCCATCCACCTTCAGATGATATAAGATATTCTTCTATTTTACTTTCGAATAACTTTTCATTTTCTTCCAAGGATTACACCACCTTTCTCTTTCCAGTAATTACCTCATAGATAAGCGACTTTTTATATTTTTCCATTTCTTGTACTATTAAATCTTTTTCTTGAATTAATTTATCAATCTCTGTTATCTTCTCAACAACATATTTAACTATATCATTCTGCTCGTTTTCTTTAGGAATAGCACAATAAATTGAAAATAAATCTTTTGTATATAATCTAGTAAGTCCTTCTCCGACACCCGATGACTTCTTTTTAAACTCACCTATATACTGAGGCGTTTTAAATAACAACTCTAGAAACTTCATATTTGCTCTTCCAGTTGAATAATAAACTGCATAATCGGGACTTACCAACCCTTCATACTCCGAAACAGCAAACACACCTAAATGCGCCTTTAATTTGTTAAACACCAAATCACCTTTATGGACAATTTTAGCACCCACAAAGGATGAAGCCATATTCGGAATACTATCCATTTCCTTTGTAGGAATCAAACCGTATTTCTGGCTCATTGATAAAGGTTCTTCTGTTCCGTCTATAGAGCGTTCTTTTCTTTCATCTAACAACCATTTAATTTTTATTTCATCCCAATGGACGGGTCTTTCACCAATCCAACGATAACTAGAAACTTCCATTTTCGCATCATCACAAATTCCTCTTGTTACAGCTTGAGTGATTACAGCTTGGCGAAGTTTCTTATATTCAGCTATTGACGATTTTGTTTCACTGATAACACAATCCATTTCATGACATTTTTTATCAAGATAATCGGCTATCAATTCTTGCACTCTTTTATCTTTAGGATAAACAAATTTTAATGTTCTTAAGGTTGAAACGCTGACACCTCCAATTAATCCAGAAAGATTCTTAGAAAACTCTTCCTCGAAATTAGGAGAGCATAAAAAGTAAAACAAAAATCTGCCATCTATCTCCTTGGGCGAAAAGCAACAAAGCTTATTAACAAAGGCAACCTTTCTATCTAACAAAGTTTTCTTTTTGCCCGCACTTCCACCCTCGATACACATCAATGTACTTTGGGCATCTGCCGTCTTAAAGCTAGAATCACTATTTTTAATATACAATCCGTTCTCATAATTTGCTGTATATATAACTGCCTCGATATCCTTTGTTGCGATATATGGGATTGCATCTTCTGAATCCATATACTTTTTCTTATCATCATCCTTTATGCTGTTACCCGTATATAAATCTGCAACATCCTTTATTCGACATACAATCCAATCGTCTGGAATTTCTCCAATCCAAGGTATCTTACTATCCTTCATTATCTAACCTCCTTTAGCAGACCAGCTAATGAACTTGATATTCTCTCCTCTAACAGACTAATTCTTTCCAAAATAGTTTCTGCAGGTTCAACTGGAGTGTATTCATAAAAGAACTGTTTCATATTAATCTCATAGCCAACAGTATTCTTTTTCTCATCTACCCAAGCCTCTGAATTAAATGGAAGAACTTCATTCTTCATATAATCTGATATTTCTTCAGTTAGACTCACTTTTTCAACATCTCGTAAACTAGTATCAGCTACCTTCTTACCTTTTTTCAGAATAACCGCTCCATTTTCATCTCTTTGTGGCGTTTCCACGGTTATCTTTGTATATCCTAAACTTACTCCTTGTACAACTGATGCTTTACACAGAACCTCCTCACCTGACTCAAGCGTGTCCGAATAACTGCCATCTGCATATTCACCATATGCCTTTACAATTAAATTTCTACATTTCTCTGTAATATCTTTTCTTTTATTTCCGATTGGCTTAAATCTGGATTCGCCACACATACTAGCATCAATCAACAAGATATTTCCTGGGTTTCTAAGTGGCTTTTCTTTGTCAATTATCCAAATATAGGTCGCAATTCCTGTATTGTAAAAACTATCATTTGGCAACTGCACAATAGCATCTAGCCAATCATTCTCTATAATATATTTACGAATTTCGCTTGGGCCAGACCCAGCATCTCCGGTCGAAAGCGAAGAACCATTTTGGATAATCGCCATCTTACCCTTACCCGGTTTTAATTTCTTAATACCATTTAACATAAACAACATTTGACCATCACTCTTTGACGGTAAACCCGGCGCAAATCTTCCAGCCTCTCCCTTTTTATACTCCATCTCAACAACTGGAGCTTCTCTCTTCCAATCAATACCGAAAGGAGGATTTGAAATTACAAAATCAAACTCAAACCCTGTAAATTGGTCTTCTGAAAGAGTATCACCAAACTTCATATTGTCTGGGTCACCGCCATGAATGATAGTATCGGCCATAGCAATACCCATTGTAAACGGATTAATCTCCTGCCCAAAAGTAGTGACATTAGCTTTTGCATCCAGTTGCTTAAGTCTTTCTTCCATGCAAGTAAGCATCTGACTTGTACCCATAGTCATATCATATACAGTACAATGCATTCCATCATCATCCATATCAAGGTCATAATTTGTAACCAGCAAATCACACATCAAATAAATAATATCTCGACTTGTAAAATGGGCTCCTGCTTCCTGATCAAAAGACTCCGAAAATCTTTGTACTAGGTTTTCAAAAATGTAACCCATATCAACAGATGAATATTTACTCATATCCATATTTTTCGCATTGAAATCTGATACAATCTGATATAGAACCTTAGCTTCATTCATACGGTCAATCTGTCCATAGAATCCCATACGAGATAAAATATCTTTTACATTGTCCGAAAATCCATTTACATATACCAAAAAATTCTCGGCTATATTTTCTGGCTCTGCAATCAATAGGTCAAAATTATATTTACTAGTATTATAAAATTGGTATCCGGCAGCCTCTTTCAAAAACTCTGCAGCCATAGGACCAAAGTCCTTATACTGCTCATATGCCTCTTCTACTTCTTCACGCCTTGTTTTCTCATGTCCTTCTTTTTTTGTCTCAAGACAATCATGAAATCTCTTAATTACACACATTGGCAAAATTACTAATCCATATTCATGTGGGCCATATGCACCAAATAAAGAATTAGCTGCGTTCCATATAAGGTTTGCATTTTCCTGTGCCCTTCTTGTTACCTCATTAATCTTATCTTCGCTTACGCTCATGTTTCTTTAAACCTCCTTCGGTTATCATATCATCTAATATGTCCAATAAATCGTCCACCGGGATACCATGCCACGGTGTTTTATTATCAAATTCCTTAAAATCCGAGTACAGCAACCTTGCCCTGAAAACATCATCCGTGCATTGTGCAAAATACTGTTCGATTTTTTCATTTAACTCATAAAGTTTTTCGTATCGGCTGCCTGATATATCATTTCTTCTTTTATAATAATTTACAATCTCTGACCAATATGAATCCAAGTAAAAAAGAGTCATGGCAAATGTTGTTCTGTCATCTTCTGACAAATCTTCCATCCACGGTTTGACTTCAAAAATATCTCTGTGGTCTTGCAATAAAGTATATAATTCTGCGTATTTCTGAAACGCAGACCATAAAACCCTATCTTTTCTTCTTATGCTATATACTTTAGCTGCATCTTCCTCTACAAGGTCAGCACCTTTACTTCGAAGATTTCGCCTAACTTCTTTTGAATAATTTTTTGCCCTTTCAAATACACAAGCATCATATTCATCAAGTAGAATCTGCTTGATGGCATCTGTATCCACCAATATCTTATCCGGCTTTACAACTTCTTTTAATGCTTCATACACAACCGGGTTACCATCAATTATAACGGCTGCCAAATATTCAGGCTCAATCTTACTAAAGAACTCTTTTATTGCTGATGCACTTATATAAGGAAAAACTTCTATGACAGCAAGCGTTCTGTTGTCCAGCTCGCATATGACGGTGTATGATTTATGATAGGCTTCATAGGTATAGATGAGAATGCCTTGTGGTGTAACAAACTTCCTCGCATCATCTTTATCCCTTACCCATCTCTTCACGAGTTTAGACATTGCAGGTTTGCTTATTAAATCTTCTTTACGACCATCAACAATATAATCGGCCATATCCTCTCTTGTCTTATCAATCGATTCATACATAAGATGACGGAGAACTTCATCCTCATACCTTTTAGTCGTTTTAGAATTTTCTTTTACAAACTCGACAGGCTTTTGAAATACAGCACCACACTCTGGATCCAGACATCTGTATTTATAAAAGTAATAATGCAGCCTAGCAAATTGTTTAAAGCCATCTACTGAAACCACATCTATCAATGTCCTATTAAACCGACCATGATTCTCAACGGGGCCTCCACACTCTGCACAAGTCGGCATGGAAGTCTCTGGACTCATGGCTTTTATATCATGTTCATCTCCACCGATAGCAGTTAATCCCGGCATATCCAAAAGCTCTGTTAATGCCTTATCTTTCTTTTTTAATTTACGAGGTTTAGCCATATCTACCTCCAATGCACCCACTATCGTTACATTTTACAGTATAGCACATCAGCCTCAATTTTCACACCACCAAGTTAACATTTTTTCTAATGAATGTATCACCAACTTCCATTTTACCCACCACTAAGTTAACAAACAGAAAAATGGTGGATATTATTTTTCAAATACCCACCACTAAGTTAACATTCTAAAATATAAGCTCCATTGTAAATGCCGATGTATATGGTAGAATGAGGGTACCGAAAGGGATACAGAAGAAAGTACATCTTCTTCTCCCCCATTATTACATTAGCATTTTAGATGTACCATAAACAGGACTCATAACAAAGGAAAGGAGAAATTGCCTATGGAGTACACCCCTATGAAGGATTTAAACAAGCATCGCACTTGCGACCGCAGTGCTGATAAGAAAGTAGTCACCATAGTAAGAGGTGACTGCAAAACAATTATTACTGCCAATCCAGACGGAACTCTTAATGTAGAGTTTGAAATGATTGCAGCCTAAAACTTAATCTCAAGCTGGTATATCCGCCTGAACGCTTTGACGGCCGTGCGGGACCCTATTATGTCCTAGCCTCACTAGGATTACGGGTTCTTCATAGCCGTCTTTTTTTAATTAAACGGCAAATCATTCTCTGGGAATATTGTGAAATTACTTTCTTCCATAATTTTCACATTCCCCTCACGAATATCTTTTGCCAGTTTACTAATGGTTTCATTGGAATTTTGCTCCGGCATATTCTGCTTGTAAATTGTGTCAACCTTTTCACTCCATTGAAGAAGAGGCGTGTTTGAAAAGGCTTTATATGTTTTATCCTTCCACAGACCAGCAATATCAGCATTATCTCCGGACAATTTATCCATACCTTCCAAAAGGAACAGAAGGATTTTATCTTGTACCAATAGCATACCAGGATCAGATTCATTTCCATAGCTGTTATAGTCATAACCCATCTGTATTGTTCCATTCTCATACAGTTTGTCAATAACAGCCATCACATCAGAATATGTAAGGTTGCTCACATCAAGATTAGATGTATGTTCTTTCTGTTCAGACAAGCCAAGGAGCCAATCTACAGAAACATGATATGCCTTTGCAATTTCTATCAAAGTTGCTGCTGAAGGTGGTGTACCTTTTAGCATTTTGCTGACATTCGCCTGTGACATTTTAATCTTTTTACCGAATGCATCCTGAGTGTCATTACCTTTCAACTCCAAAATGCGTTCAAGTGTTACATCCGCAGTGTTATCACTCATAGCATAACCTCATTCATATTTCAATATTTTTATTCGTTTGATTATACAAATATTCTAACACGAATATTTCAAAGTGTACAGCACTATTTTTAAGTACTTTCAGAATGCCAAATATATGAATAAGTCGTTGGATTATGCTATTACAGCTCCCTTACACTTATATCATAGGAATTTAATTCTTTTATTTACATGTCCTGGAGCAAGACATTAAACTGCGCCACCCTCAAAGCTAACTAGGAGTCATGACCCAAAACCAATATGGTTACCTGCGAGGGCAATTGAATATAGAACCGCTGGCTTTATTGGTTGTCAGCTTAACCAACACATAGGGCGAAGTCCTTGTATTGGCTGAGTTTTTGCACCCTTTTTTAGGTCAGCTTGCCATAGGACTTCTCCCGGAAAGAGAGAAAAATTATGGCAAAAACAGTCAATGTACAGACAAAAACAGTTACTTCAGTAACATCAGCAACTATTAACAACAACACGGCTAAACTTCCGGCAGACGGTATTCCTGCAAAAGCAAATCAGGTATTATGTCCTGCAGTATTTAGCATTAACGAGTGGCCTTCTCTCGATACTATTATCAGAGAAAACCTCGAACAGTTCACATGCTGTGGACAGACTTTCTACATTGGATATGTCGCAACTGATATTCCAAATGGTCAGACAGCCGCCGAAGTCTACAACACTTGCAACAAGGAGAAGAATAAATTCATCAACGAATATCTTAAGCCTTACCGTAAGGGCAGATGCGTTAGAGGATACGAAATTGATGGTACTCCTATTCTTTGCTGGGAAAAGAGATGTAAGGGATGTACTGGATGCGACAAAAACGGTATTCCTTATGAACGTTTCAATCCACAGCACCCTTTCACAGAAGTTTCTTTTGAGGCTCATGTAGAAGAAACTGGAGTAGATTTTGCGGACAAGCCTACCGTTTTCTATGGGGATGAAGAAGAATCTCCCTACGCAAATGACGAAGAAAGACTTGTTGCTCTTCTCCATCATCTCGAAGAAAACTATCCTCGTCATTACAAAGCCTTTTTAATGATTAAGGAACAGAAATCTGCAGAAGAGATTTGCGAAGCTCTCGGTTTCGCTTCTGGCAGCAAACGTGTTTATTCCATTATGGATGAAACAATGCATATCTGTTACAAGTTCTTCGGGAGTGGTGTTTTATCTACAAAAGCTATTCTTGACCACAAGAGACGTGCTAAAGAAGCTAAAAAGAATCTTCTCTTCTAAATCAAAATAACCGTAGACCAATTTGCAGGTGCTGGTGGATTACCATCAGC
>OMNP01000807.1_pt1 | contig 11538 bp, 7 predicted proteins | sample 1673811 | NCBI WGS metagenome assembly OMNP01 (sample SAMEA103958127, study PRJEB25191) | human gut metagenome | biome: human-associated habitat [ENVO:00009003]; feature: intestine environment [ENVO:2100002]; material: feces | place: Germany | collected 2013/2015
AAAATATTATCCATATTTCAACATAAGTATATTATATCACAAATTTTTTAAAAGGTATTTATTTTTTGTAAAAATAGCAATATAATTACAGAGTATAAATGTGTTTAATTTGGGAGTGTTTTAATAGATGGATAGAGAAGCTTTAAAGAATGTTAAAAATATACATTTTGTTGGAATTGGTGGATCGGGTATGTGCCCATTGGCAGAAATTTTGCTTTCTAAGGGCTACCACATAACCGGCTCTGACTGTAACGAGTCGGATACACTTGACAGAATAAAAAGCTATGGCATTACCGTGCATATGGGACATAAGCCTGAAAATATAGAGGGTGCCGAGCTTGTAGTGTATACAGCCGCCGTTAAGCAAGACAACCCTGAACTTGTAGCGGCAAGGGAAAAGGGCATAAAAACTGTTGAGCGTAGTGAAATGCTGGGCTTTGTTTCTGACCATTATAAAGAAAGCATAGCAATTTCGGGTACACATGGTAAAACCACAACTACGGCAATGCTTACACAGGTGCTTATGGGCTGTAAAATGGATCCGTCGGCAATAATAGGCGGCAAACTGCCGTTTATAGGCGGCAACAGCGTAGTTGGCAAGTCTGACATTATTGTTTGCGAGGCCTGCGAGTATGTTAATACATTTTTACAAATGCACCCTGCAATTTCTGTTATCTTAAATGTAGACGCAGACCATTTGGATTTCTTTAAAAATCTTGACAATATTAAAAAATCCTTTAACCAATTTGCAAAGCAAACCAGCCAACTGTTGGTAATTAACGGCGACGATAAAAACAGCGTTGAGTGTACTGCCGATGTTAATTTAAAGAAGCTGTTTTATGGCTTTGATTCCAAAAATGATTATTATGCCGCAAACTACCAAAAAGGGGAGGGCGTAAGCCAAAGCTTTGACCTTATGTCTGACGGTAAGCTAATTACAAAAATTACACTTAATGTTCCGGGTAAGCACAATGTGCTTAATGCGTTGGCGGCTATTACCGTTGCACTTTATTTAGGTGCCGAGCCTGAAAACATTGCTAAAAGCATTGCCGAATTTTCAGGTGTGCACAGACGCTTTGAGGTTTTGGGAAATGTAAACGGCATTACAGTTGCCGACGACTTTGCCCACCATCCAACAGAGCTTACAGCTACACTTAACTCTGCAATGTCAATGGGCTTTAGAAAGGTATGGGGCGTTTTCCAGCCGCATACATTCTCAAGAACATATATGCTGCTTGATGATTTCGCAAAGGCTCTGTCAATTCCGGATGAGATTATTATTTCTGAAATTTTGCCTGTAAGAGAAACAAACACCTACAATATTTATGCCGAGGATTTATGTGCTAAAATAGAGGGCAGTGTTTACAGAAAGACCTTTGATGAAATTTCAGACTATGTATGCAGTCACGCACAACCGGGGGATTTAATCCTGACAATGGGCGGCGGAAATGTTTATATGTGTGCAAACAAAATATTTGCACAGCTGCAGGGTAAAAATAAGTAATTAAAAACACTGTAGATTTGTATATAGCAGTGTTTGCTGAAGAAAAATTATTTGTATTTTTATGCTAGCAAAATAAAAAACGGGAGCATCTGCGTTGGTGCTCCCAATTTTTATGCTTATTTATAAAATTGCTTTAATTCATTACCGCTGTACATATTCTGCTTGTTATTTGATGCCTGCAAATATTTGTTAAAGCTCTTGTACGATAAAAACAGCAGCCGCTTTTGTTGGGCAGCTGCTGTTTTTTGTGAAATTAGGTTTTAATTTATAACCATAGTATTATTTAATTTTGTAATTCAGCAGCATGGCCTTGTCCGCCTTGCTTACCCTTAAGCTTTCCCGACATTTTTGTATTGCCTTATTCTGTACTGCAGGCTGTAGGGAATACCGCTTAAAAAGTGCCATGGTTTGTTGAGGAAATTTTACATAGCAAACGCTTAAAGCCCAAGCTACAGCCATTTGAATATAATATTCACTGCGTGTTATTTGCTCCAAGCTATGCAAAGTGGAGTCAATATAATCATCTGTTATAAATTTTTGCATAAGCATAACAACACCAAAGCGTACATAAAATTCATTTTCGCTGTGCAGGTATGGCTCAATAAAATCTCTAAAATTTTCAAGCCGGTTTTTGGGAGGCTTTATTCCTCCGCAAAATGTGTCGCAAACTGCCCAGTTGTTTATTTTAGGTACAAAGTCCTTTATATATTCCAGCTTTTTATTCCAAGAGCATTTAAGATAGCCTATAACAATACCCTCAAGCATTGCTTCCTCGTAATACTCATTGCCTGCCAGCGTTAAATAATCGTCTATGCTGTCACAGCTGTTAAGCAGTTCTTTTGCAAGCCTGCGCAGCTTAGGAACGGATACTCCGAGTACATTGTCTGTACCGGGAAGTAAGCCGCTGTGAAATTTCTGATATTTTGTGTCGGCTAATTCTTTTAGCTGCTGTAACAACTCGCTGTAGTTTTCCTGTGTGTACATTTTTATACCTGATAATGCTTTGTGATGCTGTCAGCCAAGCACCTTTTTAGCAATGTCTACGCTTTCCTTTGCGTCTTTACTGTAGTAGTCGGCACCGATTTTTTCGGCATAGTCGGGTGTTAATACAGCTCCTCCTACCATAACAGTACAGTCGCAGTTTTTCCTTAGGAGTGCTATTGTTTCCTCCATTGACTTTAAGGTTGTTGTCATTAATGCAGACAAGCCCACCAGCTTAACATTATTATCAACGGTTGCTTTTACAACCTCCTCATAATCTACATCTTTTCCCAGGTCGATTACAGTGTAGCCGTAATTTTCCAAAAGCACCTTAACTATATTTTTACCAATGTCATGAACATCGCCTTTAACTGTGGCTAAAACAATTTTACCCTTGCTTACAGGGGCAGAGTCCTCGCTTATAAGCTTCTTCTTTATAACATCAAAGCAGGCCTGAGCTACGGTGGCAGACTGTATCAGCTGTGGTAAAAAGATTTTTCCCGTTTCAAAGTCTGCACCGGCCTTGTCAAGTGTAGGGATAAGATAATCGTTAATAATGTCCATAGGGGAGTGGCTTTCAAGCAGCTTTTCGGTTACCTGTGCACCCTCCGCTTTTAAACCGTTTTCTATGGCATAATTTAAGGATATTTCTTTCTTTTCAGATTGGGGCTTTTTGGTGTCAACATTGTTGTATGCCTGAATGAATTCTACGGAGTTTTTATCTATATTTGCAAGCAGTCTGTATGCACGCACCGCACCGGTCATAGCGTCTATGTTAGGGTTGATAATAGGCAGGTCAAGCCCCTTTTGCAGTGCCATAGTAAGAAAAGTAGAGGTAACAAGCTCTCTGTTTGGCAGACCAAAGGATATGTTAGACACACCTAAAACCGTTTTTACACCCAATTCTTTTTTTACTCTTTCAAGGGCGTTTAGGGTTTCAAGCACACCCTCCTGTTCTGCAGATGCGGTCAGTGTTAAGCAGTCTATATAAATATCGCTGTTTTTTATACCAAGTGCGTTGGCACGCTTTACTATTTTTTCTGCAATGGCAAAACGCCCCTCTGCCGTTTTTGGTATACCGTCTTTGTCAAGAGTAAGTCCAACTACGGCGGCACCGTATTTTTTTACAAGAGGCAGTACGGCTTCAAGGGATTTTTCTTCGCCGTTTACAGAGTTTACTATCGGCTTGCCGCTGTAAACTCGCAGGGCACTTTCAAGTACCTGCGGAATGGTCGAATCTATTTGCAGTGGAACATCAACAACGCCTTGTAGCCCTTTAATAGCTCTTATCATCATTTGCTCTTCGTCAATTTCAGGCAAGCCTACATTAACATCTAAAATCTCGGCGCCGGCATTAATTTGTTCAATACCCTGTGTCAGAATATAGTCAAGGTTGTTATTACGCAAGGCCTCTTTAAACAGCTTTTTGCCTGTTGGATTAATTCTTTCGCCTATTATTCTGGGCTGGTTTATTACCACTGTACGGCTTGGCGAACAAACAGCAGACGGTACAGCTGTACTGCGTTTATAAGGCTTTGCATTTTTTAGTGCTGTGCTTAGCTGCCTAATATACTCCGGTGTAGTACCACAGCAGCCGCCTAAAATTGTTGCACCTAACGGCACAATGCCGTTTGCCATATCGGCGGCAAATTCCTCGGGCGGCAGGTCGTATTTTCCTGTAGCAGGGTCGGGAAGACCGGCGTTTGGTTTAACTATAATAGGCAAGGTTGTCCATTTTGCAAGCTCTTCTACAACGCCACGCAGCTGTACAGGCCCTAATGAGCAGTTTACACCCAATGCATCTACACCTAATCCCTCAAGCGTAAGTGCCATAGAACTTACGCTGCAGCCTGTAAAGGTACGCATATTTTCTTCAAAGGTCATAGTGCAGACAATAGGCTTGCTGCTGTTTTCCTTTGCGGCTAAAACGCCGGCTTTCAGCTCGGCAAGGTCAGTCATAGTTTCAAAAACTATAAGGTCGGCATCTGCACCGGCAAGAATAACCTCTTTGTATATTTCGTATGCTTCGTCAAAGGACATACTTCCCGTTGGCTCCATCAGCTGTCCGATAGGACCAATATCCAGTGCCGCCAATGCACCCGTACCGTCTGTTGCCTCTTTTGCAACCTTTACCGAAGCCTTAACAACCTCTTCAACGGTATAGCCGCTTTCGGCAAGCTTGTAGCTGTTGGCACCAAAGGTGTTGCTGTAAACAACCATTGAGCCTGCGTCAATGTATGACTTGTGAATATCCCGTACAATTTCAGGGTGAGTAATGCTTAAAATCTCGGGGCATTCTCCGGTTTTAAGCCCCTTTGCCTGAAGCTGTGTGCCCATTGCACCATCAAAAATTATAAAATCCTTTTCCTTAATTAGCTTATTGAACACAATGGTTTCCTACCTTTCTATATTGGCAAGTGCTTCTCAGATTACAGCATAAGCACCCACGCTTTGCCGGGGCTACCGGAGTGTGCGAAAGCCCTATTATAGCCGTAACAGATTTAATAGGGGTAAGCGTCATACTGTCTGCAGTACACAGTCCTATTTTTCTGGGAGCGTCAAGTATTGTTAAAATTTCCTTTTGTATGTTAATAGGTAAATCGCCATAGCCCGGGCTGTAACGCCATGTTTTATAGCAGGAGGAGTCAAGTGCAGAATATATTTCCTCCTCTGCTTTGTTGCAAAGCTGTTCAATTGCAACACTGGACAGACTGTTAATTACTATAGCCTTTGACATATCCTGTAATTGTGCGGTGCGAATTAAATTATCTATATTCCCCGAAAGCGTAGCACACATAAGCACAATGCCATAACAGCCGTTTAAGTGGCGTTCTATGTCCTTGCCTGTAAGGAGCAGATTGGTGTTAAGCACCTGAATGCCCATGTCTGTTTTTTCAATATCGAAAATTCCGTAGCGGTATCGTGGTATACTGTTTTTAATAACAAGCTGCTCGCACTGCGGCAGCATAGCAAGGGTGTTAGCGTCTGCCTTACCCTTTTTAACCCCCATATACCGCAAGGCCTCGTCATAATCAAGTTCACCTAATGTTATCAAGTAAATCACCTCATGTGCTCACTTTCGCCAGAAAGTGAGTGCGGGAAAAATTTTAGAATAAAATTTTTCTAAAAATCAAGTCAAATGCATGTGCTCACTTTCGTCAGAAAGTGAGTGCGTTGTGTGCTTATTTTTTCAAAATAAGTGCTAAAGAAATTTTTGCAGAAAATTTTTCCCAGAACTAAGTCAGATATAATATGTGCTTATTTTTTCAAAATAAGTGCAAAAGAAATTTTAAAATAAAAACTTCCCTCAATATCACCCAAATTTAAAATAAGATTGCCTAAAATCAAAGCAAGGATTTAATGTTTTCTGCAATTTTTGTTGCAACATATGGATTGTTCATTGTGTAAAGATGAATACCCTCTACACCGTTTGCTATTAAATCAACAATTTGGTCAACTGCATAGGCAATGCCGGCATCACGCATAGCTTCCGGATTAGAGCCGTATTTCTGCATCATCATAGAAAATTTTCTGGGAAGTGACGCACCGCACATATCTACCATTCTTAAAATTTGCTTACTGCTGGTAACAGGCATAATTCCGGCCTCTATAGGAACATTTATTCCGGCAATTCTTGTCTTTTCAACAAATCTATAAAATACGCTGTTGTCAAAAAACAGCTGTGAAATCAAAAATTCTGCACCGGCATCAACCTTTTTCTTTAGGTTAAGTATGTCCTGTATTTCGTTTTCCGATTCCATATGTACCTCAGGATAGCAGGCACCGCTTACACCCATTTCAGGATATTTGCTTTTTATATATGATACTAAATCGCTTGCGTAGGTAAAATCCTTTTTCGGAGTTAAATCAGGGTTTTTGTCGCCTCTAAGAGCCAAAATATTTTCAACGCCTACTGCCTTAAAATCTGCTATTGCCTTGTCTATGTCGTTCTTATCATTTGTAAGGCAGGTTAGATGCGCTACAGGCTCCACATGATGAGTGCTTTTTATAATTGACGCTATCTTACAGCTGTGCTCGGTATTGCCTCTACCGCCTGCACTGTAGGTAACACTTATATAGTCGGGGTTAATATTTGTTAGCTTGTCTAAGGTTTCATATACAATATCAATACTGTCTGTGAATTTTTTAGGAGGGAAAACCTCCAGTGAAAAAACAGTTTTGTTTTGCTTGAATTTATTAATTACCTTCATCGCAATTCTCCTTAAGGTGAAAATAATGGGGACGATACGGTTAATCGTCCCCTAAATAGTCTGTTAATGATGTATACTTACATATTTTCCGGCGGTTTATTAGGGTTGTTGTTCTGCATGTTTTCATAATTATCTGTTTCAGAAATAATTACGCCCTGCTCATTAATAGACAAGCCCGGACGGAGTGCATCCATTTCTGCAAGCACCCAGTTGAACTCGCCGCTGGTAACAATACATCCGCAGTAGTTGCACTGACCTGCACTTGAAATAGAGTCAAGCGGTGCACCGCAGTGTGGGCAAACATTGGCCTTGGTGCCGGTGCTTATATCGGTTTTAACGCCCTTCTTACGCATATATGTCATTAGATAATCAATATAGCAGTACTTGTCCTTGCTGCCCTTAATAACATTTCCTGTTCTTTCGTCAACAATATAGTCAATTATGCGTGTTGACATATAAACTGTAAGATATTCGTATTGATTATCCCGCCTGTATAAATGCAGATAAGCGTCGCTTATATTAATATTTTCAATGTAATTAATGCGGTGTGTATTTATATATTCCTGCAGCTGAAGCTCGTGCTGTCTGAAAAGCTCTTCCTTTTCAAAAGGTCTTATCTTGCTCCAATCTCTGGCAGTCCATGCCTGCTGTAAAAGAATAAAGTTTTCTTTAGCCCATGAAACGAACCGTATGTCGCTGAATTGCGGGTCAATCTTATTAACAGCAAGCAAAATTTGTGCCTGATGATTTCCCGGCTTAGCTACACGCAAAGGCTGTGCAGGTCTGTTGTTTTGCTGTTGGCTTACGGATTTCTTTATAACATTCTTCAATATGAAAATTATGGCGAATATAAACACGATGGGCACCAAATCCATAATCAGTGAAAAAATCATTGAGGTACTCATAAGCTCGCTTGCATCATAGCTATAGCTTCTGCTTTTACTGTTGCTGTCATAACTGTCATAACTGTCATAGCTGTCGTAGCTGTCGTAGCTGTCGTAGCTGTCATAGCCTCCGTAGTCATAACCGGAGTCGTAGCTTCCGTAGTCGTTGTAGTTGCCTACATCCCACTTTTCGTTGTATGCCGAAGCATTAAGCGAAAATGCCGCCCCGAAAGCGACAAGCAGGCACATTACCGCCACTGTTAAGGCAGATGCTTTTTTATTCCTCATTAATATATATTCCCCTTTAAAATGTGGTTACTTAATCCGAATTATACCATATAATTTTTTTCATTTCAACGGTTACGCAGACAAAATACTGTATAAGTCTTTAGCTGCTGTTTACTCTTGCCTGTTGTCGGGTATATCTGCAAAAGAAGGTTTTATATACATTTTTGTCAATACGCTTTTTTGCTCGAATTTTAATACTAGCTGTTTGTCAATAATTTATATATAATTTGTACAAAATTGGTTTTTAATTTTTGCAAAAAAATCAATATAAAATATTTAGCCGCTATGATATAATTCTACCGATGATATATATAAGGAGGAGACTTAAATGTTTCTAAGCAAAAAGAAAAGAGGCACCAAAGCGGTAAGCATTATGCTTGTGGCAGCTATGATTTCTTCCGTTGCTGTAATAAGTGCTGTAAGCACCAGTGCGGCGTCGGAGAATACTCAGGCTGTATCAAGCAGCGATACTTACGGATTGAAGAGCAATATACAGGACGGTACAATTCTGCACTGCTTTAACTGGAAGTATAAGGATATTAAAGCGGAGCTTCCAAATATTGCAGCGGCAGGTTTTTCTTCTGTACAAACCTCACCGGCTCAGGTGGGTGCCGGCTCAGGCACCTGGTGGTGGCTGTACCAGCCGTTGGGCTTCTATGTTGGAAATAATGATTTAGGAACTAAGGCCGATTTGCAGTCACTGTGCGATGAAGCTGATAAATATGGAATAAAGGTTGTAGTAGATGTTGTGGCAAACCACCTGGCAGGTGATCATTCCAACATTCAGAATGATCTTAAGGACAGTCAGTATTGGCACCATACAGGCGGCGGCATTGATTACTTTAACCGTTGGCAAATACACCAGGGTGAAATAGGTATGCCTGACATTAACTCTGAAAACGAGTATGTACAGCAGTGCGTTCGTAAATATGTTGAAGAGCTAGCGGGTATGGGAGTAGACGGTATTCGCTGGGACGCTGCAAAGCATATTGGACTGCCAAGTGAAAACTGTAATTTCTGGCCGGCAGTTACACAGGGAACAGGCTTGTGGACATACGGAGAAATTCTTGATGACCCTGTAGCCTCTGATGGCAACCGAGACAATAGAGAATATGCCGAAAGCCTAATGAAGGAGTACACCAAGTACATCAGTGTTACAGACAGCGGCTACGGTGCAGATGTTAGAATGGCATTCAGAAGCGGCACGGTTACTAAAAGCGTCGGCAATTTCGCTGAGCGTGGAGTTTCCAAGGACAAGCTTGTTTATTGGGCAGAGAGCCACGATACTTATTCTAATGATAAAAGCGACGGCGAATGGGATTCCTCACAGTTTATAGATCAGAATAAAATTGACCGAGCTTATGCGGTTGTAGCAGCACAGAATAAGGCTACTTCATTGTATTTCTCAAGACCGTCTTCAAAATCTAAAAATGATATTAAAGCAGGTAAAAAGGGCAGCACACACTATACCAGCAAGGAAGTTGCAGAGGTTAATAGATTCCATAATGAAAACGCCGGCAAGGCTGACTACTACAAGGCATCAAACGGCTGTGCTGTAGTTACCCGTAAGGATGGCGGTGCCGTTATAGTTAAGGGCACCGGCAGTGGCAAGGTTTCTGTAGAAAACGGCGGTGGTTATGCAAAGCCGGGTACATATAAAGACCAGGTTTCAGGCAACACCTTTACAATTACAGCATCAACTATTTCCGGTGAAATAGGTTCTACAGGTATTGCAGTTATTTACGACGCTAAGCCTATTCCAAGCATTTCTGCTGCACCGGGCACTGAAAGCGATACATATACCTACAAGACAAATACACTTTCAGTTACACTTAATGCTTCAAATGTAAGCAACGCTAAGTATTCTCTGGACGGCGGCAGCGAGATTGCTTACACAGACGGTACAAAGATTACATTGGGCGAGGGCAAGCCTTTTGAAACATTACAAACTCTAAAATTAACAGCAACTGATACTGCATCGGGTAAAACACTCACAAAGACATATACGTTCTTAAAGTCGAACAAGGGTACTTCAATCTACTTTGACAACAGCTCATATAACTGGAGCAATATATATGCCTACATCTACAAAGACGATGGTGGCTCATCAAATGAGATTGCGGCTTGGCCGGGCGTACAGCTGACAAATAAATCAGCTGCGAACGGTTACTTTGTTTATGATTTACCTGAGGACTACGAGAACGCAAAGGTAATATGGTCTGACGGTTCAGGCTCAAGCTCAAACAGATACCCTGCGGATATGGAGCCGGGTTTGTCAATAGATGGTAAATCTCATTTGCTTACATCGGGAAATACTTGGAAAGAGTACAACGAGAGTGTAACACCAACTGAACCAACCACTCCTACAAGCCCAACTACACCGACTGCACCTCCTGTGAACTATAAATATGTTATAGGTGATGTAAGCGGAGACGGCGTTGTCACCCTGAAGGATGCATCACTTATTCAGAGGGCATTGCTTGGTAATCTTACACTTACCGAGAAGCAGCAAAAGGCGGCTGATATTGTCAACGACGGAAAAATTACCGTTGCAGATGTTGTTGCTGTACTAAGATATTTGGTTGGCTATGACAATGTTTACAAGATTGGTGAGGAAGTTACCGTCACTTCCGCAGACTGAGCAGCACTTATATAAAAGCCTGATACAGCAGTATACCTGTGTATAGGGCTTTTCGGATGTAACAGTAAATACTTAAGTGGTAGTTGGTTTGGTAACCAATTGCTGTAAAAAGTGATTTTTTACAGGCAACAGCATATGCTGTTGCCTGTGTTATGTATAGACTCACTTTAGTGAAAAGTGGTGTTTTTATATAGGCTCCCTTGAGTAAAGGAAGCGTTTGAAGAAGTGAGTTAATATAGGCTCCCTTGAGTAAAGGGAGCTGTCAGCGAAGCTGACTGAGGGATTGCTTAACAGCACCAATGCAGATAATAGCATATGGTTTTAAAGTAATTAACAATCCCTCAGTCACGGCAAAGCCGAGCCACCTCCTTGGCACAAGGGAGGCATTTTGAGTAAAGGGAGCTGTCAGCGAAGCTGACTGAGGGATTGCTTAACATTACCAATGCAGACAATAGCATATAGCTTAAAGTAATTGACAATCCCTCCGTCACGGCAAAGCCGAGCCACCTCCCTTTGCACAAGGGAGGCATTTTGAGTAAAGGGAGCTGTCAGCAAAGCTGACTGAGGGATTGCTTAACAGCACTGATTTAGAGAGAGGAGCAACAATAAATGAGAGAACCGACTATCAGAAAAGTAGAAAAAAGCGATATTCAGGCGTTGGCTGAAAAAGCCAACGAAATATGGCATGAGTATTTTATACCGATAATTGGTCTTGAACAGGTAGAATATATGATAGATAAATATCAATCTGTCAAGGGCCTGACACAGCAGATAAACGAGGGATATTCTTATTATTTTGTTTTAGCCGACCACGATATTGTGGGATATTTTGGAGTACAGCCCCAATGCGGCAGGCTGTTTCTAAGCAAGCTGTATTTAGAAAAGCAAAGCAGGGGAAAGGGCTATTCCAAAGAAATGCTGAAGTATATTATTAATATTGCAGTTGAACAGAAAAAGTCAAGCATATATCTTACGGTGAACAAATATAATAAGAATACTATAGATATATATAAGCATTTTGGTTTTAAA
>OMNP01000808.1_pt1 | contig 11534 bp, 9 predicted proteins | sample 1673811 | NCBI WGS metagenome assembly OMNP01 (sample SAMEA103958127, study PRJEB25191) | human gut metagenome | biome: human-associated habitat [ENVO:00009003]; feature: intestine environment [ENVO:2100002]; material: feces | place: Germany | collected 2013/2015
GGAAACAGCCAGCGGTCTGAACAGCTTCATCACATCCAGCGGCTCATGCTTCACCATCATCTTGTAGGCCATACCTGCCGCCATGACAAGCGAGAACAAGGCGGCCAGAGCCATGCACATCTGCAGTATCCACCAGAACGGCCCCTGCGAACCCGTAAACGTCGCGTCCGTGAGGAACTCGTTCGTTTGAAAAATCACATCGTCAATCTCCTCCTCAAGAAGATTGATACCGAAATCAGTGAGTATATTTCCGTCTGCCATTTGCCGTCTGTCTTTTTAGTTTCACCTGTTTACACTCTCTTCACCGTCACCTCCGGAACTGCCGCCCGACTGTGAGCCACGCACCGCGAGACGCGATTCGTTCCAGCGGCTCATGGCGTTTCTGACGACGCTGCTTTTGTCCAAGGTTCGGTCGGCGGTTGCGTTCAGCAATCCGTCCGTGGCCGTGGCGTTCTGTCTTCGGGCAAGGTAGCCGACCAGAATCTCGTTCTGCCGTACCACGTCTTCGTAGATCCGCAGGTATTCTTTCTTTCGTTGCGCATTGGGCATATAAGCGTCCTTCGTTGCGTCGATGGCACACTGGTACACATGATAGTATTCCGTCCACCGCTCCTTGTCGTCCGTCGTGCCCCCGGCAAGGAGAATCCGGTCTATGTTGCGCTGAAACCGCTCCATTTGAGCGTTTATCTTATCGCCCTCGGCCAGCCATGCGAGGTCAATCTGCCGGTCGGCCACGTTCAGCGCCTCGATTTCGGCACGTTTGACCAGAGCCGAGTCAATGGCTTCCGCTTCATCTGTCTGATTGTAGAGATTGACACCCGCCAGCGTGCGGAACGACAGTTTGTTCTTGCTTGCCGCCGACTTCTTGTACTTGTTATGCAGCAGCGTGTAGTAAAGTTCGGGCGACAGAGCGCCCGTACCGGTTTCCATGACCGTAATCTGGTTCTGTTTCGGCGAGTCATGGTTGTAAGTAACCGACTGCGCCTTGACACCGCTCGTTGCAACTGCTGCAACCGCCATGAGTAAGAGAGTTCTGTTCATATTAATTTCCGGTTATTCATTATTTTACAGTTATTTATATCGTATAGTCATACTTTGAGGGCCTGCTTCAAAGCCGTAAATATTGGTACTCATTCCTGACTCGTTTCTCTCCCTGCGAGAAATGCGTCTCGTCTTTTTCAATGCAAATACATTTTCTATGCGTATAGATACAGGCAATTGCGGTGCTCATGCTCCCCGATGCAAAATCAAGGACAGTATCTCCTTCCTTTGTGTATGTTCTTATCAGATACTGCAATAATGCAATCGGCTTTTGGTTGACATGAATCGTTTTGCCTTCCGATTCCGCTGTTTTGAAGTATATCACACTTCGTGGATACCTTGTCCCTTTGTTTTCATTTCTGAATGTAGGATTGGGGACATTGTTTATTCCTGTCCAATTGCTTCCTCTCTTCGTGCGATTCCCGTAAGGCTCACCTTCCTCCATGATGGGATAATAAGGGGTTCTACCTTTACCAAAGACACTTATTAGCTCATGTGCTTTTAGAGGTTGTTTTTTAGCGAGAAGAAAATTGCTTGCTTTTGACTTTTCCCAAACCCAGTCATATTTAAATTCCTCTAAATTACCGCAGCGTAGAAGGCTGCTGAACGGTTCGCTGCCAAATAAGACCGTAGGTGCATTTTCTTTCCTGACTCTCCTGATCTCTTTCCACATTTCCGGGAATGGTATTATTTTATCCCACTGTGAAGCTGTGATTCCAAAGGGGGGATCACATAAAACCAAGTCGATACTTGATTCCGGAAGAAAAGGCATTACTTCAAGACAGTCGGCTTTATATAACGTAATGTCTTTTGCAAAAACAATCTTTTCCATTGCATCAATCTAAATGTCTCTTTATCCCTTGGTTATAATCCCAATAGGCTTGTTCGTACTAAAAATTCTTTCTCTGTTTTTATTTCCCGATGTCGATGGCATGGAAGTCAAACTCCAACCTGTAGATAGTCTGTCTTCTTTCCCTTTCATCGTTCATTAATAATCCAGCCGTCCCGCTTTGCGCCATCGTCCGAAAGCTCCGTCGATAATCTCCTTGACCTTGGGACGGTAAATCTTCGCTTTCCAGTAACCGATACGCACCTGTATGTACCGCCATGTCTCGATATACGCCCGGTTCAGGTGTCGCTCGATGTCGTCCAGCGACGTGTTCACCGCTTCCAGTACCAGCAGCAGGTCGGAGGTCGAGCAGGCCGCCGCCCCGGTGGCATACAGCACAAGGTCGCTCACCGACTTGTAGAGCTGCTCCCCGTCATTGGTGATGTCCCGTATTGCCTTTTCGTTGATGGCCAGTATCACGGCATCGCCGGGGTCGATGCGTCCCCGTTTCACGATTCTCTCGTTGAAGTCCTCCAACAGTTTCTTGTAATCGCCGATACGGTCGCTGACCGCCGTATAAGTGCTTTTCACGTTCAGTACCGTCCGCAAGGACTGGTACATCACGTCGATGACATCGAAGGCACGGGTGTAGCGATCCAAGTCCACATTCAGTTCCTTGTACTCGCCGATCTCCTTGCGGCTGTATTCGTGCAGCAGCTTGTTGCTGTATTCCAGCGTACTGCGGGCCAGCAGCAGGCTCCGCTGTTTCTTGTGGTCGTTGATGTAGGCTTCCACTGACACGATGTCGAAGGTCCATTGCGCCTTGGCGATGCCGGGCAGGAGAACCAGCAGCACGACTGTCATCAGCAGGGCACGTTTCATGGCCGCACCTCCTTTCCGCTGTCTTTGCCGTTTCCGTTCCGCAGGTTTCGCGCATTCTCCACCCAACGTTCGTGGCATTCCTCCACGAGCGTCAGCCTGCGTCCCTCGTCCATGTCCAGTTCGGGCAGCACATCCTTCAGCACGTCGATGATGCTCCGCTTATAGTGCATCATCTTTTCCAGCGACACGAGGTCTGCATATATTTTTGTAATCCGGGAATCCACTTCCCGTGCGATTTCGAGCCGGTCGCTCGACCACAGCAGATGGTACACCTCCCCGGTCGGAGTCTCTTCCAATGGCGGGGTACGGGCGTATTCCGTCGTGATCTTGCACGAAGGGTGTTCCCGTGCAATCTCCGCAATACGGTCGTTCACCAGTTTCGTTTTCTCCGCGTCCGACAGGTTCGGGTCGAGTGTCAGCACGTCGGCTACATACGTGTCGGTATATTTCGTGGTCAGTTCCCAACTGATCTGCACGATGGCACGGTGTATCTTGATACCGAGGAAATATTTCGGTTTGCGGGCTATCGAGACCGTCGCCTTGAACGTGATGACCCCGTTGATGTTCGGCATGGTCGCCTTACGGACATAGGTGTAGCCGTTCCACGCCCCGCCGTCCTGCCATGACAGGCTGTAAGCCGTCTTACAGTCCTGCATGATGGCCGGTATGCGGTAATAGTCGTCCGTTGCCACATCGTTATCGCCCGCCGCCTCGGCTTTTGCGTCGGTGTATTCCCGTTGTTTCTTCTGCCATTCGGACAGCTCGCTTTTCAGGCGGTCTATCTGTGTTTTGTTCGCATTGTACTGCTGTCGGTACACCGCCGCATCTTCCACGCTCGCCTCGGCGATTTTTTTCAGCAGGTCGGCATTCTCATTCTCCAACGCATTGATTTGCGACTGAAGGGCGGCCACCTGGTTCTCCGCCTCCTGCAGCATGGCGTCCAACTCGGACAAGTCCAATTCGTTCTCCGTAACCGTGGTCTGCATGGCACACTCCTTTGAATGGGCGTTCAGGGATTTGCCGCACTTTCTGCACTTGTACTGCGTCGTGCCCTGACCAAGCGTAGCCCCGTCCGAGCAGGTTACGCTGATGGTCACGCTCTCGCAGCCCTGCAACTTCGCAGCGTCCGTCGCCTGATAGTAGTTCCGCGCATCGGATGCGATATAGTAAGTATAACCCTCCTCGTTGTCGTTGAACTCCAAGAGGCGGGCATTGAGTTGCGCCTTGAACGTGTTCAGGTCCATCGAATAGGAATCGAACACCTCCTCGTAAATGATTTCCTCCCGGTTCCAGCTTTTCTTCACATGGATTTCATAGGCATAGGCTTTCTTCGTCTGTTTGCCGCCCCGACTGATGATGTAACCGTTCTGCCAGTAGTCGATGGTGTAGGTATAGCCGTCGTTCTGACTGTTGAGCAGCTGAACCCGGCTTCTCGACCAACCGGCGTACCGTTCCGAATTGGCGAGAACCTGCTCCCGTTGCGAGGCATTGGGATAGAAGCCGGGATCGGTCGTCTCGAAACGTGTCCACTCTCCGCCGTTCAATATGCTGTTGTCGTCCGTCGGCGGGTAGTAATCGCACAGGGCGATACTCCCTTGCTCGCGACGGGCGATATACCACCGTTGCGTGTAGTAGTTTCCCGCTGTCTTGTCCAGATAATCTGTCATCCACGAGGTAAGGTCGTAGTTGCTGAAATCGAACAGTCCCGCCACGTTGTCCTCTCCGCCCACCATATCAATCAGCAGACCTCCGAGGTCATGTTCCGCCTGCTCGAAGAGCGCACCGTAATGGTCATACAGGTCGATGACCTTGCTGACCCTGCCGCCCATCAGATCATGGAAAGAACTGGTCTGCAGCAGGACGTCACCGATATTTCCGATACCAGCCGAGGCGAGACCGACACCCATGTTGTAGAGGTTGTCGATGTCGTGTTGCAGGTTCTCTTTCGTAAAGTTACCCGGCACGCTGGCGAGATCGTCCAACATACGTTGCCAGTCGATGTCGCCCACTTCCGAGAGTTTCAGCAGAGGGGCGATGTTTCGGTTGATTTCCAGAAACACGATGTCCGAAAAGCCCAGCGTGCTGTTCGTCACCACACTCTCGAACTGCATACACAGACTTTTCGTCTCGTCGCAGATTTTCATCAGGTAGCTGCCCCAGTAGATAGCCGTTTGAGGCGAGCGGAGCATCAGTTTCGCCACCACCCATATCTTCGGCATGATTTTCTCCGAGACCATGCGGTAAATGCGGCGGTAGTAGTAATTTTCTGTACTGCTATTCCAGATACCGAGGTCGGAAAAGGCTTTATGCTCCAAGAACTTGGAGGCAAAAATCCCCGCCGTAGTCACTTCCGCCGCATTGTAGTGCTTGAGAATGTCATCGACCTGCTCCCGGTAATAGCTTTCCGCCACGGCTTCCGTACCGAAAGCGGTAGCCATTGCCGCCACCGTGCGTGCGTCGTAGTTCACGCTGTAATACTGCGCGTGGACCTGCTGCACAACGGCGAGCGACAGGAGTATAAGGATAAGTGACAGCCGTTTCATCATGGATTCCTCTCCGGTTAAAAACAGATATCCGTCAACGGTGCGTCATGCCTCTTAGTGCACGTATCAGTCCGTCGGCCTCATATACGGCGGAATTTGCCACCAGACGGTGATGTATGAATACCTCCTTGGCGATCTCGTACCTGCGTTGTTCCCACTTCGCCTCTTCTTCCTCGTCCTGTACGGAATTTTCTATGCCGGCGTATTCGTCCAGTTCCTTACCGAGCATCCCCAACCGGAGATTGTATCTTTCCAGAACATCCTCTATTTCCTCAATGCTTTTTCTTCCCATGTCGCGTACCCTTACCAAGTCCTTTCCGGGCCATTGGCACAAATCCCGGATGGTCTTGATGTCGAACTCACGGAATATCCGCTGGATACGGGCTTCATATTTGCTCCCGAACTCAAGTGTCTTTACACTTTGGCTAATGTCTATCTTTTCCATTTTTGTAATTAATGATTTGATTGTTATTGTTTTACATGAAGGTTCAATACCTGCCCGGCCTCGTTGACCTTTTGGGCGAACGGCAGGGACTTCCCGATACCGCTGGCGTTCCAGTCCCGGCAGTACGCCTCAATAGCTTCCTGATGACTGCACCGCAGTTCCCGTTTATAGAGTTTCAAGGCTTCTTTCTCCGCCCGCTCCGTGGTGTAGGTCATGTAACATTCTCTTGGTTCTTCTACACCGTACACGCCGCTGGTCGTTCCCCGGCGGATGAACACCTCGCGGAAGAAACTGCGCCCTTCCTTGTTTTCCAGCCGGTTGATGGTGAATATCTTCTTGCAGTCCACGTCAGTAAGGCCGAGGATAGCCTTGATTTCATCGAACCGCTCACGGAACTTGCTCTGGTCGAGCAGCATCACCACGTCCGAGTTGTTGATGATGGCTTCCTTGACGATAGGGCTGCCGATGATGTCCTGTATCTCCTGTGTCACCACGCCGACCGAAGCCCAGAACTTACGGGCCGTCTTGTACATAAACTTGATGTATTCGGCCATGAGCGGGCTGGCAATCGCCTTCCACGCTTCCTCTATGACCAGGACTTTGCGGTTCTTCTTGATACGCATCTTCTGTAAGAATACGTCCATGATAATCAGCGTGACAAGAGGGAACAGGAGAGGATCATCTTTTATACTGTCGATTTCGAAGACGATGAACGTCTCATCAAACAGTGAACTGTCCATGTTCTCGTTCAGCGTCTTTTCATGATTGCCTCCCCGGTAGAAGTCCTTCATCATGTAACGGTACGTCGAGATGTCGATGCCCGAAATGTGGTTCTCGGTACAGATGTCGGGGATGCGCTGCACGGAAAACTCATAGAACGAGTTGAACGACAGCTCTTCCACTTTTAGCTCCTTACGGCGGCGTTCCATCTCGTCGATCATGCGCTCGATACGCCCGGCCCGCTCTCCTTCGTCCTCGTCCCGCTTCTCGGTACGGTTACGGTCGTCGATGAGCAGCCCCTTACGCAAATCCTCCCGTTGCAGGGGCGTGAAGCCGTCGAAACCGTTGAAATAGGTGTCGTAATACTCCGTGATGACCTGTTCTATCAGGCGGTCCTCCGTCTTCGTGACCGTACCCTGCGAGCCTTTCCAGATGAGCAGTACGAGGTTTTTCAGGAAGCCCGTTTTCTCCACATTCATTTCAACCCGGTTGATGCGGAACGGGTTCATGGTAATCGGTCTTTCCTCGGTATAGGAAATGTACTTGCCGCCGAGGTATTCGCAAAGGCCCTCGTAGCTGTTACCCGTATCGACCATCACCACGTCTGTGCCCTGCTCGTACAACTGGCGCACGACAGAGTTCATGTGGAAGCTCTTGCCGCTGCCCGAAGGCCCTAAACAAAAGAAATTCGAGTTGTCCGTCAGTTTGTTTTTCCCTTCCTTTCCCGTGATGTCGATAGCTACCGGCACGCCTTGGCGGTCCGTGTAGTAAATTTTCAGCGGTGTTTCTTCGCTGTGCTGTATGTGCTCCTTATACATCAGGCACACCGCCGCGTCACCCAGCGTCAGGAAGCGGTCATAGTCCTCGTTCATGCCGTAGCAGTTACCCGGAAACGAGTTTACGAACAGTTCCAGCTGGTTGTACGCCCTTTTGGAAATATGGATACCCATACGTCCGAAAGCATTCTCCAAATGGTTCGTGCATTTTTGCAGGTCCGTACCAGTCGGTACGGCGACAATCAGGTTGAAATGAGTGTACACGAGCTGCTTGCTTTCCCGCGCGATGACCTCCTGTACCCGCTTGATGTCCTCCACGGCCATCTGGTTGCTCGGATTGGGAATACTGGCGTGCCGGTTCTTCTTTTTGTCCAGCAGGGCCAGTTCCCTTTTCTGATTGGGCAGGAAGACAATCTGGTTATAGATGACAGCCTCCGCACTCGGAATGCTGTCAATGGCAGCCAGCAGGTCCACGGGCATATCCGTGTTATTGACCTCTATATTGGTATAAGGTCTTATCAGTGAAGGCAGTGCGGCGCAGTCCACATCGACAAGACTATATACCTTGCAGCGTTTGTCGCCCATCGACACGGTTTCATCGTCCGCCTTGAAGTTCGTCATCGACACGGTGCGGTCTTTGAAGTTCATGGCGAAGTAGCGGTCGACATACTCGCTCGCCTCGGCTTTGTTCAGGAACTTGGCCTGTACCCCGGCATCGTGCAGCTGGTCATGCACTTTGCGGATCTTGACCAGAAAATCGCGCCACTTCTTGTTGTCGAACGAGAACAGTCGGCTCTTCTTCGCCTCCTGTGTGATAGTCAGGTAACACACGCTGTCCGTGTAGTTGCGCCCCTTGAAGTAACGGAAGTAGGCCGACGAGAGGAACTCGTGTTTGTCGCCCGTCTCGTTCTCGAACTGTTTCCTGACGAAGATGTCCTGTTTGTGCAGGGCATATCCTTCGCCGAGCGTCTGTGCGAGGGCGGTGAAAAGGTGCGTGAACTCATAGTAGCTGTCAATGTTCGCGCAGTATTTTTGCACGGGGTTCTCTATTTTCAGGATAGCAGAATATTCGCCCGTCTTGGTATAGAGCACGCCCACGCCGTTCGTCTCTTCCACGGAAAAATAGATGTCCTGAAAGATACGCTTGCGCTTGCCTCCGGTACCGAACGCATAGACCGACAGGGCCATGCCGGCACACAAGGCGATAAAAAGTAGAATGATGTACAAAGTCATCTTAAAATACGATAAAAAAGGCCGGGCCGCCCGGATTTCAGGCGGCCGGCCCGCGTTCAACATTCAACAAGACCACACGTTGCCCGTGATGGTTTTTCTTTTCTTCTCACAGCTTCTTCGAGTGGGCGTAGATATACACCCCGCGCCCGTCTTTCTTGGTATGCAGCCCTTTCCGCTGTTTGAGCATGATAAGGGCGATACCCGTCGAGACGACCGCAACCAGCACGACCAGTCCGACCACGAACCCTGCGAGACAGTAGGCGATGATAAAGCCGACGATGGCTCCGCCGGCAACGCCTGCCGCCCAGTAGATATAGCGTCCCTGGATGCCCATGAACTCCAAAGGCCGTTGAAGACCTTTGAACAGCGGGTAGTCAGGGTAGCGTTCGTCCTTGCCTTTCATCGTGCGGAAGGTTTATGCGCCGATACCGAAGAACATCGGAAGTGCTTGTGCGGCAGCGATTAAGAAAATACATGCGCCCACGACCATCATGATTTTCTTCTTCACGTCCTGTTCCTCGTTGTGTGGGCTAAGCACCCAGCGCCATACCCACCTTGCGGTGGGCGGTTTCCGAGTACTCGCCCCCAAACCGTACTTACATGTCTCCATGTATACGGCTTTCCATTAGTAACATTACTCTTTACCATAGTTCTGAATCATTGAGTTGCAGTCCTCGCAGACAACAAGTGTCTTGCGATGTCTTTGGAGCATCAGTTTCTCCCACTCATTATTGCCTTTCAGCTTGGTGAGTGTCCTCACATGGTGCATGACTACTTTCCCATCCTTACCACAAAGTTCACACCGTCCATCCTTCAACCTTTCCACAAGGCTCGGATATGGCACATACATGGTCTGTGGCAGTTTGTCATAGTCAACATCGAACTGAGCATTTCTCTTTTTGAAACCCTCATTGTAGAAGACTCTGTACTTCTGCTTTCCCTTGGCATCGTTGTACGGAATGACAAAGTCCTTGTCCTTCTGATACTTCTGGCGAACTTTCCTTGCGGAAGTGTTCAGTTTCCAGCCAAGTGTCTTGAACATACTCATCTTCATAATGAAGGCGAAAGATGCACATTCTTTGGACACGTTTGCGGCAAGTGAATAGTAGTTGTAAAGTCCTCTGGTTTCCGCATTGTATTGGGCAAGAATATCTTCGGGCTTCATTGGAGTCATATATCTGCGAGGCTTTGACCACCAAATGTCTTTGCCGTCAATGTTTCTGACCTCCAAAGCGTTGTATTCAGTGAGCTTCTTTTGTATCACAGCCGAGTTAAGGGTTAACACCACTGCGCCGTTGAAGTCTCTTTTGAGTACTCCGTCCCTGTTCCTTTTCACTGCATCTGACTTTCTGATGAAGATTTCATATCCAAGAAATTTCGCCTTGTCTTGTGCGTGTGTTATCAAAGTTTTCTCATCGGACAATTCAAGTTTGAGTTGTTCTCTCATGAATTGGGTGATGTCCGCTTTGATGGTCTCGCATTCAGACTTGCTTCCGATAACCGATATAAGGAAATCGTCCGCGTATCTTACATACTGCAATCTTCTAAAGTCCGCATCCATTGCATCCTTGTGAGGAGTGGACAGCATCTGTTTGCTCAGTTGGGCAATTTCATACAGATAGTTTTTCCGCATCTGCTCATCGGATGTTTTCTGCAACTTCTGTTTCAGCCTGTTCTTCTTATTGTTCAAACGCCAGTATTCGGGATTGATGCTGCGTCTGTCACCTTTGCGGAATTTGGCTGCGTACTCCTTGATATACTTGTCGAACTTGTCAAGGTAGATGTTAGCCAATATGGGGCTGATTATTCCACCTTGCGGAGTTCCTGAGTACGTCTTGTTGTACTTCCAGTCCTCCACATACCCTGCATTGAAGAATTTACGGATAAGTCTTAGGAAGCGTTCGTCTGATATGCGTTCACGAAGAATGCTAATCAGTACGTTGTGGTCTATGTTGTCAAAGAAGCCTTTGATGTCTCCCTCGATAAACCACTTTGCTCCCGCAAAAGACTTCTGTATCATACCCAATGCCGTGTGGCAGCTTCGGTGCGGTCGGAAACCATGTGAAGTGCCTTCAAAATGACCTTCATAAATGGCTTCAAGCAGCAGTCTAACTACCTCCTGCACCAATTTGTCCTCGAATGAGGGAATACCGAGCGGACGTTTCTTGCCGTTCTTCTTCGGTATGTACACTCTGCGTGCAGGGTGGGGTTGGTAACTTTCGTCCTTTAAGGACACAATCAATCTTTCAATCCTTTCAAGACTCATCTCATCGATGGTCTTGCCGTCAGTTCCGGGTGTCATGTTGCCTTGCTTCGCATAGATGCGTTGGTAGGCTACAGCGAACATCTCTTCACTGAACAGATACCGATACAGTCGCTCGTACTTATAATCCGAACTTTGACTGTGGTCACTTAGAGCTTTTAATACTCTTTCTGATTTTTCCATACGTCTTACACGTTTTCAAAATTTGTATTAAAACATTACTAACTGTTCCCCTTCGCCATGTACAAGGCATTACCTTGCTCGGACTACTATGGGAACTCCGTTACCATATTGGATATTCAAAGCCAAAGCTCATAGCCACTTTCATGGCTTTCCAACTTAGGTAATCTCCGTTTAGCTGCATGATAACTATTAGCACGACAGATTGTCGGATACGACTTCCGCCCTTTTCTCCGCTTACTGCGGTTGCGTTGTGGCTGGTTCTTTGCTATAACACCAATGACGTTGTCTAAGTGCCACAATGCGACGTTTGTAAAAGCCTTCCGTCGCAGCTACATCTTTTGTCGCTGGGCTATCGTTCAATCAGTATGGACTTTATCCTCATATCTGTCTTTCTCCCTCGCAATTCAGTCGCAGTCTGGCTTTTGACTGACTTATTGCTTTCCCAAAGTGCTATTTTCACCTTTAGGTTTCCCCTCGGGCTTATTTGGGTGGAAGTAGGTCACTTGAACCCTGACCTATCCTCTTGCTAAAGAGGTATTTATCATGCAACCATTACGGACGCACTCATGGCGATGTAAACGCTTATGGCTCCGACAATTGCAACGACACCTGCAATGGC